>Ga0247815_10003583_pt1 | contig 11121 bp, 9 predicted proteins | sample UWRJL194509B1_FD_181014 | JGI IMG/M metagenome (GOLD analysis project Ga0247815, IMG submission 181014) | Plant litter microbial communities from Arlington Agricultural Research Station in Wisconsin, United States - UWRJ-L194-509B-1 | ecosystem: Environmental > Terrestrial > Plant litter >... | reverse complement strand
TTCTACAAAGAAATTCTGGAACGAGGGCAAAACCTTCTCCATTGGACATGCATCGTAGAATTGAACCATAGTAGGGGAGGACATAGTTTGGCCTGAACCCTGGCAATGAACCAAAGCTGGCTGTCCAGAACCTTTTTAGATGTTCATTACCAGCATTTGTAATATACCATTTTTGAACGGCTAACCAATCTTCAATAGCCTGACGCTGGTTGACGAGCACAAGCCTGTCCAGTTCGGTAGTATTGGTTTGACTGCCACATACCAGTACCATTTGCTCTACGGTGAATGGCGTGTAAGCAAGATGTTGCTGATGGCCCTTTTGCTCTGTTAATACAAGATCAAGCGCCCCATCATTGAGCTCCTTTAACATTTGTGGATACTCGCCAAACCTGGTGATCAGGTTGAATGGCAGTTTAGAAACGTGTGGCTCCAGGGTATGCTGAAACATCTCAAAACCCATTCCCACGCTCACCGTAGGTTTTACCAGTTTAGATCTGCGGTGAAAAATTTGTTCGGCCTCTTCGAGCCCGTTCATGTGCTCAATAATGAAATTGTAGAGCATAGTGCCCCGTTCGGTTGCCATCATTTTGCGGGTATGCCGCTCAAAGAGTCGGTAACCCGTATAAGATTCCAGCGCACTGAGGTGAAGACTGACCCCGGGTTGCGAGATTGACAACAGTTGAGCGGCAGCGGATAGCTTGCCAGCTTCATAAATGACTTTAAAAGTCCTGAACCATTCTAGATTTAACATTGCCTGTTGATTTTAAGGTCCATACATATTCTTGTTTATTGAAAGGTGTCTCGCTTATTCCTGTATGTCTTGTAGTGACAGGGCCGAAAACGGTGTAACCCTTTCGTTCAACCACCTTAGGATGTCCCTGAAGATGATTCCATTATATTTGTCGTTCAGTAGATCGTGATAATGCCCTTCATATAATTTCAGTTGCTTATCTGCAGACGAAGCATTTTCCATAAAGTATTCGCTTCCGCTGGGCAGCGTAGCTTTGTCTGCCGTACCATGCAGGATGAGCAACGGAAGGTGTATGTCAGACATCTTTGTTTTCAGATATTCGGATGCGAGCAATAACTGCTGCATTGTTTTAATGGGTTGTTTTTCATTTGCAAGTAAAGGATCGTGGTCCATCTTGTACACAACTGACTTGTCGCGCGAGAAATCACTGTTATTTAACTTAATTAGCCTCACATGAGGAATAACACGACTAAGGAATTTAATTGTGGCAAGTGCAAAACGTGGTGCAGGGAGATGAAATGCAAAACTTTCGCAAATGAGCCCCTCAAGTTTTGCCTGATGGAGCTGGGCATACACTGATGCAAATACGCCGCCTGCGCTATGGCCGAATAGAAATAAGGGAAGAGTTGGATATGGCGCTGTTGCGATACTCACCAGCTGATCAATGTCTTCAATAATTTCTTTGTAATCGTCAATATAGTACCGTTCACCATCAGACAATCCGCGGCCGGGAAGGTCAATCGCATATACTTCATAGTCGTTTTGGCTAAGGTTATCCGCAAAGTTTTGATAGTATTCGCTATGCGAGTTGAATCCGTGAACGATGAGGACTATGCCCTTAGGTTTAGTACCCGATAGCCAGTTCCTGTAATAGATATGTTGTCCCTGATGGTTGGTGAAAGTTGATACCCGTAGTTTTTCTATTGAGTCCATAACAGCCTATATCATCAAATACATGCCATTAAAATCGGGGTATTTGAAACTTGCTGACTATCAACTTGAATGAGCTGAAGGTCAGTTTGTTGTGTTGTGTAAATAGAAATGGGTTTTATCAAAGGAGAAATATCCCTCCGATATTTTCGGAGGGATATTTCGCTGAACTACGGAAATTTCGGAGTTGATGGTTGCCGGGTGTCTAACCTCCGTTCAGGTCGATAAAGTCATCCTTTTTGATTCCGAGTTTGATCATTTTTGATTCCAGGGTTGTTGGCTTGAGGTTAAGTAATTCTGCAGCACCGTTTATTCCCCGTATCCGGCCGTCCGACTTTCTAAGAATGGAGATAATATATGCCTTTTCTGTTTCCATCTGAATATCCTTTACGTCTTGAAGCGTTTCGATGTTTTGGCTGGATGTTACACCAGGTGCGGCATCTGTAAGGCTCCGCATCAATTCTAAAGCTGATTTTCCATCACTCAAAATAACAGATTGTTCCAGTACATTTTCCAGTTCACGAATATTTCCAGGCCAGTTATAGGCATGCATTTCTTTCATCATAGCTGGCGCGATGCCTTTAAATGCCTTATTGAATTCTTTGCAGAATTTGTCGGCAAAATACACTGCCAATTCAGTAATATCGCTCTTTCGTTCCCGCAAGGGAGGTAAGGTAATGGGGAAAACATTGAGACGGTAATAGAGGTCAAGGCGGAAATTACCACCGGCTACTTCTTTTTCAAGGTTGCGGTTTGTAGCCGCCACAATGCGGATATCTACCTTCCTGGATGCCCCGCCTCCTACATATTCAATTTCCTTTTCCTGCAAAACCCGTAGTAATTTAACCTGCATCTCCAGGGGTAGCTCTCCGATCTCATCTAAAAAAATAGTCCCTCCGTCAGCCTGTTCAAACTTTCCTTTTCGTTTTTCAATAGCACCGGTAAATGCGCCTTTTTCATGACCAAACAACTCTGACTCTATCAGCGTGGGTGGAATGGCAGCACAGTTTACCTTGATGAAGGGTCCGCTTTTTCTGGTGGACAGCGAGTGAATGGACTGGGCAATTTTTTCCTTTCCAGTGCCGCTTTCACCCAAAATTAAAACTGATGTAGTGTAAGGGGCAACTTGTGTAATCAGGTCTAAAGTAGCCAGTAACAGCGGATGTTTTCCTATAATGCATTTAAATGCAGGATGATCTGCAGTGTCCTTGTTTTTTTTAATTATCGGCCTTGCCTGGGCTTCAAGTGAGGAGGAGGCAATTTCATTATGGTTGATTTTTTCTGTCACAATCATTAGACATGCTTTCAGCCGGTTGAGCATGTCGATATGGTTTTGGGCGTAAATATCCCGTTGACGGCTATAAAAGAAATAGTGCACCAACGTTCCATTGCTTAACACAACAGGAAATACCAGAAAGGACTGCATATTGAAAAAATTCAGCAAAATTTGTTGCAGCGAACCAAGAAGGTTATTCTCATTTGTGAACGGAGGATTATAAATTGTGGCATCCGGAGGCGTAGTACTTTTTTTTATGGTTTGATCAAGTGCATCTCCTTTTAAACCTGTTATGGTTAGCAATTCCTGTTCACCTATGAATTGGTATTCGTTATAGCCTGTGCGTAGGTATCCGGTTTCATTAAATTGCCCCTCGTCCGGCTGACCTTGTTTCACCAAAAGCAAATCAAATGGTATATGTGGTTGTATTGCGCGGGTAATTTTGGCCAACTTTTGCATACCATCTGAGTTCTCGTTGGTGATTTGCACAAACTGGTTGTGCAGCATTTGCTCCTGCCTTAATTTGGATTCGAGGCTATGCTGATGACGGTACCATGCAATATCAAGGGCCACCAGTAAATCCTGTTCTCTAAATGGTTTAACTAGAAATCCGTAAGGCTCAGTTGTTTTTGCCTGTTCGAGAACTTTTTGGCTTGAATACGCAGAAAGATAGATGAATGCAATGTTTGCTGCCTTCAGTTTTCTGGCGAGATCGATTCCCGATTCTTGTCCTTCTAACTGAATATCAAGTATAACCAGATCAGGCATTTGCTTTTGCATGATTTCTGTGGCTTCTTTCGCAGATGCCGCAATACCAATCACCTTGTAGCCCGATTGTTCTAACAATAAACGCAGATCATTCGCCAGCACAAACTCATCTTCTACAATTAGCACTTTGTTAACCATATCTATATATTTCTAAACAGAACTTGTTTAAAATTATGTATTTAAATTATAAACCTTGGCCGTAATATGTACTTAGTTGTTATTTTCGATATTGATGGTGCCATTAATTGCCTGCGCTACATTTAATTTAATATTAAGATAGCCGTTGAAGAAAGCTATCTATGAGTTCGGATACTTCGTGACCATATTCTTCGAGAAGAAAGTGCCCGCCATCAAACAGATGTATTTCTGGATCCTGCAAATCCCTTTCATAGGCCATAGCACCAGCTCCGGGAAAGATCTTGTCGTTTTTACCCCATACGAGCAAGACTGGCGGCTGATGTGTACGGAGATAATTTTGCCATTCAGGGTATTTTGGGAAATTATTTGCATAATCTTTAAAAAGAATCTTCTGGATATCTTTTATTCCATGACGCTCAAAGATAAAATGGTCCATATAGTAACTGTCCGGACTGATAAAATCGGGCTGTGCGGCGCCAAACAAATATTGTTCTTTTATTCCTTCAAATGACATCATGTAGTTGATAACGGCATCCAGGCCGGCCGCATCTTGTGCCTGGGTAAGGGCCCCGACTTTTTGTACGTCGGGGCCCAGGCCTTCTAAATAAACATTCGCATTTTGGATGATCAATGAACGGACCAGTTCTGGCCGTTTTGTAATCACCCGAAACCCGACTGGTCCACCATAATCCTGCATAAAAAAACTAATGGATCGTAAGCTCAATTGATCAATGAATTTCTCAATGATTATTGCAAGATGGTCAAAGGAATAATCAAAAGCAGAGGGTGATGGCCAACTGCTATAACCAAAACCGGGATAATCAGGAGCAACCAGATGATAGTCTTGCGCCAGGAGTTTAATCAGGTTACGGTACATGTGAGAGGAGGAGGGGAACCCATGTAATAATAAGATGGTGGGCTTGTCCGGATCTCCGGCCTCTCTGTAAAACAATTCTACATCCTCAATTTTTACTGAACGGTAAAAAGTGCGCTCAAGACAATCGCTGTGGTTTGCTTTCATGATTTGGCTTTAGATTGATTGTGTGGTTTGTGCAGATTCTGAATATTTCTGTCCAACCTTACGGTCCAGGAAATCTTTAATTGTTGCCCCGATTTCGGTACCGAAGCTTTCCAGGGCAAAGTGCCCGGTGTCAAATAAATGATATTCCAGGTTTTTAACATCTTTTTTATATGCCTCTGCACCACTTACGGGGAAAATGTAATCATTCTTTCCATAAACAATGAGCATCTCGGGATTATAGTCCCTAAAGTACTGTTGCCATTTAGGATAATTTGGTGGATTGGTTCCGTAATCATAAAACAGATCTAACTGAATCTGACCGTTCTCTGGTCTCTCGAGGTGGCGCAGGTCCATTTCCCAGTTATCGGGGCTAACTACAGAAGGATCTGGTACGCCATGCGTGTATTGCCATTTTAATCCGTCCGGTGCGTGGAAGGTGGATAAAGTATGTTCCGCTTCTTTGTCATTCCTGTCTTTCCAGTATGCTTTGAAAGGATCCCAGAAGGCTTCAAGTCCTTCTTCGTAAGCACAGCCGTTTTGCACGATCAGACTGTCAATTCTTTCGGGATGTTTTGAAGCAATCCTCCAGCCGACAGGTGCGCCGTAATCCATTAGATATAGACTGTACCTGGTAATGTTTAGTTTGTTTAGCAACTCTTCGATAATGTCTGCAAAGTTGTCAAATGTATAGGCGAATTCGGCAATGGGCGGTTGTTCACTTCGTCCGTACCCGGGATAGTCGGCAGCTATAACATGATACCTATCTGATAGTTGGTTGATCAGGTTCCTGAACATAAATGAGGAAGCTGGATAACCGTGTAACAATACAACTGTTGGTGCATCTTTTGGTCCCGCTTCACGGTAAAAAATGTTGACCCCATTGATTTCAATAAACTGATAGTGCGTCTGATTTTTCATAATTTTTTGAATTAAGTTTTAGACTGTGCAGATAATGGCCCTGGCTACCAATCATCGCTGCTTGTATGATGCTCATACTTACTAATCAAATTTAGAGACTATAGTTGTGCGGGAAGAATTTGATATATGACCTGAATTATAGGTGTTATCAGAATATTGATAAATTCTTCATTACCGGTTGGTAATGAAGAATTGGGTTCTCTGGCAGTCAACGCCGCCCGGGAGTGGTGGTGTTATTCCGGCTTTTTTCGTTTTGCCGCTTTTTTACGTTCGTTAATTGCCTTGTTGAGCAAGTATTCAATTTGCCCGTTAATGCTTCTGAATTCATCGCTTGCCCAATCTTCCAGTTCTTTCAGCATTTCCGGACTTACCCTAAGTACAAATGGTTTTTTCTCGGCCATAATTTCATGTTGCTGCTGCTACTGCATGATTTGTCTTTTTAAATGTATTCGCAATGCCAGCATGAGTATCCAGCGGTGTTGTTTTGACTTGCGCTATGAAAGGGATCATTGACGTATTAAAAGCGCGGGACTCATGATTAATGATACAAAGTGCCTGTGTTTATAACCGGTGATACAGCTCGTTCCCCACAAAGTACAACCAGCAGGTTGCTTACCATTGCGGCTTTGCGATCTTCATCAAACTCTACGATGTTTTTCTCAGACAGGCGGGCAAGGGCCATTTCTACCATTCCTACCGCACCTTCCACAATTTGTTTCCGGGCGGCGATGATGGCAGAGGCCTGTTGCCTTTGAAGCATTGCATTTGCAATTTCGGGAGAATAAGCTAGGTGTGAGATACGCGCTTCAAGCACCTGTATGCCCGCGCGGTCCAGTCGCTCATTAAGTTCCTGCTCCAGCATATGGCTTACCTGATCTGCACCACCGCGAAGTGTAACCTCTCCTGATTCATCTTCCAAATTATCATATGCGAAACCGTTAGCCAGGTGCCTTACTGCCGCCTCACTTTGTATATTTACATACTGTAAATAGTTTTCAACGGCGAAGACAGCTTTGGCGGTATCTGTTACCTGCCACACAATAACTGCGGCAATCTCAATAGGATTACCCAGTTTGTCGTTCACCTTTAGTTGTTGCCCGTTCAGGTTATACGCCTTAAGTGAGATATTCCTTTTCACTGTAAAGGGGTTAACCCAGTAAAAGCCATCTTTTTTAACGGTTCCTACATATTTACCAAATAGGGTAAGCACTTTGGATTCATTCGGGTTGACAATAATTAGTCCGGTTAGTACCAGCATTACGTCAATCAGAGAAAGAATGATGCAGGCTGCGGTATATCGAGCTATACCTAGATAGACAGCTATTGCCGCAAGTACAAAGAAGATTGTTAAGGCGCCGTAACCGGACGCAGGATTAGTAGTTTTTTCGGTTTGCATAGCTTTGTATTTGATTTATAATGATATCATAAAGATATCAAAAATTTTGTAACTTGAATACCTTTTACAAGCATAGGAAGATTTCCTATTGACTGTAAATCTGATCTGTACGTTCCATGTACCGGTGTTAGCGCTATAGCTATGGGGATACTTGTATAATCTGCTTAAGACCGTTCACAAAATTTATTAAGAGGCTGTTTCAAGCTAACACGATGCCGGAATAATGAAACTTTTAACATAAATTATTGTTAATTTAAGATGAGTTTAGCTAATAAGAATGTACTGTTAAAAGCAAATGCTGCCATTACTGAAGGTGATAATGAAGGGTTTCTAACTTCGTGTACCGAAGATGTGAAATGGGAATTTGTAGGGGACCAGGTCCTGAACGGAAAAGAAGCCGTTCGGGCGTATTTAAAAAAGGAATACGTGGAACCTCCGAAGTTTGAAGTTGAAAACTTGATTGCGGAAGGTGATTTTGTTACGGCCATCGGCAAGATCAGCCTCAAAGATGAAAGCGGAAAAGTAACGCACTATTCATATTGCGATGTTTGGCGTTTTCATAATGGAAAAATGGCCGAGTTAAAAGCTTTCGTTATCCAAATAGCACAGTAATCAAACTAAGCAGATCATCTCCATTTTAACCAGATCGGGTACTTTTGCCTAAATATAGTATGCTGTAATTACAGCAAAGGGGGTAAAAATAAAAGTCTATGAACGGGATACGGACTGCGGTATCCGTCAGCATAATATTTAGCTAGCGACGCGCCGATTAGGGGAAAGGCCATCCTGGGAGACCCAAATTTCCCACTAGAGCCCGGGTAGTCTTTGATTATCAATGAACTATTTATGAATATAAGATTTTATTTTGGATGAATAAGCAGATTTGTCTACAAGAGTTCTGTTTTTTGCACATTTTCTATTGTGAACATACAGACTTTGTGATCTGTTTGTAAGGGTGTTAGCATAAAAGTGTTCCATTTATTGCTGATTAAATAATTTTGTCAGGGTGAGTAGTGTTCTTATACCGAATTTTGCTATTTTTATTTCCTAACTGTATTTAACGAATAGATTCCGTAAATTCGTTATTCGCTAAAAATGGTTTTCAACTCGACTAAAAATTTCTGTTTTAGGATTATCCATAGAGACAATCTTGTGCATGTTCTCCAACATGGGCTGGTTACTAAACATCATCCTTTAGCAGACCCTGTATTCGTTTCCATTGGAAATCCGGAAATTATTGATGTCCGTGATACTACTGCAGTGAAGTTTGCCGGATATGGCAATATTGGGGATTATGTCCCGTTCTATTTTACACCGAGGTCTATTATGCTTTATAATATCATCACTGGTTATTATGCGCCGAAGGTTCTCCAGCGAAGTAAAGCAGAAATTGTTGTAATACGATGTAAGATAGATGTTTTAGCTAAGCTGCCCCAATGGTTTTTTACCAATGGGCAAGCAAATGATGATGAAACTGACCATTTTAACGACATTGCAATGCTGGACCAGATTGATTGGACGAGTATCCAGGGAAGTAATTTTATGAATTCCATTGAGGATTATGACAGATCCAGACGTTATCAGGCCGAATTTTTAGTTCGAGATATTGTACCGGTTGAGTTTATAGAATCAATCATTGTTTACAATGAAGATATGTTGGCAAATGTCCTTCAATTAGTTGCAATAGCAGGATTGAAAATCCCAGTCCATATACACAAACCCTATTTATTTGATTAGATGATAAAATTTATTACAGGTGACTTACTTAGATCGGATGCAGCTGCATTGGTCAATACCGTGAATACCGTTGGGGTAATGGGTAAGGGAATTGCTTTACAGTTTAAGGAGGCGTTTGCTTATAATAATAAAGTGTATATGCGGGCTTGTAAGGGTAAAGAACTTGAACCCGGGAAACTTATCGCAGTATTGGATAACAACCTAATCTTTGGGGAGAAACTAATCATCAACTTTCCCACCAAAGTGCACTGGCGCAATCCATCGAAGATGGAATACATTGCTGACGGTTTGAAAGCGCTGAGAAAGCTAATTATTGAGCAGGATATCAAAAGCATTGCGATACCACCTTTAGGAGCAGGGAATGGCGGCTTAAATTGGGATGAAGTAAAACCATTGATCATTAGGGAATTAGAGGATCTTCCTATCGAAATCCAGATTTTTGAGCCCAATGCTGCCATTAAAGAAGTTCTCCAGAAGCAGGATGCGCCAAAAATTAAGGAACTTACACCCTCTAGAGCATCTTTACTATATAGCTTGTTTGCATTTGAGAGTTTTGGAGAATACAGCAGTCTGTTTTCTGCGAACAAACTCGCTTATTTTCTACAACGCATGGGTCAGAACCTTAAGTTGCAGTTTAAGGCGCATCATTACGGTCCTTATGCGATAGGAGTGGAAAAAGTGCTATACCATCTAAACGGAACTTTTCTCGCTGGATTAGAGCAGGGACAGGCAAAAGCCTTCGAGCCACTGAAGCTAAACTATGAGAAGTGGGATCAGGTAAATGCGTACGTGTCGTCAATGAACAAGGCTGATAGGGAAAGGTTGCACCAGTTACTAATGTTCCTAAAGAATTTCACTTCCGAGCTATCCCTTGAGATCCTCGCAACTGTCGATTTCATCCTTTGTGAACATCCAGCATATTCGATTGATGAGGTAATGGAGGCAATTGCTTCTTGGAATATCCGAAAGAAAGGACTTTTCAAAAAAGACAGCGTTATGCGCGCCTATAACCATTTGCTCATTAATAGAACTAAACTGAATTTTGAAAGTATAGATAAAGTAGATTAATCCCTGTACATTTTTATTATTTATTGATAAGCAAACACACACACTATAAATGGGTCACCGAATAGGTTCCATTTTACTTGCATTTGTCTGAACCGATTGCTAGAAATAAAACAAAAAACCCCTTAAATCACACGATTTAAGGGGTTTTGCCGACTTTTAGAAGTCTAATTGTCGGGGTGGCAGGATTCGAACCTACGACCTCCTGCTCCCAAAGCAGGCGCGATACCGGGCTACGCTACACCCCGAAAATGGTATCACCTTTATGTCCCTCTTGCGGAGGTCTGCGCTTAACAAATATGAAGATCATCTTTGTTTGCAGAAACCTTATCTTGCTAATCTGTAAAGATCTTTCTGATTTGGTGTGCGACAAAGGTAAAGAAACTCATGACATTTTTATACTTTCTATTACCCAAAAAAAATGAAAATGCTTAATGCGTTGCTTTTCAAGCAGAAAAAATTCAAATGACCTGATTTATCTGCTCCACAAAAGTAAATAATGGGATAATTCTCTATTTTTATCCCTGTCAAATCTGTTTATTCTATGAGAAAGAACCTGTTTTCAGCATTACTGATCCTCGCATTTACACACTTCAGCGCCTGGGCCGCCAGGGTAGATACCGTTACCACCTACAGTACTGCAATGAAAAAAAATATAAAAGCAGTAGTAATTACACCAGACAGTTATAAAAAAGGGGCAAACTATCCCGTGGTTTACCTGCTGCATGGAGCCGGCGACCGGTATTCGGGTTGGATTACACAGGTTCCGGGAATTGCGGATGCGGCGGACCTGTATCAGCAAATCATTGTATGTCCTGATGGCAATGTGACAAGCTGGTACCTTGACAGCCCGGTAAACGAAAACTGGAAATACGAAACATATATGATTAACGAGCTAGTGCCTTGGGTGGATAAAAATTATAAAACCATTAAGGACCGTAAAGGAAGGGCTATTACAGGATTAAGCATGGGAGGCCATGGCGCACTTTACCTCTCATTCAGGCATCAGGATATTTTTGGCGCCGCGGGAAGCATGAGTGGGGGAGTAGATATACGTCCTTTTCCTAAAAACTGGAAAATTGCGGAGAAACTGGGAACTATTGAGGAGCATCCGGAAAACT
>Ga0247815_10003582_pt1 | contig 11122 bp, 9 predicted proteins | sample UWRJL194509B1_FD_181014 | JGI IMG/M metagenome (GOLD analysis project Ga0247815, IMG submission 181014) | Plant litter microbial communities from Arlington Agricultural Research Station in Wisconsin, United States - UWRJ-L194-509B-1 | ecosystem: Environmental > Terrestrial > Plant litter >... | reverse complement strand
TCAGCAGCTCGCCCAGGCGCTCGGGAACGTCGGCGGTGTTGTCGCGCCAGTAGGCGGTGTCGCGGCGGCGGCTCAGCACGTAGTGCAGCTTGAGGAAGTCGATCACCCGTTCCCAGCGGTAGGTGAACGCCTCGTTGAAGCGCTTGGCGACGATGTCCATCGCCTCGCGCGTGGCCGGCAGGTCGTCGCCGACCATCGCCGCCGACATTTCGACGATGGCCAGCGCCGACGCCTCCAGTGGCTCGATGAAGCCGGCCGACAGGCCGATGGCGACGCAGTTGCGGTGCCAGAATTTTTCGCGGTAGCCGGGGTTGAAAGTCAGCTTGCGCGGCTGCGGGATGTCGGCCGGGCCGCCGGTCTGGATGATGTAGGCGCGCAGTTCGGCCTCGGCTTGGTCGTCGCCGATGTGCGAACCGGAATAGACGTGGCCGACGCCGCGCCGGGTCGGCAGGCCGATGTCCCAGATCCAGCCGGCGCTTTGCGCGGTGGACGAGGTCTGCGAGGCGATCGGATAATTTTCGTTGGGGTAGGCGATTTGCACCGCCAGCGCCGAGTCGTTGTACAGCACGTGCTTTTGCGAGATCAGCGGAATGCCGTAGTGCTGGCCCAGCAGCAGCGATTGCATGCCGGTGCAGTCGATGAACAGATCGCCTTCGAGCGCGCCGTGCTTTTGCGTTTGCAACGAGGCGATGTCGCCGTTGTCGGCGGAGTTGATGGCGACGACGTTGTCCGGCACGTAATGCACGCCCAGCTTTTCCAGGCAGTGCTTGCGCAGGAAGGCGCCGAACTTGCCGGCGTCCAAATGGTAGCCGTAGTTGGCGACGGCCGCGAATTCCGGCGTGGCCACCTGCTTCGGCGCGCGCCCCTGCACGCACAAATGCGGTTGGAAGCTGACCAGATCGGCGAACGGGATATCCGGATGTTGCGCTTGCCATTGTTGCGGCAGGTTCACTTCGCCATAGCCTTGCGGCAGCACGAAGGGGTGGAAATAGTAATCGCCGTCGGAACCGTCGACCCAGCGGTTGAAGCGCGAGCCCTGCTTGAACGAGGCGTCGCATTCGCGGAAGAAATCGGATTCGGACACGCCGATGCGGCTCAGCGTGTCGCGCATGCTGGGCCAGGTGCCTTCGCCGACGCCGATGGCCGGAATGTCGGGCGATTCGATCAGCGTGACTTGCACCGGCGAACCTTGATGCTCAGCGGCGATCAGCCCGGCGGTCAGCCAGCCGGCGGAGCCGCCACCCACAATCACGATGCGTCGGATCATGTTGCCATCCTCAATAAAAGTTGCTGGAATTTTAACCGAAAAAAGCCGCTGACTGGCAGCGGCTTTTTGGGATGCTGCTAGTTCAGCTTAGAACTTGTAGCGCGCGCCGATCATGTAGCGCGGACCGGATTGCGTGACCGACTCCAGCTGCTGCTTGGTGCGGCTGTGCGTGCGCTGGATTTCGTTGGTCAGGTTGATCGCCTCCAGCTGGAAGCTCAGCTTGTCGTTGTAGTTGTAACCGAGGCTGAGGTCGACCTGGCCGTACGACTCGACGTACTGCGGGTTCGGACCGGCGCCGTCGAAGGTCGACGACAGGAACTCGCCGCGCCAGTTGTAGGCCAGGCGCGCCGTGTATTTCTTGTCTTCGTAGATACCGACCACGTTCGACGAGTTGGACAGGCCGACCAGCGCGAACTGCTCGCCGATCTTGGCGTTGTCGTACTTCAGGTTCGAATGAACATAGGTGTAGTTGGTCGACACGCCGAAGCCGCTGCTGCCGAACATATGTTGCAGGTTCAGCTCCACGCCGTTCAGGCTGGCCTTCTTCTGGTTGGAGAAGGAGGTGATGCGGAAGTTGGCGACCGGATCGTTCGGCTGGCCGATGATGGTGCCGGTGGCGTTGCCCGCCGCGTCGTCCGCGCCGCGCGTCACGCCGGGGGCGGTGGCGCGGTTGCGGAAGATGTAGTTGCGGATGCAGGTGGTGTCGGCGCCGGCGCAGCCGTTGGCCAGCGCCTCGTTCCACAGCGCGCCGCCGACCGGCGTGTGCAGGTTGAACGGCGTGGCGTTGACTTGCGATTGGCCGGCGTAGTTCTCCAGGTTCTTCTTGAAGTAGCCGATCGAGAAGAAGTTCTGCTGCCCGTAGTACCACTCGTACGACAGGTCGATGTTTTTCGACTTGACCGGTTTCAGCGCCGGATTGCCGGCGTTGCCGGTACCGCCGTCGGTGCGCACCAGCGAGTTCAGCGTGGTGCCGCCCTGGATCTGGTCGTAGCGCGGCCGGCCGATGGTTTCGCCGTAGCTCAGACGCAGCTTCTGCGTCGTGGTCAGCTCGACGTCGGAGTCGAAGCTCGGCAGGAAGTGGTGGTATTTACCGGTCAGCGTGGTGAAGGTCGGATCGCCGAAGGTGACCGGCAATTCGTTCTGCGCCACCCAGCGGATGTCCACCGCCGCCGGCACCAGCGCGGTCGAGACCACGTCCGTGCTTTCGTAGCGGCCGCCGATCGAGGTGCGGATCGGGAACTTGGTGTCCCAGTCGGTGTTGATCTGGATGAAGCCGGCCTTGGTCTTCTCTTCGGTGCGGGCGTCGTTGTCGAAGGTGTTCTTCGGCAGGTACAGGTTCGGCAGGCCCGAGGCGGCCGCCGCCAGCTTGCGCACTTCATTGAAGTTGAAGGTGTAGAACTGGTTGAACAGCGCCGGGTTGTTGTGGCCGCTGATCTGGTCGAAGTATTTGCTGACTGATTCGCGATGGAACACGCTGCTTGGGTAATCGGCCGGCTTGGTGGCGCCGCCCCAGGTGTCGCGCTGGTTGTTGGAGAACGCCGAACGGTTGTCGACCTTGGTGTTGCCGAGGCCGAATTTCAGCTCAGACGATTCCAGCAGTTTCCACGCGCCCTTGACCTGGGTCTGCTCGACCTCGCCGCGCATATAGGAATTGGTGAACACCGAACCGGTGACCTGCTGGCCGGCCTTGACGAAGTCGGCGCCGGAGATGCTCAGCACCGGGAAGTCCTTGCTGAAGTCGACGCTGGTGTCGCCACGGCTGAAGCTGGCGGTGCCCAGGGTGTTGCTCGAACCGAACGGGCTGTCGGCGCCCGAGGTGGCGGTCGAACGGTGGGTGTCGAGCTCGAAGCGCAGGTCGGTGTTCGGTTTCCACACGGCGTTGAAGCCCACCGATTTGTTTTGCGTCTTGGTGGCGAAGTCGGCCGCGCCCATGGCGATGTCGCTGTTGGCGCCCGGGATCTGCTCGGTGTACACCAGCGGGCTGGAGACCGGACCCTTGGTCCACGAGCTGGTCGACGGGCCGAAGTTGAACCAGGCCGACAGGTCGTTGCGCTTGGTCTGGATCTTGTTTTCGGAATAGGTGTAGTCCAGCGTGGTGACCAGCGTGTCGACCGGCTTGTATTGCAGCGTCAGCTGGGCGTTAGTGCGCTGGCGTTTGACGCCGTTGAAGTTGTAGTTCAGGTTCTGCGGCACCGAGTACAGGTCGCTCGGACCCGGACGGTTGGTGATGCCGGTGTTGCCTTGCGGGATGGTGCCCCAGTTGTTCTCGTCGCCGCGGAACGGGCCCTTCCAGCCGTTGGAGACGGCGGCGGTGTTGTAGCCCAGGTTGCGTTCCTGGTAGCTGCCGGACACGGCGACGCCAAATTTGTTGTTGTCGAAGGTGTTCGAGTAGATGCCCGACACTTCCGGCGTGGCCGAGTTGCTGGCCTTGATGTCGCCCGGCAGGTTGTCGTTGGAGCTGTCGTACACGCCTTTGACGCCGACGCTCGAATGCATGCCCGGACGGTCGAACGGCCGCGCCGTCATGACGTTGATGGTGGCGCCGATGCCGCCGGTCGGCGCTTCGGCGCGGCTGGTTTTATACACTTGCAGCTGCGAGATCGCTTCCGACGCCAGGTTGGCGAAGTCGAAGGCGCGGCCGTTCAGGTCGCCCAGATTGGAGGTCGGCATCTGGCGGCCGTTCAGCAGCACCAGGTTGAAGTCGGGGCCGACGCCGCGCACGGTGATCTTCGAGCCTTCGCCGATCGAACGGTCGATCGACACGCCGGAGATGCGCTGCAGCGACTCGGCCAGGTTGGTGTCGGGGAATTTACCGATGTCCTCGGCGACGATGCCGTCGACGATACCGTCGGAATTGCGCTTCAGGTTCATGGACGAGAACAGCGACGCGCGCAGGCCGGTGACGACCACGCTCTGGACCGGGACGTCCTCGCCGGCCTTGGCCACCGCCGCTTCCTGGGCGAACACCGGCGCGGCCGCCGCCGCGCAGGCGCTGGCGACCGCCAGGGTCATCATTTTTTGTCGTGCCTTTGGATAATACATGTTGTCTCCTATGTTTTTATAATCAGCTTAGAAATCAGCTTTAATGCCATCTCACTGCCACTGCTCGCCCCGTCTCGCCCTTGCTGCCTGCTGGAAAGACACTTGGAAAGGTTTCCATTCAATGTGGCAAATATAGCACCGATCGAATTTCAAAGTCAATTTGCAATGCCGCAAAAACGTGCGCAGGTTTTCGTTGACATAGGGGAGAAGCCCGGGCACCATGATCTGGTAACGTTTCCAAAAAGAGACACTAGACATGAAAGTAGCGAGTTATTTGACCATGGCTGCGGCCGTGTTGTTCATCCAGCAAGACGCGAACGCCCGCGAAGATTTCCACTGGCCCAACGGCGCCAAGGCGGCGGTCAGCCTGGCCTACGACGACGCGCTCGATTCCCAGCTCGACCAGGCCATCCCGGCGCTGGACAAGTACAAGCTGAAGGGCAGTTTCTATCTGCAACTGTCCAACCCGGCGGTGGACAAGCGCATGGCGGCGTGGCGCGCGGCGGCGCGGAACGGCCACGAGCTGGGCAACCACAGCCTGTTCCATCAATGCTCGCTGAAGGCGCCCGGGCACGAGTGGGTGCAGCCGCACCGCGACCTCGACACCACCAGCGTGGCGCAGATGCGCGACCAGGTAATCGTCGCCAACACCATGCTGATGGCTATCGACGGCAAGCGCGAGCGCACCTACACTGTGCCCTGCGGCGATGTGGTGGCGGGCGGCGCGGCGGGCGGCGCCAGCTATTTGCCGGCGATCGCGCCGGAGTTCGTCGCCATCAAGGCCGGCGGCGGCGACGCGGTGACGACCTCGATGGCGGCGCTCGACCCGTACGCGGTGACGGTGCTGGCGCCGGTCGGACTCAGCGGCAAAGAGCTGATCGCGATGGTGGAGCAGGGCGCGGCCAAGGGCACGATGGTCAACTTCACCTTCCACGGCGTGGGCGGCGACTACCTGACCACCAGCGCGGCGGCGCACGAGGAATTGCTGAAATATTTGTCGGACAATCGTAAAATCTACTGGACGGATACCTTCTTGAACATCATGACCTACGTGAAAAAGCAACAACGTGGCGACCATTAAAGACGTGGCCCGCCTCGCGGGCGTGGGCTTGGGCACGGCGTCGCGGGTGGTCAGCGGCAAGGGTTCGGTGTCGGCGGCGACGCTGGCCAAGGTGCGCCAGGCCATTGACGAGCTGGGCTTCCGGCCGTCGCACGCGGCGCGCACCCTGCTGTCGGGATCGAGCCGCATGATCGGCGTCTACATCCCGGTGCTGAGCGGCACCTTCTACACGCCGATCCTGCAGATCATCGACACCGAGCTGCGCGCGGCCGGGCTGCACATGGTGGTGGCCTTCGGCGCCGGCCTGGGCGGCGCGCGCCAGCAGGCGATCGAGGGCACGGCCTTCCTGATCGAGCGCGGCTGCGACGGCCTGATCCTGATGACCAACGTGCTGCTGGAGGAGGACATCGCCGCGCTGGGGCCGTCGCCGACGCCGATGGTGGTGCTCAACCACGGCTTCGACAGCATCGCCGCGCACTGCTTCACGGTCGACCATACGCTGGGCGGCAAGATGGCCGCGCGCGCCTTGCTGGATCATGGCCACCGCGACATCGCCGTCGTGGCCGGTCCCGCCAGCCTGCCGGACAGCGTGGTGCGGGTGGACAGCTTCATGAAGGAGCTGGCTGCGGCCGGCGTCGCGGCGGACAAGGTGTGGATGGTGGAAAAGGATTTCTCGCCGGCGGGCGGCTGGTCGGCGGCCAAGGAGTTGATGGAGTCGGGCTACCGCGCCACGGCGCTGTTCTGCGCCAACGACGAGATGGCGGTCGGCGCCTTGTCGTATTTCCAGGAGGCCGGCATCCGCGTGCCGCATGAGCTGTCGGTGATCGGCTACGACGACACGCCCAGCGCCGAGTTCTCCGCGCCGCGCCTGACCACGGTGCACATGCCGTGGCGCGAGATGACGCAGAGCGGCGTCAGCGATTTGCTGAACCGCTGCTACGAGCTGCAGCGGCCGGTGTCGCGCAACTTCCCGGTCAGCGTCACCTTGCGGGCGTCGCTGGCCAGGGCGGAACCGGTCAAGGCGGAGTGAGGCGGCGCGCGTTGGCCAGGTTGGCCGTCAACTGGGAGCGGGTCTGGTGTTCCTGCTTCCACGCCGGTTGGCCGGGCGCGTTGCGCCAGGACTCGCTGAGCGGACTGTGATCGACGCTGTCGAAGCCGAACTGATCGTACAGTCGCGCCACCAGCGCCGCCGCCTCGGGAAAGTCGCTGGACATCGCCAGCGCCGCGCGGGTAGGGTCGCCGGGCGGCTTGCCCCAGGTGGTGATGCGCGGCGCCTGGATGTGCGTGAACGCTTTCACCACCTTGGACAACGGCAGTTGCTGCTGGCGCAGTTCGTGCACGGTTTTCTCGCCGGAATCGATCACCGGGATATGGCCGTCGCGCCAGATCATGTAGTTGTTGGTGTCGATCACGATCTTCCCGGCGAGCGCGGCCACCGGCATATCGTTGTCCAGCTTCAGCCGGACCGCCACCACGACGAAGTCGCCCGCCTCGGCGGCGCCGGCGGCGGTCGCCGCGCGCGCCGACGGCCCCAGCGCTTGAACCAGTTCCGCCAGCGTTTCGGGGCCGCGCGAATTGGCGATGACGACCTGGTAGCCGCAAGCGATGGCCGCGCGCGCGATCTGGCTGCCGACCTCGCCCGCGCCGATGATGCCGATGGTGGTCATCTTACGCCGTCCTCGTCCATTCCACGCTCTTGGTCCAGAGCTGAGCGGCCCGGTCGGCGTCCAGCGCGTACGAGCGGACGCCGTCGGCGAACGGATTCGGCGTATCGTTGACCGGCGCGACCGCGCAGTCTTCGAGATACTGTCCGCCGATGTCGTCCTTGTCGGCCACCACCGCCGCCCACACCGACGTCGCGGCCGCTTGCTCGATGGATTTCAGCTCGCCGGGCGCCAGGCCAGCGTCGGCGCGCGCCTTGCCGACGGTTTCGAACAGGCCCTGCAATTCTTGTTGCGAGAAGTTGCGCGGCAGATTGGTCAGGCTGTTCCCCGGCATCACCGAGACGGCGCGGACGCCGCGCGCGCGATGGCGGCGGTCGAATTCCACCGCCAGCAGCGACGTGGCGGTTTTAGAGCGGCCGTAGGCGACGAAGGGATCGTAGGCCTGTTGCTCGAAGTTCGGATCGTCGAGGTCGACGTCGGCGACGCGATGCGCCTGCGACGACAGCACCACCAGCCGGCCGTTGTCGGCAAGCAGCGGCGCTATGCGTTGCAGCAAGGCGAAATGGCCGAGGTAGTTGGTTGCGAACTGCGTTTCGAAGCCGTCGACCGTGCGCCCGAACGGCGTCGCCATGACGCCGGCGTTGGCGATGATGGCGTCGAACTTGCGGCCGTCGGCCAATAATTTGTCCGCGCCGGCGCGCACGCTGTGCAAGGACGCCAGGTCGAGCGTGATCGACTCGATGCCGCCCGTTTGCGACGCGGCATCGCGCACCGTGCCGACCACTTCCGCGCCGCGCGCCGCCAGCGCGCGGGCGGTTTCAAGCCCGATGCCGGACGATGCGCCGGTGATCAAGAATCTTTTTCCCTTGAGATCGACACCGGCAAGCACTTCGTCGGCGGTCGATTTTGCTCCAAATTTGCTCGTCATATTTTTTCCTTTTTAGATACCAAGGCCGCCGGCCACGTCGATGACGCCGCCGGTGATGTAGCCGCCGTTCGGTCCCGCCAGGAAGCAGACCAGCGCCGACACTTCCTCCAGCGTCGCGATGCGGCGGATCGGGTGCAGGTTCATCAACGCGTCGGGGACGCCGTCGCCCAGCACCTCGGCCGACATGTCGGTCGGCATCACGCCGGGCTGGACCACGTTGACGGTGATCTCGCGTCCGCCCAGGTCGCGGGCGACACCCTTGGCGTAGCCGGCGATCGCGGCCTTGCTGCCGGCGTAGTCGGCGGCGCCGGCGAACGGCACCACGCTGCCCAACAGCGAGCCGATGAAGATGATCCGCCCACCGTTCGACAGCACCGGCGCGGCCGCGCGCGTGGTCGCCACCGCGCCCATGACGTTGACCTGCCACTGGCGGTCGAGATTGAGCGTATCGAGATCGGCGGCGTCGACGGTCTTGCCCTGCACCGCGATCGCCGCGTTGTTGACCAGGATGTCGAGCCGGCCGAACTGCGCCAGCACCTGGTCGATCAGCGGCTTGGCGGCGGCGGTGTCGGCCTGGTCGCTGCGGATCGCGATGGCGCGCACGCCCTTGGTCTTGAGCTTGGCCACGACGGCTTCCGCCTTCTCGGCCGAGGCGACGTAGCTGATCGCGATGTCCGCGCCTTGATCGGCCAGCGCCTCGGCCGTGGCGGCGCCCAGTCCGCGCGAACCGCCGGTGACGAGGGCGACCTTGCCCTGCAATGTATTCGACATAAGCATCTCCATTGAATTTTTCCATAACGATCGTTACAGTAACGGCTAGTATATAATCTGCCTGATGGCTGTCAAGCGATTTCGTAACGGTCATTACTGAAAATATTGAGGTGATCAGATGGGACGCCATCGCGAATATGATGAAGAGAAGGTGCTCGACGCCGCGCTGTGCGTGTTTTGGCGCAAGGGTTACGAGGGCGCGTCGTACGCCGACCTGACCGAGGCCGCCGGGGTGGCCCGGCCGGCGCTGTACTCTGCGTTCGGCGACAAGAACGCGCTGTTCCGTCGCGTGCTGGACCGCTATCAAGAACGGTTTATGGGGCACATTCCGGAGGCGCTCGCGCTGCCGACGGCGCGCGAAGTGGCCAGGCATCTGCTGTATAGCTCGGTCGAGGTGAACACGCGTTTTCCAGACCAGGCGGGCTGTCTGGGTATCAATGGGGCGATGGCGGGGACCGAGGAATCGGAACCGGTGCGCCAGGCCTTGATCGAGTTTCGCGCCGCCGGCGAGACGCAGCTGCGCGAACGCTTCGAACGGGCGCAGGCCGAGGGCGACCTGCCCGCGACGGCCAAGCCGGACGCCCTGGCGGCGTTCATGATGGCGGTGCTGCACGGCATGGCGGTGCAGGCCAAGGCAGGCTTCAGCCGCGACAAGCTTGAGGCCGTCGCGGAGCAGGCGCTCGCCGCGTGGCCGGTCGGGTGACCGGCCAGGTTAATCCGATTTAACGGACGTCGAGCAGCTCGACGTCGAAGATCAAATTGGCGTTCGGCGGAATCGGGCCCGCGCCGCCTTCGCCGTAGCCCATGCTCGGCGGCAGGATCAGCGTGCGCTTGCCGCCGACCTTCATGCCCTGCACGCCTTCATCCCAACCCTTGATGACCTGGCCGCCGCCCAGCTGGAAGCTGAACGGTTCGCGTCCGCTGGAGGAATCGAATTGCGCGCCGTGCGGCGGCTGGGCGCTCGGGGCGTACAGCCAGCCGGTGTAGTGGACCACGGCGGTGGCGCCGGCCACGGCTTCCTTGCCGGTACCGGTGACGGTATCGATCTTTTGGAAAGCCACGGCGGTGGCCTCGGCCGAAGCCGAAGCAGGGGCGGGCGTCTTGGCGCGATCGCAGCCGACGAGGGCCAGCGTCAGCGTCAGACCGAGGGCGCAGGAGGATAACAGGTGTTTCATTTTGTTCTTTCGTGATGTGCAGAGGCCGAATGATATGCTATCGCCTTTGCGCACGGGAGTAACGGATATGGTTTCATTACAAGAACAGCTGTTGAAAGCCGGCCTGATCGAAAAAAACAAGGCCAAGGTCGCCAATCAGCAGAAGAGCAAGCAGCAGAAAGAAGAGCGCCGCAGCGGCACGCAGAGCGTCGACGAGGCGCGCGTGGCGGCGCAGGAATTGCAGCGCAAGAACGCCGAGCGCGCGCGCGAGCTGAACGCGCAGCGCGACGCCGCCGCGCAGCAAAAGGCGATCATGGCGCAGATCGTGCAGATGGTGCAGCAGAACCGCCAGGGCAAGGGCAACAACGGCGAGATCGCCTACAACTTCACCTTCGGCACCAAGATCGAGCGCATCTACGTCACGGCGGCGGTGCGCGAGCATCTGGTGGCGGGTCGGCTGGTGATCGTCGGCGTGAACGGCGGCTACGAGCTGGTGCCGCGCGTCATCGCCGACAAGATCGCCGAGCGCGACGCCTCGCTGGTGGTGCGCGTCAACAAAACCACCACCGAGGTCGAAGAGGACGATCCATACGCCGCCTTCCAGATCCCCGATGATCTGATGTGGTAAAAAAAACCGAGGGGGTCAAGTCTGACATTCGTACACGAGCTCTACCGTAGCTTCGCTACGGTAGAGCTCGTGTACGAATGTCAGACTTGACCCCCTCGGTTTTTACATCGCTTCCTTCAGCCCCGGCGCGAATTCGGCGCCGTGCTTGATCTGCGCGGTCGACGGTTTCAGCGCTTGGCCGATCGGCTCGCTTCGGCCGTTGAGGCATTTGGCCAGGAAGTTTTCCGTCACGGCGTTGAAGGCGATGTTGTTGACCGGCCGCGCGAAGCCGTGGCCTTCATCCGGGAACACCACGTACGTCACCGGGATGTTCTTGGCCGCCATCGCCGCGACGATCTGGTCCGACTCGGCGACGTTGACCCGCGGGTCGTTGGCGCCCTGGCCGATCAGCAACGGCCGCTGGATGTCGCCGGCGAAGTTCAGCGGCGAACGCTCCTTCAGCAGCGCCTTGCCTTCGTCGGTGGTCGGGTCGCCCATGCGCTTGTAAAACTGTTGCTTGCCGGCCTCCCAGTACGGCGGGATGGTCTGCAGCAAGGTGAACAGGTTGGACGGGCCGACGATGTCGACCCCGCAGGCGAACGTGGTCGGCGTGAACGCCAGCCCGGCCA
>Ga0247815_10003580_pt1 | contig 11131 bp, 15 predicted proteins | sample UWRJL194509B1_FD_181014 | JGI IMG/M metagenome (GOLD analysis project Ga0247815, IMG submission 181014) | Plant litter microbial communities from Arlington Agricultural Research Station in Wisconsin, United States - UWRJ-L194-509B-1 | ecosystem: Environmental > Terrestrial > Plant litter >... | reverse complement strand
CTGTTGGAGGAATTTCCGGGAGACGAGGGGCTGCAAAAATTCAAGGAGTGGTGGTTGAAGGTGCAGACTGGCAAGGACAAGGCAGAGGACACGAACACGGCGTTCCGCAAACGTTTTGTGAGTATTTCTGCAGCCATCCCGGCGTATCACTCAAAGTGCCATCCAGAAGAAAAAGTTCAAGACACTTCACATTGCAGACGAGTGGCCAAATCCTATCGTTGTGCGTCTTCTTCTCTTTGCTGTAGCGACTCGCTCATGCTTCTTCAGCGTGACGCGTACTATCACCCGACGGTGGACGATTCAGATGAGCAATTCAAATGGGGCCTCCCAGATCTGGACGCGCTTCAACAGTAAGCACTTGCACATCGATCGATGTAACGACAGCTAACTCGCAATGGACAGCTTCCTAGGACAGGAGCTGAGCTGGCCCGCCAGCAAAGTTGACGACCTCGTTCTACCGGTCATCCACAAGATGGGCCAGCGGTCAACTAACAATGCCAGCAAGCAAACTGATCTCACGTCTTACTTCAATGCTGGCACTGGTACTGGAGCAGCATACGTGCCACGCAAGAAACAGGCGTACGCGAGCAAGCGACTGCAGAAGATCGTCTCAGACTACCGGAAAGAGCGCAAAGCGAAAGGCCTGACGCCTGGCATCTCCCCGAGCCCAGACAGTGGTGACAGTGGCACGACAATTCCAGAAGGCTCGAGTGCTCCAGCAAAGCGCAAGAGAAAGACGAACCGCGCCGGCGGGTCAACGACGCCGACGGTGGAGGAGCTCAGCGGTCCACCGGCAAAGAAGAAGCGGACATCGACGCAACGTAAGCGGAAGCTGACGGAAGACGGGGATAGTGATGGCGAGATGCGGGGGAGCATCAGCGCGGATGTCGCGCCACAACGGAGTTTTCGGCCGCGACGTGGGGCAGGAGCCGCACAGACAGCTGTTGAGAACGAGTCCGAGGACGACGCGTAGCAAGCCTTTAGGGCTCTCGACTCTAGAGTTTATTTGTAGAATCAAATGAAACTGTAGCCGCGAACGCACGTGTGCGGGGCAGGTGGCTGGGATTTGCTGGGATCTGCCGGCCAACGTTTGCGCGCATTTGCACCGTATACCTGCAAGGGATCGCCACCGGCCGCTTTTTGCACTCAGTCTCCCGTTTCTCGTTTGCACTCGTTTTTGTCCCGTCCCGTCCACTCTCTACATGCTGCGCACATCACTCGCAGTATTCGGCCTTGTTGCCGCTTCGCTGGTAACAGCACTTCCTGCAGACCAGTCTGCCGCGCCATGTAAGTTACCGCCGCAGTCGTCTGAACCTGCGCGCAGTCGCCTCTCGTGAAGTGCACACGCTAACTGCAACCCACAGCGCTACCAGACTTCGCGCATTACATTGACCTGAAGACGCTCACTCGCAAGGACCTTGGTACTGGTACGTCGAGGTCTCCTGTTTCTTTCGTGTCTTGCCCACGCTGACCCCACGCATTGCACGCTCGCCTACAGACGACCCGCATCGTCGAATAGTATTCGTTGGCGATGTCCATGGCATGATAGACTCTCTCCAGTTCGTGTTGCTTTGGTATTCAGGCACTGCCCGTCGTTAACGCGCCTACCAGTCTTCTGCTCGGCAAAGTCAAGTACGATCCAAAGCGCGACACGGTCATTCACACTGGCGACATCATTACAAAGGGGTTCGACTCGCTGGGCACACTCGAGTGGTTATCGTCCAACAATATCCTTGGAGTTCGTGGCAACCAGGACGAGAGGGTAATTGAGTGGCGCGGATGGATTGAGTGGGTAACCTCCCAGCGTGGAGGCCCGAAATGGCTGGAACATCTCAAGGCCCGCTACGACGAGCCTACTGAGGGCCGCGACATCAAGAAGAAGCATCGCTCCAGGCACTGGCACATCCCCAACGACTGGGTGTTCAATGGCGAGCACTTCCAGCTTGCCCAGAACATGTCCGCCAAGCACTACAACTACCTCCTCAACCTGCCCCTAACGCTGCATCTCGCGCCACTGCATACCTTCGTCGGTCATGCTGGCATGCTCCCCATGGACCCAACACGCAAGCCGACTGCCAAGCAGCAACCGTTATCGCACGTACCGGCGGTTGACCATCCCAAGCCCCCGACACGTCTGTTGCGCCTCGCTCAGGAGGTCGCAGTGCGTCGCGACATTCCACAGAACATCAACCCGTGGTCTCTGCTCAATATGCGCTCCATCCTTGGTGATGGCACTGTCACCCGGGATGGCGAGGCCGGCGAGCCCTGGTCAAACCTCTGGAACGCCGTGATGGGCATGTGTGTCGGCTTTGCATCGGTCGCCGACGACCAATCACCGAACCTCGACTCGCAGCTTGTGCTTAACACCGGCAAAAAGCACAAAGTCCATCTGCCTTGCCACCCAAGCACGGTCGTGTATGGGCATGCTGCGTCCAGAGGACTCGACCTCAAGCGTTGGACAAAGGGACTTGATTCCGGTTGCGTTTATGGCCGGAAGCTCTCCGCGCTTGTTGTCAATTCGCATGGAAAGCACTTCGATGATAGCGATGAGAGCGACGACATCGACGATGAAGACATGGAGATCGCCCAGCGGACGACATTCGGCGAAGGGCGGAAGGGTCGCATCGTTCGCGTACGCTGTCCCGAGGCGGCAGAATGAGTTCAACTTTCTTGACACCGTTATCTTTACTGTCACCGTACTCTGCATCTCCCTGACACAACCTTGACGACCTGCTCCATCCATCCTGCTCTCGATTTCATGCATACTCAGCATCAAGGACCGCACAGCCGTCCATCCTACCCGCTCTTCTTCTATTGAGCAATAATCGTCCCCGTACATATCGTTTACCGTCCACGCATTATTTGCATCGTGTTTATATCGTAGCTCCCGCAGATTTGTATACTAAATGATCACTGCAGGCGCCGCCGACAGTTTGCATGCCGGGGTCCTGCTAAGACGTTCCAGCATCCATAATCCATTTGCTTCCAATTTCGAGACACGAGTGTCTCGGTACAGCAAGTAGATATATGAAACTGGCAGATTGCAACACTCCCGAGCCTTCGCCTCGGCGGAAAGGGAGTAGATTCATTGTCCGGCCCGACGTCCGTTGGCGCCAGGTCGCCATCCTCGACAAATTAATGTTCCTGGCCTCCACGCTATACCCTGATGTCGGAAGAGTGCCAAAGTGGAGAGGTGGAAAGTTGGTGAGAACATATATCAACGCTGACAGGAGTGAAGAGACGACTTACCCGATCAATCTCGAGAGCATGAATCCAACAGTCGCGACAACCTAAAGACAAGAGAATCGTGTTCCGGTTAGTGCGTGTGATGGGGCCGAGGCGAGGATCGTGTCCCGAGGAGGTTCTAAGATGGAAAGGGCATAGTCGGGGGTGGTCGATCAGACGATACGTACGAAGGCTGCAATGGCGCTGGCAGGCACGCCATTCTTGAGGAAGTCAATGTTTGAGAGATAGAGCTGGCCCATCTCGTCCTCCTGATTTGCGCTGTGAAGGTACACAAATATCAGCACGGCTAACACAGGATATTGGAAAAAAGAACGTTAACGTACGCAGTTTGATTCGGGAAGCCAGAGACAGGCATGCCCATGCCCGTTGAGCACAGCAATCCAGTCAGGAAAATTAGCAACCGCGCGTGATTTCCTTCGAGGTTTGATCCAACTTCGGATGCGATGGGCACGAGGAGCACGCTGGCAATGGTGTGGCTAATAAATGTCGAGACCACGAGGACGACGGCGGTGAGTGCGAGAACAACGGTGTAAAGTGACATGCCCTCGACGAGCTGACGGATGCCGACATCCATATATTCGAGAAGCCCGCTGGAAGTGACAGCTTTGCCGAGGGCGATGCCACCCATTGCGAGGAAGACGATAGTCCACAAGAACTGATCGAAATCCTCCTACGCAGCGTGAGATTGTGCAGGCTAACAAGGATTCAACAGGACGAACCTTCTTCAACACGCCGGTAGAGAAGAAAAGCACGATGGGAATGAGAGCGATGATGCCCATATCGCCAACCCAGCCTTCGATGGAGTGTTCGACACACCACAGGGCAATCGTGCCAATGCAGACAATCGTAACAAACCACTGCTTAGTCTCGAACTTCTCTTTCGGTGCGCGGATTGGGCGAATCTCGAGCACTTCACCGTCCGCCGTGACGCCGGGACGGTACGCGGCAAGAAGCAGCAGCCAGATGAGAATGATCGAGATGAGCGAGACCGGGATGGCAACAGCAAACCACTGGAGCCAGTCAAGTGGGACCTCCATTGCCTCGAGCGCGATGAGGTTCTGCGGCGACGAGATGGGCGAACTCTGACCGCCAATGTTGGCCGCGAGCGCGATCCCGAGCTGCAGTTACGTATGTCAGGCATCCCTGGGTATGTTGACGGACAATCAGATGCACGCACGATGATGGCAGGACCGAACGACGAGCGTGCTGGGATCGTACGCAGGATGGGCCGGATCAGCGTGAAGCACAATGTCGGAGCGGCGACGTTGCTGATCCACATGCTGGCAAAACACGCGACGCCCATGAACGCGAGCAACACGATGCTAGGCTTAGTTCCTGCGAGGCTGAGCAGCCGCGTGATGAGCAGGCGGTCGATGTTGGTCTTGCTGAGCGCCGACGCGATGGTGAACCCGCCAATGAGAAGCATGATCGTTGGAGAGAACATAACCGAAAACACGTATCTGCACGCCAAACGTTAGTTGGCGGACGGTGAAGAGGTGCAGGATCCACTGACTTGGTGCCAAGCGGCGGGGTAAGCGGAGCGCCTGACGCGTCGCGGAACACCCTCATGGTGACGGTGAGGAGCGGGATGGCCATCGACGTAACGAACAGGGGGATAGCCTGCACCCGGGGTGTCAGAACGCAAATAATCCAGTGAAAGCGACGTCACCTCTGTCGCCCAAAGGATCGTCGCAAGGATGAGGATAGCCAGGCAGCGATTCGCCTCCTTGTTGTCAACCGACGGCACGTTCAACATGATGATGAAAACCAAGAATGCAACGAGGAGCGAGATTCGTTTCCTCGTGATGTAAACTTTACCGACTGGTGTGGGGAGGGTGCCGATGGACTGCGCTGCAGCAGTGGTATCCTCCGCAGGTGCGACAGCCGCAGGACCATCCGCGCTGCCGAACCGTTGTCGGCCAAGCATGCGCCTCCACACTGTGTCCCGCTCCCAGACGACGTGCTCACGCTGATGGACTCGCAACTGCTTCGCGGCCTGCGTAACGTCGCCACCAGTCACGCACTTAGCGTACAGGTCGGTCAGACGAACAAGGGCAGCAGCGACCTCTTCTCGCGCTGCCGGGAGGAACGGCGCCGCCTTTTCAACAACTTCGGCCATGTATTTCGCTCGGAGCTGTAGATATGCGTCAGCTCACGGTCGCGCAATTTCAGAAAGCGCGCACCTCATGTTCTGTAGTCTTGTCGTACCTCAAGCAACGATTCAGCTCGTGGTTTCAAGGATGATAGCTCGACTCACTTCTTAAGAATCTTGGAGAATCCAGAGTGATTCAATTCGATGTAGGATTTCAGCGACGAGAATGAGATATACAGGGTCGTAATCCTGCGCTTGTAGATGGCCTGAACGTCGGCCGCATAATCAGACCCGTCCGTCCAGATGGTGAAGGGACCAATAGGAAGACTGGAGGATAATCCAAACATTCCACGAACGGAGGCTCCGGCTCGAGAGGCGAGGCTGCGCGAACGTGCTCTCGCGTTGCCCGCGATCGAGTCGTAGCTGGCCTCGAGATAGTGCCCATGCCCAGAGTCAGAAATGGAACGTCGCCTACGGTCGCTGCTAGAAGTACCGGCTGTGACATAAGATGAGCCAAGCCTGCACAGGCGTGTATGGTGCATGCTGCGCACCGAACGTGACCTGTCGCTCTACAGTGTTTGACCTGCGTGGACGGGCGACGTTGGGACTGGCGTCTCGCAGCGAAGGCACCTCGTCTCCTTCATCTGCCTCGCCGTCCGAGGAAGCATCGTCGTGTGAATGATAATCATCGACTGGGTTGGTCTCCTGCTGGTGGACCTGCGTCTCAAGTTCCTCGAGCTCAGCAAGCAGTAACTGGCTCTGTTTCGCGTGGAATGTGGTGATCTTGACGAGCTCTTTGTCTAGCAATGAAGTGAAGAAGGTGTTCTGGGTATTGCTGCCATTCTCGTCAGCCAGAAGCGCAGTGGCTTCGCCCCCTTCGACCTGTTCAGCTGTCGGCCGAGCGAACTGCTGCTTCTCGAGCTGGTAGACTGTCTTCTTAAGGTTCTCGTATCTATTTTTGAGCCTGTTAGAGGTCGCAAGGTGACTGCTGTAAGTTACTCACGCTATGTATTCGTTCCACCACTCTGGGTTGGCGTTGAATTTGAGGCTGGTACTGTGTGCAGGTTCAGCAGCCTGGCTAATTTCTCAAGTTCCGGCCGGTGACTTGCCTGAACTTCATTCTATGACCGAGTCTGCGTAGTTGGAATGACTCCACGGTGCAAAGAGCGAATAATCGGAGTCGCGCGGCGGTGACGGAACGCGAACAAGGCTGTGAAACGGGAACTTTCGGCGTTACCGCAGACGGCCGCGGCCGGTTCAAAAGCAGAGCTTGCGGTTTCTTGCACCGTCTTTTCAAGTCCAGCATCCCCCGCTAAAGCTCCCACCGTCACCTTGCTCTTTGCCCGCATAGTCCGGACAAGAGAGGGCACGGTTAAAGGCCCATCATTATCGCTCAACAGAAGAGAAATCAAGATCTAAGACTTCTCTCTCGCGAGTTAGTACACGTCCCCCGGAGATCGATGGTGACCGACACTGACTATCCGCTCTACTTGATCTAGGTGGTCGTCCGTTCGAGGTTTGCACTTTTTTAACATAGGAATTGACTCAGTTTAGTCAATCTAATCTCTGTTCTTTAGGAGAACCCCCTTGACACCCGCCAACGTGCGCGTCTGACCTCCAACTCAACCACCCTCCAACCAAGCTTTCAACTCGCCTCTCTCGTCCGACTCGTCATTTTTATCTCTCAAATCCCTATATTTTCATAACCCTTTCCTCGCTGAAATCGCGAGGAACCCACAGCCGACTGAGGTTCAGCCCGTCTTACCGTCCTTCGTCCGCCGAGGAGACCTAGCCGAGGCGGCAAGGTAACCGGTAACTGGGACATATCCAGAGCTCTCGAGCAGCACCAGACCACCTCTACCCAAAACAGACCGCTCCTGCACGTCGCATCGCAGCCGACAACCGTCAACAACCAGCTGGCTTCCTTCACGCCTCCTGCCACCCCCATAGACTCACGCGACTTCTCAACACTTGATCGCGTCTCGGATCCTTCGTCGTCTCCCTCAGTTACACGAATGACTCAACTCCACGTTCTCCCGCCTGTCGAGTTCGATCTCAATTATTTGCCTCCGAGTGCTACCGCATCCGCGGTCACTACTGTCTACGACCAATCTCCCGTCGATGTCTCGATTCCTGGCCTTCCACCACTTCTTAATGGGCATCCCGACCTCCATATGAACAATGGCATCATCAATGCCAACCACTCTGGGAGCGAAGGCGAGCCTGATGCTGAGAAGGCGTTCTTCGTCGCCGACCTCAGCCAAGTTTGGCGCCAGCACCAGCGCTGGCGGCGCGCACTCCCCGATGTGGAACCTTTCTACGGTACGTATTGAACCCCGAAATCTGTCTGTGCATCTGCCCCTGGGGTAGGGCCAGCGAGCACCACTCCCGTTGTTGTTTGGCTGACCTCGACCTCTGCGGCAGCCGTCAAGTGCAACCCGGACCCTTATATCCTCCGGCTTCTCAGCTCCCTCGGAGCGGGATTCGACTGCGCCAGCCAAGGCGAAATTTCGCAGGTCCTCGGAGCGGGCATCGACCCATCCCGCATCATCTTCGCCAACCCATGCAAACCCGCCTCGTTCATCCGGGGAGCGCTCAAGGCCAACGTGCCACTCATGACATTCGACAATACCGATGAGCTCCACAAGGTTGCCCGCCTCTTCCCAGGCGCAAAGCTCGTCGTCCGCATCCTCACGGACGACTCCAGCAGCCTGTGCCGCCTCGGCGTCAAGTTCGGCGCTCCGCTCTCAGACGTTCCCAGGCTCCTTACGTGTGCCCGCGGACTTGGGCTGGACGTCGTCGGTGTTAGTTTTCACGTTGGCAGCGGTTGTTCTGACCCCGGAGCGTTCCGCGATGCAATCTCACGGGCACACGCTGCGTTTGTGTATGGACGGGAGGCCGGCTATAGGTTCAGCCTTCTCGACGTCGGCGGTGGCTTTGAAGATCACACATTCGAACTCACCGCAAATGTGATCAACGACGCATTGGCGTTCTACTTCCCGAAGCATCAACGCGAGGCAGACGGTATGCGCGTAATTGCGGAGCCCGGACGCTTCTACGTCTCCACCGCATTTTCTCTTGCATGCAACATCATTGCCCGACGCGTGCGCGGAACAGACGAAGAGGCAGCTGTCTCTCTTGAGGACACTGAGAACCCACGAACGATGTGTGAGTTGTGCCTGCAATCTATCCCACGTGTTTCCCACGCGGATATCTTGCTGCGCGGCGCATCAGTGACTTGCAATTTGTACTGACGCTCACAATCCCACGATCTCTCAGATTACATCAATGATGGCGTCTACGGCTCGTTCAATTGCATACTGTTTGACCACCAAACCGTCACTCCGCATGTCCTCACCATTAACGGGTCTTTCGTCTCGACGGCCGTGGCTTCGGCGGACCTCGAGGCGTGCAGCGTGTGGGGCCCAACATGCGACGGCATTGACTGTGTCTCTCCGCAGACCCGTCTGCCCCGCGCCCTCGAGGTGGGAGACTGGCTTGGCTTCCGCAACATGGGCGCGTACACGATTTGCGCCGCCAGCCAGTTCAACGGTTTCAAGACGAGCGGCGTTCTCTACACGAGCGGCTCGGGTCCCGACTCGGCTGCCGTGCGTCGCGCGCTGGCGGCGGTCGCCTGAGGTCTCGGTCTTGATATTCTCGGCCTTTCACGTTGTTCAATCTCCCGCAGCGTTCGTCTATCCTCGGTGTTTTGCGGGTGGCGTTAGCATTTAGACCTAAACACTTGTGCATTCCCAATGGACGCTTTACCGGCTGAACTGTTCTCCCGCGAGGCGTGTGATCGGCAATGTGTGTGTTGGCATATTCGAAGGCTCGCGTGGCCAAATTAGCCGAGAAGTGATCGGAGGCCCGGGTGACACCCCGCACGGTGGGCTGCAAGCAGCACCTCCGCCGGAAAGCTGTGGGACGGAGTCGAGTTGACAGGATTCGACGGTAAACAAAGCTGTTAGCCCGGCAAGCTCCATTCAAGTCCCCGGTCTCCGCTTCCCTCCTCTCCTCCACTCCTCGCTCACCCCTCGCTATCCGCGACAAACGATGAACCAGCTCGCTGCTGCTGTTGCTGGTTCGAGCGATAGCGCTGTACGTGTCTTTGTACTCGCAAAAGTCGCGCATTCCGGCTTGACGTCGTCTCCGCGGAACACAGATGTTCGCTGGTCCGGCGCTCCCACCGGCCGCGCAGCCGCCGCGCGCCGCTCAGTGGCTTCCCTACTCATCTACAACGCACACCATTACTCGTGGACGCTATATCACGAGTAAGGATCCAAGAGGATACATGTGAGTTGGTATCTGTCCAGCAAGTGTTCCAACGTGGCTGATGTGTCCATGCGGCGTCGTAAGCCCTGTGTGGGAGTATCATCTCAACGGTCAGTGGCTGATGATGGACAGTGAGAATGGTTATATCCTCTGGACGGGAATCTGGAAAGGTGCGTTCGTCGTGCACGACGTCCGCGGGCCACACGGACTCCGTGCTGATGCCGTGCCTGAAGCCCTCGGTCATCCCAAAGGTCAGCTCCTCACATCAGCAACAACACTCGCGGGATCAATGGCACATACTGACTTGTTCATATTGCCTTCTCAGCCGACATCGTCAAGATGATTGAGTCGCTTCCAGAGCTGTCGCCTCACCTACGCCGAGTGCGTGGCGGCTACCTGAAGATCCAAGGAACATGGATGCCCTACGACGTACGTTCCCTGCACGAGCGACAGTCTCAAGACTGATGCCGCTCAATCAATCTGGCAGTATGCCGTCAATCTGGCTCGACGGTATGACGTCCGCAACGTTGTGTTTATCATCGCTGACAACGTCGGCCACATCTAGTGTCGCGTGGCCTATCCGCGACGACCTCATTCCCTTCTTCGGGTGTGCCAGCTCGTCTCAACTCTGCCACCTTCATTACTGACTCATATAACTCAAAGTCCTTCCTTTCCGCAGACCTGCTTGACGCCGTCCGACCCCGGCTATGGCCGCGTGGTGATGCCCACGAACGCTCGCCGCCGCCGTCGGACATTCCAAGCGCAAGAGGCTCCAGTTGCCGCAGAGGTCTCGCTTCCTGGGCCGCACGGCGGTCCGACGTCGCAGGAACCATTGTACGACCTCGGACACGCCCTCGAACGTCCGCCAGGGCTGCGGATTTTTACCGAACCACCGACCATAGCCAACAACAGTCACCGCTACTCACCTTACCCTCAGGCTCACTCCTCTTACTCCACAAAAAATACGAGTCAGTCTGCACCCCTGCACCCGCTTGCTGGCTACTCTGCGGACGAACGCCGTCGGTGGTCCGGAAGTGGCGCATCCAGCCCCGAGTCCGCAACTTCGACGTCGACCCACAGCAGTCCACTGTCTCCTGCACCTCGCCTTCTCACACACGCCTCGCTATTTGATCGCCCTACTCTCCCGCCGCTCTCTAGCCTGTCTCTGCTCCCTGCCAAACCGCTGCCGCCCATTTCGTCGTTTACAATGATGTCGCACGATCACGGCAGTGCCCAGGGTATTCCCGACCCTGCAACCGTCCTCCGACGACTCCGGGTCGAGGAACAAGGTGGCAGGAGGCGGCAACACGCATCCGAGTAGCGTGCTTCATCTTGCGCTATCGCAATCGAGAGTCTCAGCCACGCTCGCTCACCCTTTCACAACATCCGGCTCGTGGATCCGGCTGCCTCTCGTTCACATCCCATCACTCTCTCACTCTCATGAACCTCCCAGTACTCTTCTCAGCCGGCTTGCGACGCCCATAGGCGTCTTGTGTACTGGATAATGGTTGGTCTCATGCT
>Ga0247815_10003579_pt1 | contig 11132 bp, 11 predicted proteins | sample UWRJL194509B1_FD_181014 | JGI IMG/M metagenome (GOLD analysis project Ga0247815, IMG submission 181014) | Plant litter microbial communities from Arlington Agricultural Research Station in Wisconsin, United States - UWRJ-L194-509B-1 | ecosystem: Environmental > Terrestrial > Plant litter >... | reverse complement strand
TTCAATGACGTTTAAAGTACCTGTTTTGGTTGCCTGCGCCAGTTCTTCCGGGCTTTTAAACCAATGTCTGTAACTTAAGGGATTGGTAGAAACCCCACCGTCCATGCCTTCCGGAAGTAACTGCGCTAAAATGTGGAACAACCGGATGCTGTATGTCTTTCTGGCATCTGTTGTCCAGTCTGGCGCGTGTACATCAGCTTTGACCACGGTATGATGAAATTCCCCGTAAGGAAAACCATTCATAGTGAAGACATAGGTGTCATTGTCAGCAAGCCATTTCTTGAACTGGTCAAGAGCCAGCTGGTCTGACAAACCGATGCTCGATTCATTAGAGAGCCTCAGTCCCAGTCCCATAGGTGCATGTGGTGATAATGTCTTTTTGATCACCGGAAAATTGATCTGGAGGGCTTCAAAGTCATCTGCCCAATTCTTGCCAGCGTGGATATTGGTACAATAGGTGAGGTGGCCGCTGTTGACTTTCATGTTAATGAGTTGTGTTTACGCTTGTTTTATCTTTGATGAACCTGGCAACATAATTGCTGGCTGCTATGAGCAGCTCGTGGTCCATTTCGTGAACTTCTTCGCCCTTGCCCAGGTCAGTCAGCAGCGTGATGGTGAGCACGCCACCCAGGTGTTCCTGAAATTCTGCGAGGCCCTTTAATATTGGGGAATCCGTGTCTTTAATCTGGATAATTGGATCAGAGATACCGAAATGAAGTGCAGTTAAAACATTTAAAATTCTTAAGGCCTTTTCTTCGGTCAACATGCCTTTCATAAAAGAGTATACGCTGTCCAGCGCAATGCCCATTGCTACAGCTTCACCGTGCAGTACTTCAAAATTACTCAATTGTTCCAGTTTGTGCGCCGCCCAATGTCCAAAGTCAAGCGGCCTTGCCGAACCAGTTTCAAACGGGTCGTCACCCGCAATGTGGTCCATGTGGAGCTTTGCGCAGTGCTTAATGAGGTAATTCATGCTTTCCAGATCCCTTGTCGCCAATTGATCTGCGTGTGCCTCCAGCCAATAGAAAAACTCGGCATCTTTGATCAGCGCCACCTTGATGGCCTCGGAAATGCCAGAACGGTAGTCCCGGTCAGTCAGTGTGCTGAGGAAGTCTTCGTCGTTAAATACTGCTACTGGCGGTGCAAAGGTGCCCAGGAAGTTTTTCTTGCGTTTGTAGTTGATGCCATTTTTGACACCAATGCCAGAGTCATTTTGTGAAAGTACGGTAGTAGGAATGCGGATATGCTTGATTCCGCGGTGGGAAACCGCTGCGGCATAGCCAACCAAGTCAAGTACTGCTCCACCACCAATAGCAGCGATGTAGGAATGCCGGTCTATCCCATGCACATTTACTGCCTCCACAATCTGGTCAAACAGTGCGGTATCGTTTTTAGCTGCTTCTCCTCCCGGAACAATCAGGATTTCTGAGATCAACTGCAGGTCACTGTATTGGGAAAAGTAATTTCTGATTGCATCGCTGATTGCCGGATGCGCATCTGCCACGCCCTGATCCAGCACAAAGAATATTTTGCGCAATGCAGTTGATGGCCGTTCTTTAAAGAAGTTTGATAAAGTGGTATTTCCTGTATCGAATAGCGAAGCGGTGAAGTATACATTATACTCAAATTTTACGCTAAACGATTGTTTTAAATAGTTCATAGATCTAATAATTGCCTAAGTAACCGCAAAGGCTTTACTTAGTAAAAGTGATATTGGTAAAAGAATAACGATAAACACGGCCAAATGCCATGCCCCGAATGCGCTTGCCCATGCGGCATTCATCAGGATGAGGGCGATAACCCCGGATTTTACGGCTTTGCCAATATTTGGTCCTATCGGATTTTGAATGGCTTTGATCAGCGGCAAAAAAATCATCAGCAAAAAAGGGATCACAAATACGGTGGTCAGGGGCAATTGTCCATTGATGGCAGCAAATGTCAGCAAGGCAGCAATAACCACTGCGTACAGCGCTGCGGCAAAATAAAGCGTTTTTTTACTGCCACCATGCACCTCTCCGCGACTGATCATGGTAATGGCTGCAATGTAGATGATGGGCACAATGGCTAGATACCACCAGGTATGCAGGGTGGAGGGAAGAATACTTACGCCCAGCAATAAATTAAGTCCCCGGCATAGTCCCATATTGACCGGTCCGAGAATGGCATTGTGCTTTAAAAACTTATTATATACCAGACAGGCGATCATGATGCCTGCAGCCAGGTATTGCGAAGCCGGACTGTACATACCTGCAGCAAAAATCCCGATGACAAATAAGACACCACCAAAGATCGCTGCCCCCTGTTCAGATACCAGGCCGCTGGGTATTGGCCTTTCAGGGCGCTCTACCTTGTCCAGTTCTGCGTCAAAAACATCATTGTAGATAATTCCGCCGCTATACAGGCCTATTGTGGCGATGCAAAGCAATATGGCTGGCAGCAATTGTGCATTGAGCCCAAAAGAAAGGAAATAACCGGATATGGCAATCCCCGCAACCACATCTGCAACTGACGTGACCACGTTTGCAGGACGCATAAGTCTGAGGTAACCTAGTAGCTTATTCACCCTGATTAAGAAATAATAATGGAATTCTTATCTATTCTTGGCTGTTGACCACCGCGAAGGATAGAATTGCTTTCAAACTTCTGGCTTTGATCGATCGGTCCGACTGAAGTAAAATCGCTTTCATTGATCTGACCGCTTTGCGCAAATGCAGTAATTGCATTTCTATAAGTAACCAGTTCGATATCCGCCAGACTGATTCCTGATTTTTTCATCAATGCCGCAGTTTTAGGAATGGCCAGCGGATCGCTGATTCCCCAATCGGCCGCAGAATTGATCATAATTCTTTCTGATCCGTACTGTTTGACTACTTCTACCATGCGCTCATTGCCCATTTTGGTAAAAGGATAAATGGTAAATGCTGCCCAGAATCCCCGGTCCAGCACTTCTTTCACTGTTTCTTCATTGTTGTGGTCTACGATGACCATATGCGGGGCAACACCTTGCTCAATCGAGATGTCCATGCTGCGCTGTGTTCCTTTTTTCTTATCCCGGTGGGGGGTGTGGATTTGGACGGGAAGCCCTGCTTCTTTGGCCAGATCTAATTGGAGCCTGAAATATTTTTCTTCAGCAGCAGTTTGGTCGTCAAAACCAATCTCACCAATACCCACCACCCCTTCTTTGAAAATAAAATTGGGCAGGACCTCCATCACTTGTTCCGCAAGGGCCTCATTATTGGCTTCACGGGAATTTAAGCCGATGGTACAATAATGCTTGATGCCAAACTGGGATGATCTGAAACGTTCCCAGCCGATCAGGCTGCTATAATAATCTGTGAAACTTGCCAGGCCAGTACGGGGCTGGCCCAGCCAGAAGGCAGGCTCAATAAGTGCCACAATACCAGCATCCGCCATGGCCTGGTAATCATCGGTAGTGCGGGAGGTCATGTGGACATGCGGATCGAAGAACTTCATTCCGTTAACATCATTCAGATCAAGGGAAGTTTGAATTTTTTCTCCTTCGCTTCTTTCCTGGAAATTTTCATTACAGCACATAATTCAAGTATTTTTATCTGGTGTTATAGTTCTATTAGTTTGTAGATTTCAGGATGCACCGTTCTGTGCGCAGCTTGCCGCTCCTCTACATAGTCTTTGAGCGTTTCTGAAAGCGACCTGTTTTTTCTTTCGCTGATGCCGATGATTTTGGTCACATCTTTTTCAGTAAAGAAGGCTTTCAGTACCAACTGGTTCCAGGAACTTTCAGGAAGGTATTTAGCAGGGTATGGGTTGTGGTACATGATCGCTTCCAGCACTGTGCCGATATTGCTCCTGATGCCTTCTTCACAGCGGTGTATCCAGGCCTCAGGAAAGCTGTAAACTGGCAATGCCGAATAAAGGGCAACCAGTTCGTTCATTTCAGCTGCGGTAAATAAGCCGTCAACTTTTTTTAGATAGGTTTCCTGATTGTCGGAAGGCAACTGCATAAGCAGCCATACTCGGCACAGGTGGTCGATGCTCCAGTCTGAAACATCAAGGCCATTCGCTGCCGCGGATAATTCATCTTCTTCTAATACCACCGTCCTTTTATCCGTAAAGCGCGGTATGTGAGAGAAGGTAAGGTTTAGTTGTACAGATTTCTCCTCTGCTTTGACCAGGTTGATTTTTTGTTCAAGCCACGCCATTGCCTCAGCGCTCAGGCTACGCCTGATGATTCTTTCTACATCTGTTAAAAGCATATCTCTTAGTTAACAGCCACAAAATAGTTGATGGCAAGAGCCCCGCTGATGATGAGCAGACCAAAGAATTCCCTGGTTTTCTCAATATACGGCTTGGTCGCCTGCATGCTTTCAACTAGACTTGGGCTTTTGTACTTCATTATCCAGTCTCGTACCCCGTCTTTAGAAAAAAACAAAATGACGGCATAAACTAAGTAGAAAGATATGGCCCCGAGATAAACATTCGGATAAAATTTATTAAATATGGCAAATCCACAACAAACGGCGGATACCATGTAGATCGGCACCCAAAGCCAGGGGTCGACATCGTTGAGATTCAGATAAGCAAATGCAACAAATGCTATACAGAAAATGGAATTTAAAATGCTAAGCAGCATACTCGTAAAGATTTAATTTGTGTGTTGTGTTGATTACTAAATGCAAATAAACAGATAATTATACCGATTTAGCAATATGCAATTGTAATATTTTTCCTAGATTCAAAGACAGGCGTAAATCTGAAAATAAATGCAATGAACGTAAAAGCGGGGTGCTTTACGTGACGTTCCGGGAAACGGTACTGATGAGAAATGTCGGTTGAAAATGTCAAAGCCCAGGCCGATCCGCCGGGGCTTAGTTTTATAGGGTTTGTACGGTTTATTTAACGCGGCTCCAGATTTCATGGATCTTAGCCCCTTTGCTGCTTAGTCCGCTGTGGTTCCAGTTTCCGTCTTCCAATTTTGCGTCAAAAGTCAGCGCAGCGCCGACTCTGCTGCTATCACGCGAAAAGAACTTGATGTGTTCTGTATATTTTCCGTCTTTGAACGTATAAGTTCCACCTCCTGTACCTGAAAATTGCTTTTTACCCGGATCGATGGCTACCCATTGGAACCGCGTGCCTGTGAGTACTTTGTAAGTTTGTCGGGTTCCTGTCTGGTGAATTGCAGCCATTTTACCATCCTCAGCCATTCTTCCGGTAATGTGCCATACACCCGCAAGCGGGGCTTTACTGTCATCTGTCCGGTCAAAACTGATCTTTCCATCCCAGAGCTGAATGGACAAGCGGCTTCCGGATACGGTAAAAGGAACATCCATGCCTGTGCCTACACTAGTTGAATCTGAAGTATTAAAAAGGACCTTAGCTTTTAGCGTATTGTCTTTGATTTCATAAGTACCGCCCTGACTGGAGATGAACCGGTTTCCCTGGTAAGCAGTATGAAAATAAAAGCCGTCCTGAAAAAGCAGCTGGTGTTGCTCGTCCCCATCCCTAAGTTCCCAGGCACCTGTTACTGCATTTGATTGTGCATGGACACTGGTAGTGAAAATGAGCATAAATAGCAGCAGTGAGACACTGCTGCTGTATTTTTTTAGGATCATTATAGTTTTCATATCTGGTTAATCTTTATTTTTAGTAATAAAGATAACAAATTACCAGGAATGTATTGTTATGCCTGAAGTCCGGGTATCTCAACAACCTCGTCAACCTCAGCACTATAATCTACACCTGGAACTTCGAATCCGAACAGGTTAAAAAAGTCTGTTTTATAGCCTTCCAGATCACCGATCTCCGGTAAAGTCTCTGTTGCAGCTTGTTGCCATAATGCGAATACTTCTTCCTGAACATCCGGTCTCATTTCCCAATCGTCGATTCTGATCCTGCCTTTTTCATCGGTACTTAATGCCGCTGAGGAATATAAATGCTCATGGAAAAGCCTGCTGATCTGTTCAATACAACCCTCGTGGATGCCTTTGGCTTTCATGACCTTATAGAGCAGGGAGATGTACAAAGGAATTACCGGAATTGCAGAGCTCGCTTGGGTAACAAGCGCTTTATTTACAGAGACATAAGCTTCTCCGTTGATGTCTTTTAATTGGTCCGATATGGTAAATGCAGTCGCTTCAAGGTGGTCTTTTGCACGTCCTATGGTGCCTTTACGGTACACGGGTTCGGTGAGCGCAGGGCCAATATAGGAATAGGCCACTGTTTTGACGCCCTGGGCAAGCAGCCCCTCTTTTTTTAAAGCATCGATCCACATTTCCCAGTCCTCACCGCCCATTACAGCCACTGTATTGGAGACCTCGTCCTCATTCGCAGGTGAGATGGAAACAGTAGAAACGATTCCGGTATGGAAATCTACCGTTTTATCACTGAAGGTTTCTTCAATTGGTTTTAGAACAGAATTATGGGTTTCTCCGGTTGTTGGATGAACTCTTTTTGGAGAAGCCAGACTGTAAATTATCAAATCAATTTGTCCAAGATCTGCTTTGATCAGTTCAATGGTTTGCTGTTTGATCTCGTTAGAGAAGGCATCGCCATTGATGCTTTTGGCATAAAGGCCAGCTTCATTGGCGAAAGCCTCAAAAGCTGCAGTATTGTACCAGCCTGCAGAAGCCGGCTTGCCGGGAGCAGGTGGTTTTTCAAAATAGACACCTATGGTGGCTGCCTCTGAGCCAAATGCGGCAGTGATTCTTGAGGCCAGGCCAAAGCCTGTCGAAGCACCTATGACCAGCACTTTTTTAGGGCCGTTAACCGTTCCTTTAGATTTTACGTAGTCAATTTGTTTCAATACATTTTGTTTGCATCCTTCGGGATGCGCTGTAAGGCAAATAAATCCGCGTGTTCTTGGACTGATAATCATATGTTGCTGCTATAATTTGTAAATGAGGTTAGATTAATTCCGACAAAGCTAAAGTTTTTATTGATCAAAGGAGTATGCAGCGCTCGCCTTCCAGAAGTATTTTGCATTGCTCGTCGTTTGTTGGGATACTGATTTCATCCAGTTCTTTTCTATGGTTTAGTTTGATCTCCTTGCGGCTTTTTGCCCGGAGAAACCTTCTGATATCATCACTGTTGGCCAATACGAGTCCAGGCACCTGGGCTGGCTGGTTGTCTTCATCTTTGGCCACCATTGTAAAATAGCTGGTATTGGTATGTTTGACTTCGTTGGTCTTTACATTTTCAGAAACTACCCTGATGCCCACTACAATGGAGGTTTTGCCGACGTAGTTGACCGAAGCCATAAGTGACACCAAATCGCCAACCTCTATAGGCTGCAGGAAATTGACGGTGTCGATAGAAGCAGTGACACAGTAGTTTCCGGCATGTTTAGAAGCGCAGACATAGGCTACTTTATCCATCAGCGAAAGCAAAATTCCTCCGTGGATTTTCCCGCCGAAATTGGAATAGGAGGGGATCATTAACTCTGTTAAAACTGTTTTGGAAAAGCTGACTGGTTTATAAGTAATGTTTTGTGTTGGATCGGACATTGCAGGATTAAGTTGTCTGTTCAGTGTTACGCTAAAATAAGCAGGATAAACCGGATCGAGGGTAAAATTTAGAAATAATTAAAATTATGGGAGGTCTTGCCTTTTTGGAGATCAAAAGAAATTAGAGGGGCAAAAAAAGTGGACAACTTCGGATTTAATGAAGTTGTCCACTTTGGTGGGAAATGAGGGGTTCGAACCCCCGACCCCCTCGGTGTAAACGAGGTGCTCTGAACCAGCTGAGCTAATTTCCCTTTGTTTCTACTCTCTTTATTTTGAAACAGCAGAGTCAACTGTTTTTGGTGGGAAATGAGGGGTTCGAACCCCCGACCCCCTCGGTGTAAACGAGGTGCTCTGAACCAGCTGAGCTAATTTCCCTTTGGTTCTGCTCTTTTTATACAGCTGAGCACGCTGTACCCTAAATGTTAGGGAGTGCAAATATACACCTCTAATTTAAATCTCCAAAACTTTTATCAGATTTTACGAGAGCACTTCTTCTAATATCTGATGTGAGTGTATATGTCCAAAAGATGCGGTGTGTAAAGTGTAGTAAACCAGTATTTTATCTAAAATGTGTCTTCTGGTAATGTTTCCCGTTTTTATTTCTCCGATTTTATCAAAAGGTGAAATAAAGAAGGAAATGAATATAGCGGCTTCTGGTTTATTGAGGAAATGCGCGTGCGCAGGTATTTTTGATTTAAACTCCCCTTCCTGTAAATCAAAATAGCTTTCATCACTTTTAGTCGCCGTACTTGGTGCAAACCCGAGAAAGCGGGACAGTTTTAACAAAAATGCAAGATGAAAATTCACGTCGGCCCGCTCACATTCATCCAGCCAGCATATCGCATTGTAAATAAATTCAAACAGATTTTCGTCGGTTGTCTGTTGGCGGATGCTTTTATAAAGCACCTCGTTCAGGAATAGCACCATTGTACGCTTGACAACGTCATATGGGATGCTTTTAAATACCGGACTGGGCCTGAGTTCTGTAAGCCGCTGAATGCCTGCGTTTGTTTTATGATAAACAACCAATTCTACCAGGTGTAGCGGCTGCAGCATATTCATGCTGATTTTGGCTTTGGGCTTCTTTACTCCGTTGATCATATACGACTGGATCCCAAATTTCTCGGTGAAAATCTGAGCAATAACGCTGCTCTCGCTGTACAACGTTGTTTTCAATACAATCCCCCTGGTCTTAAACAACATCAGGTGGTCCTATTAGAAATGAAATCAGGGTTAATTCTCTGTAACATACTTCAGCGGAACAATTATTTGATCCGGCAAATTACGTCATGCTTTCTTACATATCCAATTGTTTATACAGAACCCTTACCTTTGATTTATTTTTTAAGTCCATGTCAACAGAAAAAACAAACCTACACACCAGGAACAGACATCGTGAGCGATATGATTTTCCCGAACTCATCAAAAGCAGCCCTGAGCTTGAGGTCTACGTTTTTACCAATAATTACGGTGATCTTTCTGTCGATTTTTCCAATCCGGATGCTGTAAAAGCGCTGAATAAATCGTTGTTGAAATACTTTTATCGCGTCGATCATTGGGACATCCCTGCGGGCTATCTTTGTCCGCCAATCCCAGGGCGGTCAGATTATCTGCATTACCTGGCCGATTTGCTTGCTGATGGAAATGGCGGAGTGATTCCGAAGGGTAAAAACATCAAGGGATTGGACGTTGGGGTAGGCGCAAACTGCATTTATCCAATTATCGGGCAACGTGAATACGGATGGAGCTTTTTAGGCTCAGATATAGACCCTACGGCAATTAAGGCAGCCAGGGCAATCGTATCGGCAAATCCTGATCTTGGTAACGTTGTTGCCTGCAGACATCAGCCCAGTAGGCAACACATTTTTACCGGCATCGTCAAGCCAGGAGAGTTATATGATTTCAGCATGTGTAATCCCCCTTTTCACAGTTCAGCCGAAGAAGCACGGTCTGGTAGTAAACGCAAAGTGCAAAACCTGAGCAAAGACAAAGGCAAATCGCCGGTGCTTAATTTCGGGGGCAAAGATACAGAACTTTGGTACGAAGGAGGAGAAGCAGCCTTTGTCCGGAACATGATCATGGAAAGTAAGGAAATAGGACAGCAGTGTTTTTGGTTTACCACGCTTATTTCCAAGAGTAGTAATCTGCCGTTCATCCATGGTATGCTCAGTGCACTCAAACCGGTAGCAGTCAAAACAATTGAAATGGCACAGGGACAAAAAATCAGCCGGTTTGTGGCCTGGACATTTCTGGATGCGGAAGCGCAGAAAGATTGGGCCCGCAGTAGATGGGCGAAAGTTCCGGCTATTTAAACTCCAGGTATACCGCGGCCTTTTTGTGCTTGAAAGAACCAATTAATTCTTCGCTTTCATAATGTCTGAAATCGAGCGTATCGCTTTCTTTGAAACGCTTTTTGAGCATATAATACAAATGCAGGCATTTGATCCAGTTCAAAGCAGTGGCCTTGTCCTTCCAGATTTGTGGATAGATAAATACCGCTTTTTCTTCCGTTCTGATCAGGTGTTTTTCTTCCAGTTCTTTGACGTTGGCAATTATTTTTGCCGTTTGTGCAGCCAGGTTAGCAGTCTGCCTTACTTTCTTCTTTGCGTAGATCATGATTAGTCCAGCATTAAGGGATCCTCATCATCAGTCAGGCTCAACTGGATGCTGTCCGTACCTGCGATGCCCTCTATTGAGCCTCTGATGTGTGCAGCATTCAACATTACTTTTTCGAGTTGCTTTTCTCTGGCTTTCCAGAGTTTTTCCATCGCGTCGCGCTCTCTTTGGATGGATAACTTCATGCTCATAAAACCTTCCCTTATGGCTTTCCATTGCTCGGAAAATTCGTTGCTGGTCAGATAATCATACAACATATGCATTTTATCTCCCCTGTTTTCCTGTGATTTAGCGGCGCCAAATAACTTGACAATTCCATCACGCAGGATGTAAGAAACTGCTTTGACCTCATCAAATGAGCAAATCCAGACGCCATCCCTTTCTCCGAAACAATCCATTCCCTTAGGGTAGCACTGGGTTACGATAACGGCAACATCAACACCCATGCTGCGCATGTCCTTTTTTAATTTCTCTATCCATTCCATAGAAAAATCTTTAGTGCGCTTGCTTTCATAAATAATCTTGCCGCATTCCTGGCCAAATTGGTTGCGTACCAGGTGTACACAATCAGCCCCTCTTACGCCTTTACCAACTTCGCTAATGAGATCGAAAGGGAAGGTATTTCTCAGTAATTCCTCCAAGATCAGTTCTTGTACCTCTCCCTGCAATTGCATAGACCCCTGCTCGGCCTTGCGTTTCATTTCTTCCGCCAGTTTTTTCTGATCGTCCAGTTGTTTTTCGAGTTCCTTTACGCGCAACTGGTGCTCTGTTTCCTTGATGTTGTTTTTTTCTGCCTCCTGCTTTCTGATTTGCTCGGTCATTTCCGCCCGCTGTTCCTGCAATTTGCGCTGCAATTGCAGTTCGAGTTCTTCTTCCTTCTGCTTCATCAGTTGTTCTTTCTTCAGAAAATCCAGTTCTTTGGTCCTTGCCTGTTTCAGCCGCTCTTCGTTTTCCTTGTTGGCCGAGTCCAGCATCTGCAACTTGTTCTCAAAATCGTTCGCAATACTTTTGCGGAGACTCTCCTCCACCGTCAGG
>Ga0247815_10003576_pt1 | contig 11137 bp, 16 predicted proteins | sample UWRJL194509B1_FD_181014 | JGI IMG/M metagenome (GOLD analysis project Ga0247815, IMG submission 181014) | Plant litter microbial communities from Arlington Agricultural Research Station in Wisconsin, United States - UWRJ-L194-509B-1 | ecosystem: Environmental > Terrestrial > Plant litter >... | reverse complement strand
GTGTGGACACGGATGTGTGGGTGCTTCGTGACGGCCCCAGCGACGTATGCAAGCGGTGTCAAATCTGTGACGCACCAAACGAAATCAACGTCCATTCAGTTCGGGTTGCACAGGCAAAATAACGTACCTCCACAAGCAGAAATGCTGCCCCGAAGCGGGACGAGTGGTGTCAGGTTGCGGTTCAGGAGCTCGCGCATTTGCTCAATAACCTCCCAACGGACGGCCGAGTGACCCCGGATGACAGAGTTGATGCGGACTGCGATTGCTGCCCTAACCCACGGGATGGGCATGCTGGTGGTCGAGAGTGGGTCACCGTGAGGTAGAGGTCGCTTGCCATCGCCTGTAGGGCGCGGGTTTACGGACAAGATACCAGAGTGGTGGTGTTGCAGGAGAGCCGAGCCCAGAGTGTGGTACTGGTCGGTGCGAGTATCGGCTGAAGATATGTCAGAACATGATCACAACGCCAAAATTGGCGCAGTCGCCGAGCTCACCACTTCCGCCGAAGCCTGTTCAAGAAAGTTCAGTCAGCGCCGTCCCGAATGATGAGCAAAGAGAACATTACACACCAGTGCTGACACCGTAGATGCTGGTGGCTGCAGCAAGCTTGTCGTCGATGACCTTGCGGCTGGCCGCAACGCGCGCCTTGACCTTCGGCGACTCGTCGAGCGCGACCTTGGCACCATAGCGCGAAGCAGCGACGATGGCTGGCACGGAGAGGGTGTGGCCGTCGAGAACCGGCGAGCTGCCCGACCTGGTACCCACCACGTTACGTTGTCAGTTCTTGTTACCGGGGCAATGTTTACCCGCGCCACGGCGACGTACAAATAATCGTTAAGCTCACGCTCTGAATTGAGGAAGCGAGCGAGCAGGCCGGGGTAGACGGCGGCGGCAGCCTTAGCGTAGTCGACATGTCCGTTCATAGTAGCGGCAGCAGGAAGAGGTGTAGCGGCACCGCCGGCAGCATCCAGGTCGTAAAGCAACATCGGTTTAGCTCAGTTTGAGGGGCGTTTGTGGGCTGTCTGTGTCTGGTGATCATACCTGGCCGGTTTTATGAATCCGGCACCCGTCACCACGCATCGGACGGATCTTAGGCCGTACGTGCTCGTGCGTCGTGCCGGAGAGATCGCGAGCTCCGGTCTTGGTTGCAGGGCGAGTCCCGTGGGAGCGTTGAGCGTCACCTGAGAAGCTGGGACGAAATGAGCTTTCGAGCGAGACAAGGCGTGTCGCTAGAATCTAGTTGATGACCAACACCAGTCGGCTGCTGAGACTAAAGTCCAGCATCGCTATCTGCAACTCTTTATCTGTAAGCCCAATCAGATCCCAGCAATCCGACAGGCCGGATCGCTAGCCGTGTGCCCCGGGTGACGCACCGTAGGTGGATGCGCGGTTTGTGAGCGACCGCGGGCACCCCGAAAGCCCCAGAGTGACGAGCGTGCCAGAGCTTTCAGCAACACGCGCCCGTTGACGTTGTTCGACCTGACTTTCATCACACCTGTCACAGCAGACTGGTGACGCCGAAGTGTCGTGAAGTGTACAAAAGACCTCTTGGGCGTATTTGGCATGGAAGGAGCGTGACTGGCATCGTCCCGACGGTGCGCGCCGGGGCCACCACCCGGACGGCCGATCGTGATGTGAATTCTCGCCACCGCGTGTACTCTCGGCCAGAACCGCGCTGGTGATGTGTCACAACCAACAGGTGAACAGCCGGTAAAGGGGAAGTTGGAGCAGGTTGGGGCAGCCGTGGCCACAACTAATGGGTAGTCTACAGGTGGTGTTGAGAACAAAACTACGATCAGCAGTGCTAACAAACCTGATTAAGAAAGCCAACCTACATCAAGAGTACAGGTGTCCATCGCAGAGACACCATTTATATTCAGGATATCGGGTGGAGAACGGGCAGCCGGAGTATGCGCCCGATCTCATCAGGTCAACCTTCTAGTGCCTGCGCCGACGGCGCGTCTCTCTGCCGCATGCACGCCTTTACCAGCTTCATCGCGCCAACGAACAACAGCCTTCGTGCCTGTGCTTCGTCTGTGGGTTGATCTGCTCCACGTTTGAGCGCCAACCCGACCACGACCGGCTTGCCAATCGCCGTCGAGTCCATCGTCCAAACCAATGTCGCGATTTGCGTGACATAGATGTTCTGGAGCACGAGCGAATCGTCGGGGGAGTCTCCCAGAACTGGCGGGGGTGCTCCGAACAACGGGCTGAGCGCGATCGATGGTGAAGGCTCCGGGAACACCTCGTCAGCATCGGTACCAGGTGGTGGCGCAAGCGCGGGGATCATGGGCGCAGCAGAAGTCGTGGTTGCTTGCACCTGTTGCATTCAGTTGAGCGGAGCTCCGCAGGCGCGTGAGTGATCAACTCGCCAGCGAGCCGATCTTTCCGAGCTGGGTCACAAGGACAAGGATGCGGTCCGCAAACGTCTGAATCAGCACTGTCGTCGTATTTCCAAGCACTGGCCCCTTTGTGACGACAGATGCAGCAGGAAGAGACATGGTGTGGAAAGGGTTGGAAACAGAGGAGGAGGACCTTCATTGAAACTCCGCTCCTCGGACCTCATAAATGAAATGATGTTGTGTATCTTATAAGAGAAGATTCTGCGTGATCTAAAGATAGGATGCGACCTATTATGTCTGCATAGTACGAGAAGGTCGCCAAGCAAGTCTTAAAACAGTCTGTGCAGAGAAGTGGAGCACGCTGAGTGGTGATACAGGAATCCGATAAAAGGCTGATAACATTCAGCAAAGCGCTATCCACTTGTTATATCTACCTGATATATTAACTCGCATACCGATGGTGCGATGGAATTTAATCGTCCTTGTCAATCAAGTAGCCACTAGAATAATGGGAAAGGCACAACCTGATCACACCAACCGCGAGCACTCCGTAAATCGTAGAGTACTTCTGAAATAGGGAAGATGAAGAAGACTACCGTGTTTGGTTAGAGTCTAGGCGGCAATGCTTGACCTTAGAGAGCTTCTTGAAGCAGATGAGTGATTCAACTTCTCGCTGACTTGTTTGCCTCGCAGTTGCGATAACGAGCCTCATCGATGACAATGGCCAACGGTGAATAACTTGACTGGTGGTGCGTAGAAAAAAGCGCTTCTGAACAACTGGGTCCGCGTGTATCAAGTGCTGACAAGCGAATATTGTCCTCTTGAGTGGAATGCTAATGGAGCCGCTCGACCTCTATCCGCGCGAGTACAATAAAGTCTTATCATCATTTGTCATGAAGGGTTGAGAATCGAGAGATAATATCCCAGAGTTGGCGCTGTACTGAGGTCCATTCCTCGCGAAGATCGGCAAGGCATGGCTCGCAGATGCCGAGATCAAGCCAAGGCATACTCTTGATGCGTTCAAGTGTCTCAAGAGGTGCACCTAGACCCGCGCCGTTGTTGGCCAAAGCAGGCTGGAGGACTTTATCGTCCCAGTGGTTTGCAATAGAGTCGGTGCAAATCATGTGTCGTGCGGCGGGGAAGGTAAATAGCGCCGGTGTGAATCGGTCGAGAAGTGCTTCGAGAATCGCTTCGTTGGCGTCGTGCGTCTGCAGCTGTGCATAGAGCAACGGACGTCGTGTCTGACAAGATGTCAGCACCCAAAAACGGAGGATAATATTGATATTACATGTGGCAAGTTCAGCGCTAGCAGCTGTTGAATGCCTTCGGTGTCGTGGCCGTGATAGCGACCCGGTTTGAGCTCGTCAGGAAAGAGCTCGCGCACTCTCGCGATAGCTGAGTGATAAGCGAGCGATTGATCAAGCGCGTCTGGTGCAGCACTTTTAATCACCGCAGCAAGTGTGCTGAGTGGCAGATTCTCGATAGGTTGTACGAGGCACCCCGCCAGCTGCTCCTCATCAAGATGGAGTTGACAGGCATCTATTCTGACAGTGCTTTGATAACTGCACGGAAGAGCACCGCGATTAGATGGCCTTGTGGTTATGGGATTGATGGCTTGAGTAGTAACGATAGCGGACATGAGGGATTGGCGAAAGCAGAAGAGCAAGCGGCGTGACGGAGTTTACGCCTTCAGGATAGGGGTATTGACACATCCCGCCCATGCCTCGCGCGCACGGACCTTGACACATTAATACAAGGTTCCCAAACTACCGCTATATCATATGATCATCATTACAGAGCGAGCGATTACCTCAGCTCTGTGGAAGTTCGATCAGGACGATCTCGCTCAAGGATCCAGAGAGTAGCTCGCTGAGCACCAGCTGAATAGACGGAATGAAAATGTACTGCATGATCATCCGCGATTCGAAGCGTTTCCCAAGGCCGTGACAGTCGGAATCGTGCTCGGTATGGGACTCACTTTGGTTTATTTCCCTGTTGTATCCGGGCTTAGCTTGAAACTTAGTCTGTATGGCAAACATTGGACTGTATAGAGATCTTGAAATGCTTGATGCTGATAGGATATGAAGTTCGGACGAACAGAATCAGTTTGTCGAAGTTGTCGCGTATCGCCAAGCAAGATCGGCACTTAACCTCAGAGGGGCTAGCCGAGACCGGGTATCTTCCGCGGTCAGAAATCGGCTGAGATCCCTGCAAGAATACATAATCGGCTCTAGACCCTTTCAATGTTTCCCTGAGGCCGATTTTCACGTTACAGTTGCGGACCTCACACTGCTTGCTCTCCGCAACTATGCTCGAGCAGCCACCACACTCCGTTAGCACCCCTTCCTCGTTGGTAGCCGGACTGCAGGTAATATTTCCTAGCTAGCATGATCCAGACATCATCGGTCCATTGATGTTCGGAACTCTATGTGGGCCAGCTACCGCTGACCCGCGCTTCCACTGCGGGTCCTCATCTCATCGCCTGCATTAACACTCGTCCTCAGTCCAGTTTGGTATCTTCTGCATCGTGACAGTGCAAGCCGTGGTATACTTTGCGCGACAAGGTCACGACTTGCATGACAATCGCCTCTTCCGACTTTACACTGCTTCTATGTTCGCGTTTACAATGTGCGCCATTATTTTTCTCCCTGTCAATCTCTCTAACGAGTTTACCAGGGCACACGTTGCTTTTGGGGTGTGGCGGATATACAACATATGTGTCTTGTTGCGGCCTTGGGTGCGTATGGGTGTGCGCGGCTCATGGAACCAGCTGATCATCCAGTAGGCCCTCCTTCCTGTATGTACCCTCATACGGCTTTTCTAGACAAAACTAAGCCCGTTTAGTACGCGTGGGTTGAAGTCATTCTTGTGCGTCCTGGTCCTGAAAGTCTTGACCGGTCACCGACAACCAAGGATAGAACAGCGCTGTCGTCGAGTCCGTTCACGGATTCTTCGTGAGGATCTATTCTTATGTCCCCGAGAAGATGTTGACCAGCTCTTCTGGATATTTCGATGCTACAAGGTTGTCAGGGCTTTTGAGTGTTAATAAGCTGTCATTCTCACACTAGCAGCAGCTGTCGCGATCGAAACTCGTGCTGGGGTTGATTCTCGTCATAGCGCTGGCTCAGATCATTGCGGGGCTGGTAGTGGTGCGCCCATCTCAGTCAGTTCTGCGAATCGAGTAGCTGACGACGTAAAGGCCATCTCGTCAGCGAAAGCAGTCCGACTGGAGGAAGTTCGCCCAACCAGTACGCAGACTTAATGATCAGCAGCTAATTGCTCATCCTCATTCAGTCTTTGCTATATCGGCGACTACCGTGATACTTGACACGGTGATTTCGGTCACACGTGCGCAGCACTTTCCACCATGAGCCGCGATCAGCTAATAACGTTGCCCTTGGCTAGTGTTTGTCAACTTGTGGCGACAGCGAACAGGACAGGTCGAGGTCGACGCCGTCATTCTGCGGATTATTCGCATGACTGTCGAATCAATTGTTCCGTGTCTCGTATGCGTAGTCTTTATTCTTATCAGCGTTGTGAACATCGGAACGGTAGCTCGGCAGGCCATTGTGGCTACCTCATGCTCACTTTCTGTATAACGCGTCCGCAGGTTCCACTAGGTTCACTATACCCTGTGGTGTTGCCACTCATCGCGCCACTGCGGGCCAACGCACTGCTTATGGCCCTCAACTCGTGCGTGGGAGCGATCTTTGTGGCTCGGTCTCTGACCAGTTTGCTCTGCAGACGCCCTGATTTTCGCCGCCAGCTTGACAGTAACCGCGCAAACGGTCGAATATCTATTCATGACAGCATTCGGGTCCACTCCTACTGGGGCCAGAGAAGATCGCACACGGATATTCACCAGCTTGCCGATTCAACGCAACGACGCAGTATATCATACGACATCGCGCTCACAAATTCAATTGAGCCCTCGAGCATTGAAGGGGGAGGTTTGGAGCACACAGGCTCCAAAGCAAGACCTGTGGTTTCAGGTGACGACCCAATGTCGGCTCTATGCCCGGAACACCCTACCGGATTATCTTCGAAACAAGCGCGCAATTCACTATTGTCGCAGGACGAAGGGCAGATGAAAGGCTGAAGACGCTCCTTGTATTCCGCCGGAGTGGTGCTGCTGTGTTTCTCCGCTGTTCTCTCATCCCTGTATCAGTGTGAGTGGGCTTACCGCCTGCTTAGTATATTGGTATTTTAAGTCGAGTAGTATTGGATTACAGAATATAACTGCCTGCGATACTGTGCCTGCGTGATGAGCTCGATTAACTGCCACATAGCTTGGCCCGGCATTTACCACGTCATATCGGAGTTTGATTACGACATCAGCCAGCCAGAACACTCTCTTCCCGCGCCGACTCATTAAGCAGCTGAGCCCTTTTGATCGGCCAGCCGGTCATGCGGCTACCAGCTGTCAGCTTTCTACAGTCACTCACCTTCGGACCCCTTCCTAATCACGGATAGGCCTGCGGGCGTGGTCAGGGGCTTGCGTGCAGCTTGTCGGCTGCAGAATGCCGGCGGGCATGCGACTCAATTGCCGACCTCGGGATTCCTGTCGTCAGATGCCTGGGCTTTGTGCGGTAACCGGCAAAGTCACGGGAACAGTCAGACTAGCACAGGAAATGGGTCCCTGAAGTTCTTTGTATCCACACAGCCGGTTTTCTAGCCTGCTGTCCGCCCGCTTGGCTCACTGTTGGCACTCAGATCATGGTTGAGCTGCCGCCGCTCTCTGCTGCCTCTCCGTCGCCCTTGGCCCCCGCAACTGGACTGGCTGTTATCTTGCCCACTTGGCATGATCCAGATTTCATTGGCCCGCTGCTATTCGGGACGCTGCGTGCGTAAGCGGCGCGAATACACCTTCGTTTGACCGCGCGCACGATGTCTCCCCCGCGCTGACTTTTGCCCACAGTGAAGTTCGGCGTATTTTGCATTCTAGTGATGCAGGCTGTCGTGTTCTTTGCGCGACAAGGTCACAGTTTGAGCGACGGCCGTCTCTTCCAGCTGTATGTTGTATTCGTGGTGGTATTCACAACGTGAGCTCTCCCTCTAACTCCTCATTTTTGCGCTATCTAACGATCCAAATAGACTGCAAGTTGCCCTTGGGATATGGCACTTATACAACACCTGCGTCTTGCTACGTCCCTGGGTACGTCTAGATCTGCGCGAGTCATGGACGTACTTGAACTCTCCGTCAGGCTTTCCTCCCCGTACGCATACGTACAGTTCCCTACTCAAGTTTGACATTGACATCTGCTTGAAGCACCCGTGGCTTGAAGCAGTGCTCGTGCGTCATGGTTCTGGACCTTCCACCTTCCACGAATGACTAATACCGAAGGACAGAATGGCATTGTCGTGGAGTCTGTTCACGGCTTCTTTGTACGGCTGAACTCTTCATAAATCAGAGAAGACGCTGACGCGCGCAGATCTTTCGATGCTACAAGGTTCATGAGCGGTGTTAGCGACAAACATGCGGGGATGATTCTCACATTAGCCGCAGCTGTCACGATCGAAACGCATTTTGGGGTTAATCATGGTCATGGTTCTCGCTCAGGTCACAGCGGCTACCGTGGCGGTGCGCTCATTTGAGCTACTTGTTTATGCGCGAAGCTGATATGCCCCAGGCTGTCTACGAAGCCAAAGCCGCCCGGCTTGAGGAAATTCGCACCACTAGTACGCATTACCAGCCCTTGGGGGCCACTTGTTTACTCCCTCCTTACTCCCCGCTCCAGCCTTCATTGTAATGCTCACTACCGTGACTTTGGATACCGTGATTTCGATTACATGTACGTGACATCGTCCATAAAGTGTCGCATTCTGATAACTAACCATCATTTCATTCAGTGTTCATCAACCTGTGGCGACAACGCACGGGACAACCCGAGGTTGACGCTGTGATTTTGCGCATCATCCGCATGACAGTCGAATCGATCGTTCCGTGTCTCATATGTTTGATACTCATTCTCATCAGCACGTGGAGTCTCGGAAAGGTAGGTTGATTCGACATTCACCGGTACCACGCTCAGCATTTGTGCACCATACCTACAGGCTCCCATAGGGTCGTTATTCCCATTAACTACCCCGCTCGTCGCTCCACTGTATGCCAATGCGCTGCTTACAACTCTCAACTCGTGCGTGGGAACGGCTGTGTGGATTGGAGTCTGACCGTATTGCATCGCAGACGCCCAGGATTACGACGCCGGCTGGACAGCGATCGCGACAACGGTCAAATATCCATTCACGAAAACATCCAGTTCCACTCCTCCTACCATAGTCAGCGGGAGTCGCACCCAGCTACCGGCCAAGTCACCGATTCTGTGCGGCGAGGCAGCATGTCATACGACATCGCATTAACAAATGCCGTCCAGCTCTCCAGCGTCGGAAAGAGTAGTTTCGATCAATTGAGTTCCAAAGCAACACCTCTTCTTTCAGATGACGACACGCTGCCGGATCTGTTTCCGGAATACCCTCCAACATTATCATCAACTCATGCGCGCAGCTCGCCGTTCACACAGGCCCAGGAGCAGGGATAGTCTCAATTATGCGATGAAATAATAACCGAGCACGTCTAGCAATTCGAAAACTCTGCCAGTGTGCCCAGTTAGACCGATGTGCAAGTGATGCTATTGACCACATCCTTGGTTGTTACGAGGGTTTACAGTACAGCACGTTGTCATCATATTGTACGAGACGGATTGATTGACTAAGAGTTCAAAGAGAACGCAGGGCGGGCGTGGGTGAGAATCAAGAAATATCGAACCGGCGGAGCAACATCGGGAAAGGCACTGGCAATGAGCTCAGACCGAATCTCGCAGCGGTGTTCGTCGAGCCTCTGTTGGTCTAAGTTTGAGGGGCGGTCAGCGATGAAATCGGTTGCGTAAAGTTGAAATGCCATAGACCTGCTCATCTCTTCAAGTTCGACGTCCTCATGCGGCTGAGTTGGTTGGCTTTGTGCATCCCAGGTCACGCTCCTTGTGGTAACCAATTCGGAACCTGTTTCTCTGCGTACTCCGTTCTCATCGTGCGTAGAAGCATGGCTACTCCCGCGGATGGCGCTGACATGCAATGTTCGGTTGGACTTGCTGCCGGATTGGCTAACACGAAGTGAGATGCGTCCGCCGGAACGTTGTTGCGCGCCTTCGAGGCGGCGGCGGAACTGCGCGCGCCTGCAATGACACGCTTAGTACAGATTAAGACAGAGACAACCGATCATACACGCACGCATTGAGTGTCGTGAGCAACGCGTTGGCATAGAGTGGTACCAACGAAGGTAACGCGAATATGAAAAGCGCCCCGAGGGGCAACTTGAATGCGACACATGTCAGACCACGATGCATACTGGATTTGTGTGTAGTCACGCACTGTGCCAATGTACGCCGTACCGATGAGGAGCATGATAGTGAATATCAGGCAAGGGACGATTGATTCTACAGTCATCCGGAGAACGCGAAGCACGACAGCGTCAATCGGTCCATGACCGGTTCGTTGTCGCCAAAGATTATAGGAGACTGCTTGCCCGCGGAGACGGCCGGACTGCTGTCAGAACTGGGAAATCGCAATGATCGGACGCCTTACGTGTCGCGGAAGTGAGCGAGTCGAGAATTACAGCGATGCTAAAGACGGCCAGCGCTACAGTGAGATCAGCTACGCTGTCGATGTCGTGATTGGAAACACACTGGCTGAACGCATCTGATCAATATGCGCTGGCGAGAATGAGTTTGCAATCTAAGTTTCGGGTCAATGCTTATTCGTAAAGCTCTGCACATGAGCTGACCATGATGATCCAAGATATGGACTTCGCAAGGAGCATAATGCTTAGGATTCCGAGGATGAACTTTGATCTTGATAGCTGAAAGCGATTGAGCATGGTATGGTACGCAGGCTTCGGGTTAACAGACCTTGTAACATCGGTGAACCTGTTTGCGACTTTAGCTAGGCGATCCAACATCTTCGTAAGAGGCGCTTACGAAGAAGACATGTACGGCCGATATGACCACCGAGCTCTGGAAGAGATTGTTCAGTCATGACGCCGAGCTCGACCGCGCGTTATCGACATACTGAGGCGGGCTCACACCAGCTGCACTGACAGAAAAGTCAGTGACGAGTCCCAGCGAAGGTTGATATGGGATACCTTTTGTAGAAACTGCGGTCATAGTTCGTCATTAAGCTCGCTATCCACGAGATAGGGATGACGCTGAACATACCCACGGAGTTAAGACAACGCACATCGTGTACAGTCTCCACACGCCGATGCCAACATGTAGTCTATCGACATGCGGTCAGCCACATCCTGATAGGACATTTAGAACAAGACTAACGTTGTGGCTGCAAGAACAACGGCGATGTATAGGCGGAAGAGTCGGGAATCTTCTAGGCCGTGGCCCTGTCTCGCAAAGTACATGACGGCTTGAGTGACTAGAATGCAGAACAGTCCGAACTGAACTGCATCGGGCAAGGTCTTGCGTGTCAGAAGGGCCAAGGCGGGCTTGGTCGGTCGAGCACAAACGCGTGAATCCGAACATCGCAGGAGCGACCACAGCCGGTTCATAACCAGGTACGATGGAAGCAGAAAGAGAAGTCGAGATGGGAGGCGGAAAATCGGTGAGCGTGTTCATGCTGCGTGTCGTCCAGCGAAGAGGCAGAATCGTGCAATCTGAGTGTGAAAACGAGCGGAGACGCCGCGTGCCGTCAATCTGTCACATTTCGAGGTCTGCGGGGCTCTCGGCAATCAGTTCAGGATCACGGTCGACGTCGCCGCGCCACAAACGAATTTCACAGTGCCTGATCTGGCA
>Ga0247815_10003574_pt1 | contig 11143 bp, 10 predicted proteins | sample UWRJL194509B1_FD_181014 | JGI IMG/M metagenome (GOLD analysis project Ga0247815, IMG submission 181014) | Plant litter microbial communities from Arlington Agricultural Research Station in Wisconsin, United States - UWRJ-L194-509B-1 | ecosystem: Environmental > Terrestrial > Plant litter >... | reverse complement strand
CGGCCGCACCGGCGCTGAGCTCGTGCGCGGAATCGTCACCGGCTACGAGATCCAGATCGACCTCGTCAAGGCGATCAGCCTGCACAAGCACAAGATCGACCACGTCGCCCACCTCGGCCCGAGCGCCGCAGCAGGCATCGGCACGCTGCTCGGCCTGCCGACCGAGACGATCTTCCAGGCCGTCGGCCAGGCGCTGCACACGACCACCGCCACGCGGCAGTCGCGCAAGGGCGAGATCTCGACCTGGAAGGCGCACGCCCCGGCCTTCGCCGGCAAGATGGCCGTCGAGGCGATCGACCGCGCGCTGCGCGGGCAGACCAGCCCCACCCCGATCTACGAGGGCGAAGACGGCGTCATCGCCTGGCTGCTCGACGGAACAAACGCGCGTTACGAAGTCTGGCTTCCCGAGGCCGGCGAGGCCCGCCTGGCGATCCTCGACAGCTACACCAAGGAGCACTCGGCCGAGTACCAGGCGCAGGCCTGGATCGACCTCGCCCGCAAACTGGGCGAGCAGCATCCCGAACTCCGTGACCCCGCCGCGGTCAGCCGCGTCGTGCTCCACACCAGCCACCACACGCACTACGTGATCGGATCGGGCGCGAACGACCCGCAGAAGTACGACCCGACCGCGAGCCGCGAGACGCTCGACCACTCGATCCCGTACATCTTCACCGTCGCGCTGCAGGATGGCGCCTGGAACCACGAGGAGTCCTACGCCCCGGAGCGCGCTGGTCGCGCGGACACGGTCGCCCTCTGGCACAAGGTCACCACGGCCGAGGACGCCGAGTGGACCCGCCGCTACCACTCGCTCGACCCGTCGGAGAAGGCGTTCGGCGGCCGGGTCGAAATCGAACTAGCCAACGGCCAGCGCATCGTCGACGAGATCGCCGTCGCCGACGCGCATCCGCTCGGTGCCCGTCCGTTCGCACGGGCGCAGTACGTGCAGAAGTTCCGCTCGCTCGCCGAGGGCGTGCTCCCGGCCGCTGAAATCGAACGCTTCCTCGACCTCGCGCAGCGCCTGCCCGAGCTGTCTGCCGCCGAGCTCGGCGAGCTCAACATCGTCACCGACCTGAGCGACACCCCGCTTCCGGCCGGCCTGTTCTAGAGAGGCACACCATGCTCTACTCGACCGAAACTCCCGCCGACAAGCGCGCGAACCTGCGCGCGGCACTCGCGACCGGTGAACTGCTGCGATTCCCCGGGGCGTTCAACCCGCTCTCGGCCAAGCTCATCGGCGAAAAGGGCTTCGAGGGTGTCTACATCTCCGGCGCCGTGCTCGCCGCCGACCTCGGACTCCCCGACATCGGCCTGACGACGCTCAGCGAGGTAGCCGGCCGGTCGCAGCAAATCGCCCGGATGACGAACCTCCCGGCGATCGTGGATGCCGACACCGGCTTCGGTGAGCCGATGAACGTCGCCCGCACGGTGCAGACGCTCGAGGATGCCGGCGTTGCCGGGCTGCACATCGAGGACCAGGTCAATCCAAAGCGCTGCGGTCACCTCGACGGCAAAGCCGTTGTCGACGAAGACACCGCGATCAAGCGGATCAAGGCGGCGGTCGGAGCGCGCCGCGACCCGAACCTGCTCATCATGGCTCGCACCGACATCCGCGCCCTCGATGGACTGCACGCCGCAATCGACCGCGCGAAAGCGCTCGTCGATGCCGGAGCCGACGCGATCTTCCCCGAGGCAATGGTCGACCTCGCCGAGTTCGAGAAGGTGCGTGCCGCGATCGACGTGCCGATTCTTGCGAACATGACGGAGTTCGGAAAGAGCGAGCTGTTCACGAACGAGCAGCTGGCGAGCGTCGGAATCAACATCGTCATCTACCCGGTCAGCCTGCTGCGCCTCGCGATGGGGTCCGCTGAGCGCGGGCTCGACACCATCCTCGCCGAGGGCTCGCTGAACTCTGAAGTGCCGAACATGCAGACGCGTGCCCGCCTCTACGAACTGCTCGACTACGAGGCGTACAACTCGTTCGATTCGTCGGTGTTCAACTTCACCCTCGAGAACAACGCGAGCTGACCGGCAATTCTGCAGTATCGGGCGAGTAGCCTTTCACAACGATCGAATGCGAGGAAGCACATGACGGATACAGAGATTCACAAGGGACTCGCCGGCGTTTACGCCGACACCACCGCCATCTCGAAGGTCAATCCCGAGACGAACTCGCTGCTGTACCGCGGGTACCCGGTGCAGGAACTCGCCGCGAACTGCACATTCGAAGAGGTCGCCTGGCTGCTGTGGCACGGTGAACTGCCGACGGCAGAGCATCTCGCCGGGTTCGAGACTCTCGAGCGTTCGCTGCGCACCCTCGACCCGCGCGTCAAGCGCGTGATCGACGAACTGCCGCTGACGGCGCATCCGATGGACGTCGTGCGAACCGCGGTCAGCGTCATCGGCGCGACCGATGAGACGCTCGCCAACCCGGCCGGCGCCGATGAGCGAGAGCTCAACGAGGGGCGAGCGACCTACCTGTTCGCGCAGCTTCCATCGATCGTCGCGTACGACCAGCGCCGCCGCCGTGGAGAGCAGCTCATCGAGCCGCGCGAGGACCTCGGCTACTCGGCCAACTTCCTGCACATGACATTCGGTGACGTTCCGGACCTCGTGGTTGTCACCGCGTTCGACGTCTCGATGATTCTCTACGCTGAGCACTCGTTCAACGCGTCGACCTTCACGGCACGCGTCGTGACCTCCACTCTCGCCGACCTGTACTCGGCGGTCACCGCCGCGATCGGCGCGCTCAAGGGTCCGCTGCACGGTGGAGCGAACGAAGCTGTCATGCACGTTTTCGAAGAGATCGGCACCGCGGGCGGCGTCGAGATCTGGCTCGACAAGGCGCTCGAAGAGAAGCGCAAGATCATGGGCTTCGGGCACCGCGTCTACAAGAACGGTGACTCGCGGGTTCCGACGATGAAGGCGTCGCTCGACACGCTCATCGCCGAGTACGACCGGCCGGATATCGGCGAGCTGTACTCGACGCTCGAGACGCTCATGAACGAGCGCAAGAACATCAAGCCGAACCTCGACTACCCGAGCGGACCGGCGTACCACCTGATCGGCTTCGACACGGAGATGTTCACGCCGCTGTTCGTCGCGGCGCGCATTACCGGCTGGACCGCGCACATCATGGAGCAGCTCGAGGCCAACTCGCTCATTCGTCCGCTCAGTGCGTACAACGGTCCCGACGAGCGGCACGTTCCCGGTCGCACGATCGAGTAAGCGCGCCGCATCGGTGTCGCGAGCGATGATTTCGATACGCTCGCAGAGCTCGCACTCAATCAACGAGTTACTCGCAGAACTCGCACTCAACCAACGAGTTACTCGCAGAACTCGCACTCAACCAACGAGTTACTCGCAGAGCTCGCACTCAACCAACGAGTCTTGTCGTGGCGCTCGCACTCAACAAACGAGTTACTCGCAGAACTCGCACTCAACCAACGAGTTTCTCGTTGGTTGAGTAGCGCCGCGAGGAACGAGCGCCGCGTATCGAAACCATCGCCGACGTGGCCGGTATTGCGGCCCTACTCCAGCGCGGCCTTCTCGGACATGTCGATGTACATCCACTCGCCATCAACCTCCGCGAAGTACTGCGCGACGACCTGCCACGGTGCCGAGAACCCGGGCCGCGCAAAGTTTCCCTCGTCGTCCTTGAACGAGTACGCCGCTGAGCCGTGCACGACCATGCCTGTCCCGTAGACGAGCCCCTCGTTGTCGGCGGTCAGTTCGGCGTCGTCGATGACGATCTCGGTCGGCACGTAGTAGAACGGCATGAGCTGCTGCTCGATGTACCGTCCGGTCGTCGCCGAATCCTTGAACGACGCGACGTACTCGGCCGCCGTCTCGAACGCGTACCCGATCGCTTCCTCGCAGGTGCTGTCGGCGGGCGCCTGCGAGACCGGGATGATGCGGTTCTCTACATACGCGTCGGAGTACAGCGCGCACGCACGGGCCCAGTCGCCGGCAGCGATGGCGTCATAGTTCGCCTGGATGAGGTCGTGCGCGGCGCTGACCGCTGCGTCCTCGCTGCGGTCGAACTCCGGCAGCGGGGCCGCAGTGTGCGGGGCGAACGGAGGCTGCGGAACGATCGGCGTGCCGTCGCTGCGGGTGGGTCCCGGATCTGGCGCGGGAAGCGGCTGTCGCTCTGCGGGGGCGAAGAACGAGCATCCGCTCAGCAGCACCGCAGCGGCGAACACTGCAACGAGCGAGGGAACTAACCGATTATTTGTCACTCCTCGACCCTAGCGGGTCGCTCCAGTGCCCCTAATCAGGAGGGCGGCGCTACAGGGTCACCGTCACGCCGGGCGGGGTGTCGACCAGCAGGCCGAGCCCGTCGAAGGCCGCTTCGAGGTCGGCGCGCGACTCGGTGAAGTGCTCCCAGTGTTCGGTGTGAAGCCCGACCACGCGCGTGGCGCCGAGGACCTGCGCGGCCTTCACGGCATCCGCTGAACTGAGCGTCAGCAGGCCGTCGAGGCGCGGGACGCGGCCAGCTCCAGCGAAAAGAAGCGCGATGTCGATGGCCGGAAAGCGGTCGGCGATCTGCGCAACGAGCGGAATCGACGCATTGTCGCCACTCACGTACACGGTCGGCTCGCCCGGTGCCTCGAGCACGAAGCCGGTCACCTCGCCGACGAACTTCTCGCTACCGGGAGGACCGTGCAGGGCAGGAACCATCGTGATGGTGACCGAGCCGATCGACTGCTCTTCCCAGGAGTCGAAGCCGTGGACCGAGCCGCCGAACAGGTCGTTTGCCGCCTCGCGAGTCGAGAGCGTCGAGACGCCGGTCGCGATGAGCTCGAGGCCCTCGTAGTCGAGGTTGTCGCGGTGGGTGTGGTGGCTGAGCAGCACAAGGTCCACCGGTCCGATGTCGGCGCGCTCGATCGCCGGGCCGGTCGTCTTGACGAGGGTTGTGGATCCGGGCTCGGCGTAGGTCTGCGGCGGATCGAAGGTGGGATCGGTCACGATCCGCAAGCCTGCATACTCCAAAATCGCCGTAGGTCCACCGATGTATGTGAGGGTCGTCGTCGACATAGTCTGAGACTATGCCCAACCGCCTGAAGAGCGCAGTCAGTCCGTACCTTCGATCGCACGCCGACAACCCCGTCGACTGGCGGGAGTGGGGCGAAGAGGCCTTCACCGAGGCCGCCGAGCGCGGAGTTCCGGTGCTCGTCTCGATCGGCTACTCGACCTGCCACTGGTGCCACGTGATGGCGCGGGAGAGCTTCAGCGACCCCGTTCTCGCCGAATTCATGAACGAGCACCTCGTTGCCATCAAGGTCGACCGCGAGGAATATCCGGATGTCGACGCGAGCTACCTGGCCGCCGCATCCGCTTTTACGAGCGAACTGGGCTGGCCGCTGAACGTGTTCGTGACCCCGCAGGGCAAGCCGTTCTACGCCGGAACGTACTGGCCGCCGAAGCCGATCGGCCAGCACCCCGCGTTCAGCCAGGTACTCGCGTCCGTTCTCGACGCCTGGGCCAACGCCCGGGACGAGGTCGAGGGCAATGCCGCCGCGATCACGGCGGCGCTCGCCGCGACCTCGGCGCGGTCCGGGGGAGCGCTTCCGGATGACGCAGCGTTCGGCCGCATTGTCGCCGAGCTGGTCGGCTACGAGGATGCCGAGTACGGCGGGTTCGGGAGTGCGCCGAAGTTTCCGGTCGCCACCGTCATCGGGCTGCTGCAGGATCGCGGTTCGCTCGGCGACGAGGATGCCGCCGCTCTCGCTGGCCGCGCGCTCGACGCGATGGCGGCATCCGCTCTTCGTGACCCGGTCGACGGCGGATTCTTTCGCTATTCGACGAGGCGGGACTGGACCGAACCGCACAACGAGCGCATGCTCTACGACAACGCCCTGCTTCTCGGCGCTTACGCGCGCGAGGGTCGGCTCGAGATCGCCGAGGGCATCGCGTCGTTCCTGATCGACACGCTGCAGCAGCCCGGCGGCGGGTTCGCGTCCGCCCAGGACAGCGAGAGCCTCGTCGACGGCGTCAAGAGCGAGGGCGGGTACTACGCGCTGGACGCGGCGGCGCGCGAGTCGCAGCCGGCACCCGGACTCGACGGCAAGATCCTCACCGGCTGGAACGGGCTCGCGATCGAGAACCTCGCGCTGGCCGGGCGGCTGCTCGCGCGTCCGCAGTGGACGGACGCCGCACGCCGAGCCGCAGATTTTCTGCTGCAGAAGCACGCGCTAGCCGGCATGCCGCTGGTGCGCGCCTCGATCGGCGACGAGGTGTCGGTCGCAAAAGCGACGCTCGAGGACTACGGCATGTTTGCGAGTGCGCTGCTCGAGCTCGCAGTCGTGACGGCGGACGTGCGGTACGCGGTGGCGGCGCGGACGCTCGTCGACGAGACGCTCGCGACCGGGTCGTTTGTGGTTCCGGGCGGTGCCGACCCGGTGCTCACCGGGCACGGGCTCGCGATCGACAACGACCCAAGCGAGGGTGCCTATCCGAGCGGGCTGAGCGCCATGGCGTCAGCCGCGCACCGGCTCTACCTGCTCACCGCGCACGCGCCGTACCTCGAGGCAGCCATTGCGGCGATGGAACTCTTCGCGCCGCTGGCGGTCGAGCGGCCGATAGCGTTCGGCGCCGCGCTCACGGTCATGGCCGGGCTCGGTGCCGACGCCACCCAACTCGTTGTCGTGACCGGCGACGGTGACGGGATGACGACATCCGCTGCGCTCGAAACGACCGCGACCGACTGGCGGCGTGCCGGAAGTGTGGTCGCCGTGGTGACGCCGGAGCAGGCGCTCGCGTTCACCGAGGCGGGGTTCGAGCTGTTCGACGGGCGGGTGAGCCGGGACGACCTCTCGACCGCCTACCTCTGCCGCAACTTCGTCTGCGCTCTGCCGGTTACCGACCGGGCGCAGCTCCGGTTGCTGCTCGAGGCGATCTAGCGCCGAGAGTCCCGGGGGAGTTTCGCGACTGCCTAGGCTCCGACCGCGACCGGTGCAGCTTCGTCGGAGACCCACTCGTTGAGCGAGTTGTCGTAGATGGCGACGTTGCGGTGTCCGAGCAGCGTGAGTGCGAGCGCGTCGGCTGCGGCGGCGACCCCGCCGGCGCAGTAGGTGACGATGCGATCGGCGTCGAGAGCGGGGCCGAACTTCGCCGACAGGTCGGTGGCCGGAAGCAGCGCGTTCGTCGCGCGGTCGAGAAGGCGGCCGGCCGGTGCGCTGATGCTTCCCGGGATGTGGCCGAGTCGCGAACGCTGGCCGGCTTCTCCGCTGAACTCCTGCGGCGGAAGTCCGCAGACGAGCGCGGCGTTCTCGGTGCCGGCGACGACTGCCTCGACGAACGCCTTGTCGACCCACAGTTCCGGACGCTCGGCGGCGGTGAAGGACGCCTCGACCGGCTGCACGTGGCCGAGGTCGCTGTCGCGTCCCTCTGCTTTCCACTTCGTGTAGCCGCCGTCGAGCACGGCGACGTTGTCGTACCCGACCGCGCGGAACAGCCACCAGACGCGCGATGCCCACTGGCCGACCGCCGCGTCGTAAACCACGACGGTGGTGTCATTGTCGACGCCGACGGATGCGGCGGCAGACTCGAACAGCGCGGCATCCGGTCTCGTAAACGGGAAGGCGCCGTTCGGGTCAGAAAAGACTTCGATGACGTCGGCGAAGACCGAGCCGGGGATGTGTCCCTCGACGAGGTAGGCGTCATAGCCGCTCAGGTAGCCGGACCGGCCGTTCGGCTGAACGTAGGGCAGGACGGTGGCGTCGAGCACGACGAGCTTGTCGCTGCCGAGGTGGTCGGCGAGCCACTGCGTGGAGACGACGGGTGCGGTGAGGAGCGGACCTGAGTTCATTCCCACACGCTACCCACGACACTCCCAGCCTGCTCGAAATCACGAAACCGGGCGTAATGCTGGACGTAGGCTGGCGGTATGCGTAGACCTCTGATCGCCGTGTCCGCCGCCGTCCTGCTCGCGTTCTCGCTCAGCGGATGCATCACCATCCAGCTACCCGGAGGCGGAACCCCGGTCACCGCGCCGGACGACAATAACAACAGCTCCCAGGTGCTGACCTGCAGCGACGACGAACAGATCACCGAGTCGGGATCGTACGTTCTCGAGGGCGCGTGCCCGTCGGTCACGATCGAGGGCGTCGACATCGACGTCGAGGCAGATACCGTCGTGCAACTCATCATCCGGGGCGATCGCAACTCGGTGGACGTTGACCGGTTGAGCGACGTCACGGTCAGCGGGACCAGCAACGAGGTCGAGGCGCCGAGTGCGGCGCAGGTCGAGATCGCCGGCGACCGCAACAAGGTCGACGTCGACGAGGGAATCGAGGCCCTCGTCATCAACGGCAACGACAACGACATCGAGGTCGGAACCGAGATCACGACCGTCAGCGACAGCGGCGAACGCAACCAGATCGGACACTAACCGCCGGGGCAGTTCTCCGAGTCGGTGCGTGAGCAGTAGTTCGGGTTCACCGGGTAGTCCGGGTTACGCAGGTCGTAGATGACCTGCGCCCAGTCGAGCTGCGGAACGCTGAACAGCACCACCGCGGCGACAACGAGCGACGACAGGGCGAGGAAGCCGATGATCGCGGCGAGGTTGCGGCGCATGATCGCGGCGACGATTCCGATAACGCAGATCGCTGCGGCGATGGCGGCGGTAATCCAGTACGTGCTGATCTCTGATGCATCGGGTTCTTCGGGACTCGGAGCGATCGAGAAGTAGGCCGAGAACCACTGGACGAGCATTCCGACGACGATGCCGACGACGGTGAAGAGCGCGAGCACGTCGATGAGCGGATTCCACCAGGACATCCGCTGCGGAGGGAGCGGCGCTGAGACGGCCGGGTCAGTCATCGGACGGCGGTCGCAGTCTCGCGGCGGTACATCAGCACAACAAGGGCGACGAAACCGACCGCGAGGCAGAGCTGGCCGATCACGCCCACCGGAAAGAAGATGTGGCGCCAGAGAAAGAGCAGTGAGCCGAGCACGATGAGCACGGCGCCCGGGATCGCGCGGATGCCGCGGGCGCGGATTGCGAAGCCTCCCGCGAGTGCGCAGGCGGCGACGAACGCGACGCTGCCAACAAACCCGAGAGCATCGCCGAGGTGGAAGACGACGCCGGTGGCCATGTCCATTCCGGCGTGCTCGAGGCCTCCCGCGCCAATACCGGCCAGGACGTCGAGCGCGGTGTAAAACGCGGCGTAGAGGAACCCGAGCGCGCCGGCGGTCCAGCTGAGCCAGCGGTGGTGGCCGCGGACCACGATCCACGGCGCGAAGCCGAGCAGCGGGAAGACCGCGAGGATGCCGATGTGCAGGTCACGCCAGTAAACGGCGCTCTCGGCGTTGAGGTTCGTCGGATGCGAGATGCCGACGGTCGCGAGGACGAGTGGCGGTAGCGCGACCGCGAGTGCGAGCAGCAGGATTCGTCGGTCGGTCATCCAGTCATCGTATGTGTGCTGAACGTAACTCAGGCAGAATTTCGAAATCGGCCTATATCAGGACCTAATTCGGGCAGTTTTGCGAATTCTGCCTGAGTTGCGTGCGTCGGCGTCTGAAAAGCTAGCGAACCGTCTTGCGCGCCGTGATCACGCCGGTGTCGAAGCCGAGCAGGTGCAGGCCGCCGTGGAAGCGGGCGTGTTCGATCTTGATGCAGCGGTCCATGACGACCGTGAGCCCCTTGGATTCACCGTAGATGGCGGCGTCCTGGTTCCAGATGCCGAGCTGTACCCAGATCGTCTTCGCGCCAATGGCGAGCACGTCGTCGATGACCGAGGGGATGTCGCTTCCCTTGCGGAACACGTCGACGATGTCGGGGACCTCGGGAAGCGACGCGAGGTCGGGGTACGCCTTCTGGCCGAGGATCTCGGTGGCGTTCGGGTTGACGAAATAGACGCGGTAGTCGCTCGACTGCAGCAGGTAGGTGCCGACGAAGTAGCTCGAGCGAGCCGAGTTCGGCGATGCCCCGACGATCGCGATCGACTTGGCGTTGCGCAGGATCTTCAGGCGTTCCTTGGCGCTCGGACCGACCCAGGTGCGCTGCGACTTGAGTAGCTTTGCGAGCGGCGAGCTCGCCGGCAGTTCGCAGCTAAGGCCGTTCGCGAGCTGGGTGGTGACGGTGTCGGTCATGGCTCTACTTGCCTTCCGTTGCAACGGTCAGTGCCTGGTCGAGGTCGTAGATGATGTCATCCGCGTCTTCGATTCCCACGCTAATACGAACGAGCCCCGGAAGTACCCCGGCTTCTTCGAGCTGCTGCTCGCTGAGCTGCGCGTGGGTAGTGGATGCCGGATGGATCACGAGCGTCTTCGCGTCACCGATGTTGGCGAGGTGGCTGGCGAGGTTGACCGATTCGATAAAGGTCTGGCCGACACTGCGACCTCCCTTCACGCCGAAGCTGAACACCGAACCCGGTCCCTTCGGCAGGTACTTGTTGGCGCGCTCGTGGTGCGGGTGCGCGGGAAGTCCGGCCCAGTTCACGAACTCGATGCGCGGGTCGGCGTCGAGCCACTCCGCCACAATGCGAGCGTTCTCGACGTGCGCCTGCAGGCGGAACGGCAGCGTCTCGACGCCCTGCGCGAGCAGCCAGGCCGAGTGCGGCGAGAGCGCCGGGCCGATGTCGCGCAGCTGCTCGGCACGAAGTCGCGTGAGGAACGCGTACTCGCCGAAGTTGCCGTGCCAGTTGAGTCCGCCGTAGGAGGCGACCGGCTGGTCGAAGAGCGGAAAGTTCTCGTTGGCCCAGTGGAACCGGCCCGACTCGACGACAACGCCGCCGAGGGTTGTGCCTGCGCCGCCGAGGAACTTGGTGGCGGAGTGCACCACGACATCCGCGCCCCACTCGATCGGGCGGCTGAGGTACGGCGTCGCGATCGTCGAGTCGATGATGAGAGGGATGTGGTGGGCGTGCGCGACGTCGGCAAGGCCCTCGATGTCGGCGACCTCGCCGGACGGGTTCGCGACGATCTCGGCGAAGATGAGCTTGGTTTTGGGAGTGATCGCCGCGGCGTAGTCCGCCGGGTCAGACGACTTCACAAACGTCGTCTCGACGCCGAAACGGCGAAGGGTCACGTCGAGCTGGGTGATCGAGCCGCCGTAGAGATTAGCGGATGCCACGATGTGGTCTCCGGCACCGGCGAGCGACGCGAAAGTGATGAACTGTGCGCTCAGGCCACTCGCGGTCGC
>Ga0247815_10003573_pt1 | contig 11144 bp, 13 predicted proteins | sample UWRJL194509B1_FD_181014 | JGI IMG/M metagenome (GOLD analysis project Ga0247815, IMG submission 181014) | Plant litter microbial communities from Arlington Agricultural Research Station in Wisconsin, United States - UWRJ-L194-509B-1 | ecosystem: Environmental > Terrestrial > Plant litter >... | reverse complement strand
CGCGGATGGGCTACGTTACGGAACCGACTGGACTTCTTGTTGGCGGTAGGCGGCACGGGCTGAGGTACGGCCCAAGCGACTGTTCTCAATTCTTCTCGCATTGTAATTTTACGTCGTGCCTTTTGAGTTGGGATCTTTGTGATTAGTTGGGATATCATGAGTAAATCAGCCGTTTTGGTGTTCGTACGCACTTGTTGTTCGGTGCCTCTTGGTTGAGTTCGCCTGCGCCACAAACTTTCGAGGGTGAACCCCACGTTCACTGTGCGGACTTGGACCCACACGCCGTGAGAATCATCCAGCTTAGCGCAAACGCAGCATATTTCAAGGCTAACGCTCACCGAATCACAGCATTGAGAATACCACCTGATACAGAGCAACGGAGGAAGAAGAGAGATCAAGAGAAGTGTACGAGCAGCCGCACAGTGCGTCATAATCAGCTAAACAGGATTGTATTCCGGTTGGCTCCCGTTGTCTCCCGGCGGTTTCAAGTGAGAGTCGGTCAATCCATCATTGTAGGTAAATGTGTTAGGATCTCGATCCAGATTGTTGAGCACTCTGCCGTCTCGTAGTTGGGGCTCGATCTGATCGTCTTACTCAATTGATGCGTGGCGGGTTAGACAAGGATGGATGGGCGAGGCAGCCTTTCGGAGAACTATTGTTGCGGGTCCCGCCGGAGTAGCGAGAGTATTTGCAGCTACCGCCGTGCACGCTCGTGATTGGCAAACCTCGCGTCGTCATCACCCCTAACCCGAAAAGTCTACACTACGGAGAAGAATGGACATCGTGCTGAAGGAGCCGCACGGAGTGAGATGTACCGGTTTCTCGGCTGAAGCGACCCCTGTAACATTGCCTCGAATTGTACTTGTATGATTTTCAGTTCTACTGGGTTTCATTATTGGTCAGCGGCGTTTTGCTTCCCGTGGGTACTCTCCATTTTGATTGGCTTCGTTCCGTCAAGGTCATCTCATAGCAACAGTGGTAAGGTGTGCATTCCGAACTTGTATGTACAGTAACAGATGGTCTACAATGCTAGCGGAAGCGAAACAAAGTACTCGATCCTTGCCGGCAGGTTCCGACTCGAACGTCGCCAGGGCCCCGTGCACGCAGGCTGTACTACTCCCCTTCAATGATTGATCTTTAAGTCGCCCAGGGGTCTCGAGGTCCATGTCTCATGGCGTTCACGAGCTTTGCTATGACCTGTACTGTCTTCTGGCTTACATGGCCTCGGCCGGTGGACAGCAACCCCTTGCCGCGCTCAATTTGGTTGCGAGTTGCGTTCGGGACTTTTGACCGTAAACAGTTTTGGCGCGGAGACCGAAAGGAATGGTCCGTCTTTTCCTTGCGCCACCTTCAGGTCGAGTGTCGTGATGTCCGCACACACGATCCCCATCGAATACAGCCAGCTCGACACATGCGCCGACACTGCAAAGCCCGCTTTCCCGGGTTTGGCTCACGCACTGCATGATATTTCAAGAGCAGACTCGGCGCAGGCACGCCACTTGCGTTGAAGGTTATCACGACAGACCGCGAAACTCGACGATGGGCGGAGGGCGTGGTCTTAGTCGCGACGCGACTGGTGCACTGGCGGTCTCGATCGAAAGGCTCATGCAAGACAGGGCCTGCGTGTCCTCAAACCATCAAGCCTGTAGTCTTGCCTCCGCATCGGAGGGCACCGCGCCCGAGCCAGCCCTACTGGCACCACAGCCTGGTGCAAGCTGCAAAACTTCGCTGTTGGACGTCGTTCTTGCTCGGTGAAATCGTCACGTCCACCACAACCTGCGCCACCCTGAACTCGACACACGCGTGTCTGCGGCGTCTCCGCGCAGAACGGCTTTTTACGGTCACCTTTCTTCAAACACTTCGGTTACACGACGCCTACGCACCATGCACCACCCTTTGACGGTACATCACTCGAGGTGGCCGCCGTCGCTTGCATCGATCCAGTGCCAGGTACTGGAAGCACCTCTCGCCCTCAAAGACTCCCTGCCCGCTACTCGAGGTAGCCCAGCTTCGGAACTCGCTCCGCGTCGACGACAAATAGCTTGCGAACGCATCCACCGTTCATCGCACCGTGGCGCCAAGGTCACCAGGTGCGTGTCAACCCTGGTGTGTCACGGTGACGGCACTCTCTTATTCACGCCTCGCGTTACAAAGGACGACATTGTTATACGCGGGAGCAGGTCCGTGTTCGACAACTTCAACGACCATCCTTCGTTCTCATGGCTGACGCTCGTTATCTTGTCTGCACAGGACTGACGACATCTTCTCGACAACTCGTCGCCCGACCACTCATAAAGTATCAAGACATTCCGCGCGACCGTCACATCTCCTTCATTCCAGCGTGGTCGCTAACTCCAACTTGCTCGCAACCACTCCTATCCCTACTCCCACCTCGGGCAGGTCTTCTCCAAGGGCACTTCCAAGTCACTGATAACGCTTGAAATTTGCCACAAGCTCTGATGCGGAACATCGAGGACCGGCGCCGTTCTACCATTGAGGTATTCAATGCCAACGACTCGCGCGAGCGCCGCATCTATATCAATTACAAGACCAGTGGCGGTGCGTTATGCTTCAGTATGCTGTTCAAGCTCTACAACTACTACCTCTCGCAATCGGCGCGCAACTGCTTCTGACAGTTCGCCAACGTCACCATCGTCTCGCTCTGCCTCGGCCTGGTCCCAACACTGGGGCTTGCAACGTCGCACCAAGTGAAATCTCAATCATTCAAGTCACGCAGATGGCCTCAATGCTGCACATTCTCCCAGACATCCTGCTTCTGAACGTGACTCGGCGGTACCAGAAAGCATTTGTGGTCACGCCTTTCGGGAGGCGACATACGCGTACAACTATAGGAACTCTGAAGGCACAACAGCCATCTTGGCCCGGCGTACCTCCCACTCCGCATTTTCTGCGCATTCATGTCCGCGTTTCGGAGAACGCGGTGCTCGAGCTTGGCTACAGCTGAGCCGCGTGCGAGCGGCTGGGTTGGACGAAACCGTGCTTCGTCATCTCGGTTGTTGACTAGAAAGATGCGTGTGCGTGGCAAGATATCGCGGGCGGTGAACCTCGTACACCCCTCAACAATGCAAGCCACAAGGCGCGAGCGGCGTCCGGGCTGGCGACATATAATTTCACGAGTTTGCATCGGGTTTGGCGAGCAGAGCGGGAGATGTAACTTGCGCTTTTTTTGTTTACACACTTTGGTTAGGAATTGCAGCATTGTTCATATTGGTCTTTCGTACAATATGCATCATGTAAAACTAGCATCTCGACGTTCAGTAGATGCCTTTGCCTTAGGAACATTGCTCGCATTATTGATGTCACTGCTGCGATTTCGAGATTGCAGCGACGCAGAGATGTGTCGTTCCGACGTTGTGTTGGCCCTCAAAGCCTTTTTCTTTCTGACCCGAGAGATCCATCCCTGCTTCCAGGCATATGTTCCTGCTTCCAGGCGGCTGCTTGCAGACCGCTGGTGATCACTTCCTCGTTCAATTCCACGGCGAATTCCGGACATATGTGGTCGTCCCTTGTCTTCCTAGTCGATTGATCCTATCGCACAACCCTCGAAAATTCATTCGACGAGACAGACTTGCACGAAAACATTCACCCTGCCAATGTCGCATCATCCGCCAGGCAGTAGCGGCCCAACATGGCCGGTCTGTGTCTGTTTCTTGCTGCAGCATCAGCAATCTGAACCAGTGCAGAACGTCGTGAGCAACAACAGCAACTACAACTACAACCCGGGTGGAAACATCACAAACAACAATCCTGTGAACAACTACTTTGTGGCACCCGAGGCAATGCCTGACCCGATGGTGACCATCGAGAAGGGTGAGCAGCTTACCTCTGGCTCGCGTATCAACGTCGAACTCAAATATGGTAGCTCTTGCCCAGCATCACCTTCCCAGTGCAGTGTTCGAAGCACAGCCGGACAGCACTGGTTGTATGCCTGGCACGCGCGTGCAGTTTCTCGAGCAGGTCCTCACACTCCTCACCGCTCGCACTGGTCCGCATATCGCCTGGATTGCAGGAATGGCGGGAACAGGCAAGACTTCGATAGTGTATACACTCTGCCTGCTGCTCTGGGTCGATGCAACTGTGTTCCTCGGTGGCAGTTTCTTCTGCTCGCGCTCAACCGGTACGGTCGAACGTACCGACGTGCAACGCATCGTACCAACATTGGCAATGGTTCTTGCACGTCAACTTCCCGAGTATGCAGTTACTCTGGCAAAACAGCTCGCACAGCAACCGGACATCGCCCACTGGTCAGTGCGCAATCAGGTCGAGCGTCTGCTAACCCTCCCACTCGCGGAGCTAGGACGACGTGATGGCCAGATTGTGTTCGTCATTGACGCCCTTGACGAATGCAGCGATCAAGGAAAGCTCTCAGAGTTGATCAATGCCCTCGCTGACTTTCAGAGCGCGCTGCCAGTCAAGTTCCTACTGACATCGCGGCCGGAGATGTACATTCGCCGAACGCCGATAAGCAACCCGGACCTCAGCTCGATTCTCCATCTGCACACTATCGATCCCACCCATGTCACAGCAGATTTACGCCTTTATATCGAAATGACTCTAGTGAACGCGTCAGACACGGCGACATGGTACACGCAGTCTGACGTCGAGACACTCGTGCAACGATCGTGTGGCCTATTCATCTTCGCAGCGACCGTCCTAAAATACATCCTAGACCGCGCCAACAGCGAAGGACGTCGGGATAGGCTGAAGAAGATCACGCAAACCATCTCTCGGGGCACGGCGGCGACCGCTGCTCTGGATCAGATCTACGAGTTGGTGCTCACCGAAGCGTCGAAGCCAGACAAAGTAGATAGCGACGAACTTGCGGAGACGAGACGCGTTATCGCTTGTATTTTGACCGCCCGGACGTCTCTTTCGATTCAAGCCCTTGCAGATCTGATCGGGATGAACCCAGCCAGCCTTCGTGGCGCGCTCGAGCGCCTTCCTTCGCTTGTGTATGTGCCAGACGATGACACCGATGCGGGCCTCCGCACTCTCCACGCGTCTTTCGGAGATTACATGTTTGACAGAGCTGCGAGCGGAATCCGAATCGCGCCTGTGGCCGGTCATGATCTCTTTGCCCGTGGCTGTCTTCGCAGGTTGGCACAAAACGATCTGTGTTTCAATGTTTCGCGCAGCCGTTCTTCGTTTGAACCCAATCCCCACGGGATACCTGGCTGGATTGCCTCATCGCTCTTATATGCGTGTCTACACTGGGCACACCATCTTGACACAGCCTCCAATGTCTCAAATCTTGATGAAGAGGTCGGTCGGGTATTTCAACATAAGCTTCTGTTTTGGCTGGAAGTCCTCAGTATCATGCGAAAGCTTAACGTCGCCTCGGGACTCTTACGCATAGCGAGCTCCGTGGTATGCTTATTGGTTTATCTCGCACGCAATCACTAACGCAGCAGCAGATTCAGCTGTCATCAGTTGCGCTGTTTCTCCGCGAGGCCAATTCTTTCGTTGCATCGTCGTACGATGCAATTGCTAGAAGCGCACCGCACATTTATCTTTCGGCTCTTTCATTTGCAGCTAAAGACTCTCTCATTTGGCAATACTTTGGCTCTCGTTGTACCGGAGTTGTCTCCGTCGAGAACTTTGGCATTGACCGTCACGGTCACCGGCTCGTCATGACTCTCACTGGTCTTAACGCTCTCGCAAATTCGATCGCGTATTCTCAAAATGGTCGATATCTTGCATCGAGCTGTGTCTCAGGACCACAGTTTTATTTCATGCCCTACCACGAAACCCTACGGGTCTGGGACACACGGACTGGCGAGGAGGTCATGATACCAATGGTTGTCGATTATTATGAGAAAATTCTGGCCATTACATTTGTGTCTGATGACATGGCTGTTGCGTTGTGCACATCAAAAGGACTCGTGCGTTTTTGGGACATTTCGACTGGACGAGATATTCGATCCTGGCAGTGCGACGAGTCTACCGGCAGAATTGAGTTTGCGGCATTCTCTCCAGACGGCACTCTTGTCGTGACTTCTTTTTGGCCCACTGGTTGGCTCAGGGAAACTGTTTCCGTCTGGAGTACGACTACCGGAAAACTAATATCCGCGTTGCAAAGTCGCAGCCTCCTCGCCGGGATTGCAATATCATCCAACGGCAGAGTAGCCGCAATATCCACTGGAACTCTAACCATTCAAATTTGGGATGGCCACACCGGCCTATCGATCGGAGATCCCGTGGTATTTGAGGATTACATGGGAAGTATCGAAGAGTCATCTTTGGCAATGTCCCCCGACGGAACTGTGCTAGCAGTGGGATTATATCGGGCTGGAAGTATCGAGGTCTACGACCTGAGCACACAGACGCGTGCCACTCTTTCGGTCCATAGTTTATTTTCTGCCAGCTCGCTCGCGTTTTCGCCTGATGGATTGCATTTGGCAGTTGCTTGCGATAAAAAAATTAGCCTCTACGACTGGCGCACAAAGCAGGAAAGTGCGACGCCGCTTCATGGCCACACGGATGATATCAGTTTAATAGCGTACTCACCTAATGGCGTGCACATTGCATCCGCCTCTGAAGACCTCACCATTCGAATCTGGGATGTTGGTAGCAATACAGCAGTGCCTCAACCTTTACCACATCCTTCTGGGATTGCTTGCATGGCGCTTTCCTCTAACAATGACATCGTTGTGTCCGGCTCTCACGGCAGGTCGGTGCAGGTCTGGGACGCGCGGAATGGCCAGCAAAAGCTAGAAATACAGTTGGGTATTGAAAGCAGAGTTAGCTATGTAGCAATTTCTCCAGACGGACGGTTGATCGCGTCGGCTTCACATCCGTGTCCTCCCGACTCTATGATTAGACTGTGGAATGCACAGACGGGAGACCCAGTACAGAACATGCTCGACTGTTCTGAAGGTGTTATCCGAGAGATGGCGTTTTTGCCAGACATGTCTCAGCTCGTATCGATGACAATGCTAGAAGCACCACACGATACAACATGCACAGCTGTTAACATGTGGAATCTCGCAACGGGACTTCCATCGACACTTGGTACATTCGAGGCGGAGACTGATTTCGGTTTAGAACCATCATCTATCTTGATGAGCGTATCACCCGATGGGCAACATCTTGCCGTCGCGGTGGTGTGGACCGAACAAGTTCATATTTGGCAGACAAGCAGCGGCCGGTCACTTGGTGCACCATTTCAGTGTCCGTTTGATGTCTCTTCCGTTGCCTTTTCCCGTGACGGCTCAAAGATAGTAACCGGCACGCTCTCCGGAACCTTCGAAGTGAGAAACATCCACAGCAGACAGATAGTCTCCGTTCATGCAGACGACATCCCCAGGCGGGAAGCCTCATACGGGAGCAAATTCGGGAACAAATTCAACTGGCTCGCTCGCTCATTGGATGAGCGATTCATGGCCCGCGAAGCAGGCAAAATAGGGCGTAAAATGCGACTATGGGACGCAGAGATGCCTGGAGTGGTAACTACGGTCGAGCTGAACCATGTCCATGCTGGAGCTGCATTCAGCACCGACAGCCAATCTCTCGTGATAGGTGGATACGGTAAGATCATGGTCTGGCAGGTCGAAGAAGTCCTGGCCCTCGCATCTGGACCTCGATGCAATCCTCTTTCTCAATTGCTGCGCGAAGGTGTTAGGTGGGATGGATGGGTGGTGGGGTCATCCGGAGAGCTGTTATTATGGATCCCGGCAGCGTACCGCGGGTACGTGCAACTCCCGCCGTGCACAAACATGATCAGCAAGCATCGTGTTGTTCTAAGCGCAGACGCAACTGGTTTACATTATGGAACCGACTGGACTTCTTGCTGGCGGTAAGCGGCACGGAGTGAGGTGCAGTCCAAACAACCATTTCCCATTCTTATTGCATTGCATTTGTACGCTGTGCCTCTTTGATTCAAGGTAGTTGTGATCAATTGAGACTCTATGAGTGCATAAATCGTTGGTGTTTGTGCGCGCTCGTCGTTCGGTGTCGCTTGGTTGCGCCTCGACGATTCAGTGATAAATCTACGGTCACAATACTGGCTCTCACTTTCAGCTTCACATGTCGGTTTTGTTGCAAATGATTAAGGCTTGAACTCGGCTTGAGATGGCTCCGCCTCGGAGATCGAATTGACCAACCCTGCTCATTTCCTCACGCCACCAGACCATTCGCGCCGAAATGTCTATGCGACGCGCGACGCGCTAGTCGGCACTTCGAGCTTGGTTTGAGCTCATCCCTGGCTATACCGCGGCTGGCCCATATATCGACGCGCTCGCTAGTGTCATGGAGGCTCGCACATAGCACGCCGCGCTTCCTCGACCTCTAGGAAACATCGGCGTTGGGAAACATTGTTGCGGGAGTAAATCAACAATTCAAGTGTGCTGAAGGCGTTTGACGTCATTAACGACGCGGCTGGCGCGCAAATGGCACAACTGAGCAGCACGCGCGTCGCATGTCCTCGGATCTCAATAACCACGAACTCTTACCCGCTCAAGCGAGCCGTACAACAGCGACTCGCTGTCACTGTCACCGACTTGGCGCGTTTTTGTTGCGCACAAGGACGGCCACAAGCTGCGTCACCTCATCCCAAGATATGCATGCGCTGGGTGAGCCATTGCAGGCCTACTCATGGGTCTGTCGCGCATCTTCAAGACACTCCGAGGAGTACTCGACGCTAACCTTGACCGGTAGGGCATTTCAGTGGCACGCCGTGGAACCTGCCGGCCCTCGACCGATTCGCGCTCCTCTGCAAGTCGAAGTCCGTGCGCGCTTACCGTCTCGAAACCTGCCGTTCCGTCGGTCACGTCTCCTAGACCGTCGCCCAGCAACTGCTACTTTGTCGCCCACTGTGACTTCCCCACGGCTATCCCTGCACCAGTTCTTGACAAGCGCACTGAGATCAAATCAGTATTCGACAAGTTGTTCCTCGAACGCGCCTCCCAGAACACCCTCGAAACCTACCAGAAGATCATGTAGAACCTCGAGGACCTTTACAGCCCTGTCATCGATATTTTCGAGGTCGACGGCTCGCGCGAGCACCGTATCGTCGTTGGCTACAAGATGGGCGGCGCCGCTCACTACTTCAGCGTGCTGTCCGAGCTCTACCACTTCTACGGCTTGTACTCGGCACGCAAGTATGTCGAGCAGTTCGCCCATGGTGTCACCATTGTCTCACTTTACCTCAACCGGGTCCCTAGAGCCGGCGCTCGCAACGCCCCGCCTATCGAACACTCGATCGTCCAAGTGATGAAGGAGGCGTCCTTGCTCTACTGTCTCCCGGACAACCCTTTCTTCTGACGCAACCCAGCGGCACCTGGAGGCGTCTGCGGTCATGCAGTCCAGGAAGCGACGTACGCCTACGCGTGCTGGATCTTGGCCCAACATTTCTGTAACCGACTTGGCCCGGCGTACCTCGCTCTTCGCGGCGTACCAGACGAGACGAGCGCAACCCACACTGAGGTTCTCAACAACATCAAGCGCCGCTCCGTGAGGAAACCTTCACATGTCAGAGCATTGAGGAGGCCATCCTCGCTCAGCCCGACCTCGTCCGCATGCTCTATGTGCATTTCGCGATGACGCACTATCCTGCGACCGGCGTGCAAGCCAGCCAGCTTATGCCAACGCCGTCGTACCAACGACTTCAAGTCGACCAGCCCTTGACGGACGAGGAGTTGTACGACCGCATCCGCAAGAGCGTGTCCAACAAGCACGAGCTTCAGATCTTTGAGAGCTTCCTCGTGTTCAACAGTGCGTGCTTCATTGTCTTTGTTAATTACAGTTACTCACAAGAGTTTACGCAGATATGTACTCAAGATCAACTTCTACCAACCGACGAAGGTCGCCCTCTCGTTCTGTCTCGCGCCGGGATTCCTACCCGAAGTCGAGCACCCTAAGAGGCCGCGGGGCATGTTCTTCGTCATTGGAGCCGAGTTCCGCGGTTTCCACATCCGCTTCAAGGACGTCGCTCGCGGTGGTATCTGCATTGTTCGCTCGCGTGGCAAGGAGTGCGTGCCTTCCTATCCTGCGCTCTATTGCTCGTTCTGATCGCAATCCGTTTCACAGGAACTACTTGATTAACCAGCGCTCTCTCTTCGACGAGAACTACGCACCTGCCTCAACCCAGAACCTCAAGAACAAGGACATTCCTGAGGGCAGCGCCAAAGGAACCATCCTGCCGTCGCTCGGTGCTTCGCACGTCCGCTCGTTTAAGAAGTACGTCGACGCTGTCATCGATCTTCTTATTCCCGGCCAGACTCCCTACATCAAGGAGCAAATTGACGACCTCTATGCGAAGCCGGAGATCCTCTTCTTTGGCCCCGACGAAGGCACCGCCGATCTCATGGACTGGGCAGCGCTTCACGCGAAGGCTCGTGGGGTGGACCCTTGGTGGAAGTCGTTTTACGACCGGCAGGTCTGCCGCCAAGCCCGGCAGTGTGCCAGACGACGCATTCGGCATGACCTCACTCAGCGTGCGCCAATACGTGCTGGATATCAACAAGCACCTCGACCTGAAGGAGGCCAACATCACGAAGGTTCAAATCGGCGGACCTGATGGGGACATTGGGTCGAACGAGATCCTGTTGAGTAGTGACAAGACGGTGGCTGTCATCGACAATAGTAGTGTCTTGGCGGACCCAGCCGGTCTTGACCACGAAGTTGAGGGTACTGGTGGGCAACTTCAACAAGGCGAAGCTGAGCAATGACGGCTATCTCGTTCTTGTCGAGGATCAGGACGGCAAGCTGCCTAGTGAGTTTCCGTTTCGGCCTAGTGCTCGCAGTCGCTGACAGTACTCCGCATAGGCGGCGAGATCGTTCCTGACTGCACCGATTTCCGCAACACTGCTCATTTCCGCTACAAGGTCGACCTCTTCGTACCCTGCGGTGGTCGCCCTGAAGTCGTCAACATCTTCAACGTGGCCGGTCTCCTCGATGCCGAGGGCAGCCGCACTCCAAGTACATTGTCGAGGGCGCCAACCTGTTCTTCCCTCAACAAGCTCGCCTGTCCCTCGAGAAGCGCAAGGTCGTCATGTTCAAGGACTCGTCGGCCAACAAGGGCGGTTTCACGTCCAGCTCGCTCGAGGTCCTCGTCGGTCTTGGTCTCGCGGACGCTGATCACGCGCAGTGCATGACCATCAAAGAGGGTTCAAGCCCGCCAGACT
>Ga0247815_10003572_pt1 | contig 11146 bp, 15 predicted proteins | sample UWRJL194509B1_FD_181014 | JGI IMG/M metagenome (GOLD analysis project Ga0247815, IMG submission 181014) | Plant litter microbial communities from Arlington Agricultural Research Station in Wisconsin, United States - UWRJ-L194-509B-1 | ecosystem: Environmental > Terrestrial > Plant litter >... | reverse complement strand
GAGATGAGTGTGCACCGTGCGAGTTGGAATGAGATGGGGAGAGCGGAGCGATGGCCGGCAATAGAGGCGTGTGTGTGCCGATGACAGGCGACTGCATCTGAAGAAGTGGTGGAGCCAAGAGATGAGCGTACACCGGGGCAGTCCTTCTTACCCGCCTCCTTTCGCTTGATCCATGTCGTCGAGCTTTCGCCATGAATGCATTGGCCAGTATGTGCGTCGACCTCAAAGTCGCCGTCACGATAGCCGTAGCGATGCTTGAGGAGCTTGAGCAGAGTGCGGCGGAGAGCAGGGTCCATGCGAGGTTCGCGTCCACTGCCGGTGTTACTGCTACCAGACTTGTAGGCACCGACGTCATGAGAAGCGAAGCTGGCCTCAAACAGTGCCTCTTCTGCAGTACACTCACAGTTGAGAACACCTTCGGGAGCGAAGCGAGGAGCATAGCTCTTGGGTTGGTGCCGTGAGGCGTGCCAGGAGCAGCTGTATCCGCGAAAGACGAAACAGGGGCTCGTCAGCAACTGATCCGTAAATTCACGAATACAAGACTCACGAGGAGATGCCGTTGCGGTTGTTGGAGCAGAAGAGAGCCTTGCGAGCTTCGGTACGGGCGGTTCAATCGGCCCTGAAGTTGGGCTGGAAATACGCCGGAGCTGCTTTGGAAGCGAGTCCGGTGGTCATCACAATGTGCTGTTGCTGGAAAGCACACTGGGCCTCGAACTGCTTAATGCGCTCCTGCTGGAATTTGTTTTGTTGCTCAAGCACTTTGTTTTGTTGCTCAAGAAACCTGGTATGAGCACAGTAATCGACTCTCGAGATAGTGGTAGGCGATTGTGCGTACACATGCGAATGCGCGTGTGGAACAGGTAGCCTTTGTTCATACTCCATGTACGGTTGACGCAGGCCTGGACGGGTTTGGCAGGTAGGGAAGCAGTCCATCCCGTTGAAATCCATACCATGAGGTGGCGAGCTGTATAGATGCTGAGGTTGACTCGAGTGGCCGTGACGGTGATGCTGGTAGGGCGCGACGGATGACATGTGTGGTGGTGGGAGGTAGAGCGGTAGTGAAGACGGGAGGGTTGGTTGCGGTCAAGGTGGGGAAAGCTCGCTAGTTATTTGTGCCTTGTTGTCCTGGCGTTCGCAGATGTACTCTTATGTGAGTACAGTAGCTGTCGCATCGTGTGGAGAGGCTGAAGGTCGGAGAACACAAGGTAGCAGGAGGGTCAACCAGATCACGCGGGCCCGACAGCCGCTTCCCGCAGCTCTGGTAGATGTAGTGAAGTCCCAAAGCTCAGGAGGTTGCGGTGTAGAGCAGGTCTATGCGAGGTTTGCATTCATTTCCAGTGCTGCTACTACCAGACTTGTAGGCGCCGACGCCAGGCGAAGAGGGACCAGTCTCAAGCAGTGCCTCCTTTGTAGTTACACGCTCACAGGTAAGGCAATCTTCGAGAGCAGAGTGAGGAGCATATCTCTTGGGCTGATGCCGTGAGGCATGCTAAAGCGGCCCTGTCTGTGCATGACGAAACAAACGCTCGTCAACAACTGTTAATCCACATAAGCATGAGTACAATGGTCACAAGGAGATACTGTTGCAGTTGGAGGAGCAGAAGAGAGCGGCGGGTAAAGCGGTGCCTGAACCAGACGCAATCCCGTTACTTGCAGGCTGGCAGCGCGTCTTATGTCATGCCGTTGCGGCTCACAGCCGACCAGCTGCGCTGATGATCATCCGAAGACACGATCACACCAAATCCGCATACCACGAACTACTTCTCGGAGGTAATTGTCTTAGTTGGAATGTAACAATTGCTCTAAGCGCTAAGCGCGCTGGGCGAATCATTCACACATGCAGACACCACGCCAGCGCTGCCCTAAACCCCTTTCCTTTCTTCTCGACATCTTCCCCTCGTACCCTTTATGCTTCGCGCTCCCGGCCTCGCGACCGGATATCGACGGAGGTGCTCCAGATTCAGTCAACCCGTGATGGCGGCGACGCGTCAACTTCGTGATTGCTCATGACGGCCCCCACCCATCGCGTCTCCTTCGTGTCTTACCGCCCCGCTCCTCTCCACCTATGCATCCTCGGTACATTCTAGACATCGTCTGATTCGCTATAATTGCAGGTTACACTGGGCGGATCTGTCCCGCACCGTCCGTTCTCTCTGCTCGTTCGCAGCCCAGTGTGCCGGCACCGTGGACTCTACCAGGGACTCGCCAGATCCGTTTGGATTCAAAGGATGCCGTCCATGTACGCATGCAGTGTTTGTGACGTTCAGTTCACGCGGAAAAGCGAGCAGGAACGTCATGAGCGCGGCCACGACGGAGCCAACCGGGTTTCGTGCCCATTTTGCTCAAAGGTTAGCAAACGTTTCGTATTCACATGTCTGTACTGAGATGTATTGCAATCCCTTCAGAAGTTTAAGAGATATGATAGCTTGCTACGCCATATTCGCGCGCGCTGCGCCAATGCGCCAATACCGATTCACAAAATCCCCACCAGCTCATCATCGATCGCCAACCTCGAGATGGGCGAGCTCCACTACATTGATCATGCTCGCCTGCGACAGTGTAACGAGCGCGCACGTGACGCTCACATGGTTTGCCCATACTGTCCCATGGTGAGCTGAAACCCTTTAATCCGCCTCGCTGAACCATAAATCGGATTCGAATTAGGTCTTTCAGCGTGAAGGCCGTCTTCGGCTCCACTTCCGCAAGACCTGTCCATACGCACCAATTGACCTGTCTTCTGTCACTGTTTTGCCATCCAGTTCGGACGTCGACCCGCCTTCTCCTACCAGTGCCTATAATAGTGGTGCCTCTTAGAACGGTATTTCGTCTTATCGAAGTAGCAATGGTACGTATGTAGCCTTGTTTTTCTTATTCACGTTCAGCCCACATTTACTTCCCTTCGAACCCTTTCAAGACCCGCTGGAATCGCACTTCAAATAGAGTTTGATATCCCAGTTAATTGTCTCACTACCGTCGTATTTCACTGCTTGCTCGTGCCTTGTTTACCCTCTATACAATCAATTGTAACCGCTCTCAGCCTTCGAATAAACTTCATATACCGCTACCAATCGACGCGACTAGGCGTGTAGATCCTCTCACAGCTCATTTAACACTGGAAAAGCCTATGAAAGTCTGATAGACCGTTTCGGGTTTGGGCACAGTGCAGGATCGTCGTTCAAGTTGCAGCCGACGAAGATGGTTTCCGTATTTTACAACGCAAATACATCCCGCCAAGTTTGATTGCCGACTTCTTCAAAAAACTGCTGCACCTCTCTAGCCTCAAGGTTAAGCATCAGTCTTCGCCGGTCTTCTGACATCTTTCCCGAGCAAGGTCTGTCCTCCACAATTACCGCATGCGATGCTTGGAGCGAGTTGAGCACAAGGTAGAGCTGGGCTGTAGTCAGCATCTGGCTGGGATTTTCAGCATGAGCGAGCCTTTCGGCACTTGAGACATGCTGCTCGCGGACCTGTGCAAACGAGACGTCAGTTAGTTGATGCCACGCCGTTACAAGCCGTGAGCCCGTACCTCAGCCCAGGGAACCGCCAAGACACTACTGCTACGAATGCAATAGAACAACGATGCGAGCATAACGCGCTCCTGGAAGCTGCATCCCCACAGGTATGCCTTGGTAGGCGTCATTTGCATTGCGCTAATGACCTTGTTCATCTGTGCAGTGGTCACTCTCACAGTGCCCGCAGCCATCGCAACCTCGACAGCTCTCCTAAGAATAAAATTAGTATTAGATCGACTTTTACGCTGTTCCTGATGGAATCTGTGCGGCACTGACCTGCAGATCTCCAGCATTCGTCTCGCGTCGCCACTGAGATTAGAAACACGCATGGCAGCAAGTCTGATAGCATCGTCGGCAAACACATTGGTTATGCCTGCGGCGTGGAGCCGCTCGTTCACTATGTCCTGGAGGTTCTCACTCTTGTATGGCGCAAAATTGAACCTGATCATGCCTGAACCGTGATGCGGTAAGTCTCAGACTGCCTGAGCATCCGATAGCTCCTCACCTAGTCGACTGCGAACACGTGCCGACAAGACCCTCTCGGGCAAATCATGGGTATTTGCGATGGCAAAGACCATAAGCCTCGATCCGGGAAGTGACGGCCAGTCGAAAAAGTTGTATACAACATCTTGACTGCGCGTCATAAGCTGATCCAGTTCGTCAATGAGAACAATCAGTGGCGGCCCGCGCGGCCGATTTCGATTCTCGAAGTACCGCGTAAGCTGGTTCAATGCCTCCAGCGGATTAGGATGTCGTGGAACTCGTACGGGTAGGTCCGCGCCTGTGATTGTTGTAGCTGGTGGTGTGCACAAGGCCTCCCAGAGAAGAACGTAGGCGGTAGTTGGTTCAGTGATTTTCAAGCCATTGATCTCGAGGTACTGAATTTTCCTTGAATGGTGTTGGTTCTGAAGATTCTTCACTAGGATCTGCACAGATGCGGTTTTTCCGGTACCAGGCACTCCCGAGATGTCTGATACTGCCTTCAAAGACGGTTTGTAACGAGATTGGTACACGCACATATGCAGCCGCCAACATCATCATCGAGCATACCGGTGACTGCAGCTTCAATCTCCCGGTACTGTTCTTGTCTGCAGCCAAGCGAGTCCGGAATACAACTAACATGGAGCGCTTCGAGTGCACGTGGGTAAGTATTTTTTTGTCGAGGTAGCATGGTGGCGAGTGTTGGCGGCAGTGTTCACTGACAGCGAAAGCATTGTCGTGGCGCATTATGTACCATGGCACAAGCGCGGCACGCTTTGAGAGCCCACAGGAAATCATCGCGCACATCCATGATATCCACCAATCAGACAGGGTTTGCCAAAGTGCAAACTCTATAGGCGCGCTGAGCAGGAAGGCACGAGGCAGCACGACAACCACAATCCACGGTTATCCGCACGACTCGCAGGTTACCCAGCGAGTCGTGGGCTTAGACGCGGTCTGTTTGGCATACTGCCGGACATTGCCGCCTCGTTTGTTGCGCTTGTCCCTGTCCCAGCTCCAGTTCTCGCGGCTTTGGCGCTCATGTCCTCGTTCAAGTTTCCGGGTTATAGTGCTGACATGATGCTTGTGAAGCTGGCTGTGGCCCGCTGCAGGCTTTTATCAGCACGCCCCGCAACCCCTCGCGCACATATATAGCTTGCCAACGCACTAGCTGCTGCAAACGTTCTCACACCCAGTCTTACTCCACTCCCCAACTCTAACTATGACTTCCTACTCGCTTCCTCTCTTCTCTACCGGGGACTCAGGTCGTGATTCCGGTACCGAGAACTCATCTTTAGGTGTGATCTCCCTCGATCGCGAGCAAGATTCCTCTTTGCGCGTAAGCTCAAGCTTGCATTTGCGCGCGAAATTGATTTGAAAGGATGTTAATGCTTTTGAATGATCTACAGTGGGGTCGTATTCTATCCGCGCCCACTCTACTCTTTGGGGATGAGGCCACCGTCCGAGTGTCAACAGATTTTGCTTGGGAGCTCAGGCAGCCTTTATTCCAACCGGCTCCAATACCAACATGGGTCGTGCTGATATTTGAGCCCCATTCGGTTCGCCGTGGCTGTACCAGCCCAGCGTCGGTCGAACCTTTCATTCGCCGACTCAAGGCTTGTCTCCAGGACTTCGGTGAGTTTTTGTTGAAAGTTGATTTATCACTGAGCTCAAAAGCGGGATGCGCACCTGATACAGGTCATTTGCCTGGTTCCAAACCAAATGGTGCGCATTTGACATCTTGTTTTCAAGGCTCGTTCTGACTATGCGCCAGAACTCCTCCAGGATCCCCTTGTCGTTGTTGGCACCCAGTGTGGCTCTGCTATCGAGGAATGTTATGCCACTTTAGCATCTTCTACTCAGATCTGACCGTGTTTATCACACAGTGGCTAGATCAAGTTCGGCGCATGATGCCGGAACCTCCAGCGATCATCATTGCCGTTATGCCAGACCCGAACGACGACACACGGACAATAATCAAACACCGCTGTCTCACTCAGCTCGGTGTACCGCTTCAAATTGTCGATTATTCGAAGGCTGTGGCCCCGCGAGTGAGTCAAAACCCGATCCATGCAACGCGAGCTGACTTAGTCCAGGATGCTATACTGAAGAGTCTCGCACTCAAGATCAATCTGAAGGTACGTAGTTAGTCTATGATCAGTTTACAATTTCGAAAGATCATATTATAACCGTGAGTCAGCTGGGAGGCACGAATTGGATACTCCCGCGAGCGCCATTGCCCCAGTACGTTTCTTTTCTCATCACCAGGAGGCAGCTCCAACTGAATCCTGCATAGCTTGAGCTCTACGCATGAGGAAATCATGGTAATCGGCATTACTACCGCTCCTCTACCTCAAGGAAGCTGCTGCGAGTCCCCTGGGGTCGGTGTTGGTGTCGTAGCATCATTCGATAGGCCTCTCGCCCGTTTCGTATCTGCCGCCGATGTCCAGCTTACGGAGCCTGACGGTGAAGTCGTCAATCTGGACGAAATACTTCTCAAATTGCTAGTCCAGCGTCGCCGGGCGTACCCTCCGATCCCGACTTCGGCTACCCCTCGAGAGCGTTCCGAAATGCTCCAGATGATCTACCCCAAAATTGTGATAGTGTACCGGTGAGTATCTCGGTAACTTAAGTCCCTCGCGCTAACTGTAGCAGAGTCGGCTTGAAGCCCAACCAACATGCCCGTGCTATGAGCAAGGAAGTTGCGGCGGTTCGAAGTCAGCATTCTCTCCTTGACTACCGCACGCTCTAACCACCTTTCCAGCGGCCATGGATCGGGTCCAGGGCGAATTAGGCGAAACCGGTGTAAACCCACCGCAGATGGTGTATCTAGCCATCGGCTGCTCCACGCTCAAGGTTCAACCTGTTCCGTTAGCGATGGGCGACGGCTTTGGCAACTGTGCGCCGGGTTCAGTTTTCGAGTGCGTGCAATCTAGTCTAATTCTCATACGCGATCGTGTCACACTGAAACAGATGCAGCTTTGGGTTTACTAAGGCCGACTCCCTTGACTTCTACGTAGGTTCGACCAATGATGGCTGTGTGGCTCGCTCACACGACCTGCAGCTTACCAACAGCTCTGGTCTCAACTCCGCGCCTAAGCTTTATAGTGTTCTGAGCTGTGACGGTGTAATGCCGAATCGTGACCTGTGAGTTTCATTTCGCATGCGCAGGTTTTGCCTTTCGATGATAGCGTGCCAGAATCCAACAGATCACTTACAACCTATCGTTCATGATGGGAACGTCTGCGTGCCCGGTCTCACTACCTTCTCCTGCTCGTTATTCCCAGGTGAGTCTTGACATCAATCACTCAAAGCTCGTTCCAACTTCTACTTAGCTTGTCTGCAAGAGCATTCAATACCTTTGGGAGGCCGGGTTTGACCTCAGTAGTGCCACCATGCTCACTGCGCCGCATGAACGTCTTGCGCTTTTGAAAAGCAAACTTCACGAGGTTCCATCCTCGCACAATTACAAGATGTGGTTTGTATAGTCACGCAAGCGGGGAATGTCGTACCCATACTCATGTGCACAATTATCCTCTGTTCTTCGTCCCAAAAAATCACTTCGTTCTTTGTTACACAGTGCATTATCGTGAGGCTTGCGCATGGAGAAAAGAAAGAAATATTGGCCCAACAAATGTCCCTGTGACAAGCCAACCTCGTGTACTGCTTGTAGACCGCACACCGACTCCGGTGTACTGTTATCGCATGTTCAAGTCTGGTGAGTGCACAAATGCTTCGTTCCACAATTAAAGAAGACCTGCGTAAGCATCGTGGCCCGTCTGATCGGCGCGATCACTCCAACGCAGCGCTCATTGTGCCAGTGGCATGTTCACAGGCTTGTGGGCTGACAGCGCATGAAGTGCAGGTAGTCCAAGCCAGTATACCACCTCACAATCACTCAACACAGGGCAGAAATATGCTAGTTCCGTTAGCAGCGCCTGGTTGCGAATGCTAAGCAGCCGTCGCGTAACCTCACTCGCATGAATGCGCGTCTAATCTCACCGTAGCCCGTCGGGTAGCAAGCACAGTTATCACAATTTGATGATCATTTTTGCGGCATTTGGACGAATATAATACATTTTTACTATGGTGTTGAGCTTTGGGCAGCTTTGATCACCTTGGCCCACGAACCTGACTGAGAACGTCCGGCCTGCCTGTACATGTCCCGATCCGTCATTGGAATATCGGACCATATGAGTACAGCAGCGACAAATTCATCGATGTTTCCGATATGAAGTCCCGGAAAGGATGCGGCGAACAGCTGCTGGGCGTTGTATACTGGCTGGATGTTATGTGTGGCGACCGCTGCATCCAATCCGTCCGCCATGTCCACAACGAACTTGCACGGGAAAGACCCTGGTACGTGTGCCCGCATCAAGATGCAGCTTGATCCATTTTCAAGCCACCGCACCATTGCTGGTTTCCAATTGGAACTGGTGCTATTCGAGCCTGCGTCAAACCACTGCAGCGTCTGGAGTATTACCTCCTGCAGACGAAGTTCGGCGCGCGCCCAACTCGGCATTTCGCTGAGATCAATCCATCCATTCCTCGCAGTCTGAAACGTTGACGATGTGAATACAACCTGCATAGATTATAAGTCGTGACGATGCGGTGCGCGAGCCGACATACCTCGTCTGTGGAGGGGTTGACCGCAGTGAGCTCGAACTGAATGATGGTGATTTCAGATTCAACCGGTGCTGATCCTCTGGAGCTATAGCCATGTCCGCTTGCGGAGCAGTGTAAAGCTTCACAGTGGCGGATGCATCGGCGAGGTTCCATCGAGCATTTCTTGGCAGCCACGCGCTGACAATCAGGGCAAGCATACTGAGCGCCGCGATTACCTACTAAAATCAATAAACAGCATCTTCTGCTGTTGTTTTACTCTTACCAGATGGTGTGCTTGGAACAAAATGGCGAACTCTGCGCGATGTTGGGGTCCGCGGCGGTCCAGCACGGGGGAGGACCATCCATCGCGACCCCAACCATACAGCGTAGACCGAATCATTTTTGCTGCACTGAATATTTTTAAGAATTTATGATCTGCTTTGAGCTCGCCACTTACTACAGCGACAAAGCCTTCGAGATTGTTCCGATTGCAAAATGCTGCTCGGCGTTCTGGCGAGTGATAACCCGTGCACATATCATTGAATATGCACGGAATTAGCGCCGTAGTATTCATGTAGCAGACTAGAGTGCAGTTCGAGACTGTTCTGGAGTTGATGAGGTTTGGGGGCCTCGGCATAAGCCGCAGTTGCGTTGTTTTTAAAGAGACCATCGCCCACCGGAATTAAAAGCCACCATCACACGCGTCCTCAATCTCCCCCTCTAACATGTCGTCCTCTCATGAATCTCCTCGTCGTCGGAAGCTCAACGAGCTCGCTGCCGACGATATCGAGTGGACGCCAACGGCCTTCGATGATTCTGCCACGGCAGCCACCATTGAGTCGTTCATGAGTGACTGTCGTGCTCAGATGGCCGACACTGTACCTTGGAATCTGCATGTCTGGAGGCTGCTGCTTCCCAGAGGTCGGCAGTTCGCTGCGCGTTGGCGAGCTCGACAGCCACACGAGCAGATATCCAGCCAGGGCCACAAACGGCCGACGGACCATTATCTTGTCAAGTTGAAAAAACACTTGCTAGACCAGGTGTTTTCTGGCCTTAGCGGCAACATAATCGACTACCTCCGCTCCGATGAGGATGAGTCAGACGTGGTCAAGCGTGCGGCGGTACGTGTAGTTCATGGACCGTATTCGCTCAGGATTGCTGACGATTTCCTTTAGATTCAACGTCGCCGCCAGAGCCTTGATGCTCTCAGCGAGATGGAACAAAGGACGAAACTGCGTACAGTGAGTGATGCCTGCACTCCGTGGATCTGCCCGGCATACTCCGAGGGTGATTATTGACACCAATCTTCGTAGGACACAGGCCAGTGGATTTCCAACACGGTCAAAAAAAGAGAAGGCCCTCGATGGCTGCAGGCTTACGAAAAGGCGTACCTTGCCGCGAAAGTGTCACCTCGCGTCGGCAGTGAAGTGGCTATCGGCACCGAAGGAACATCCGCCGACGCCAGTGCCAATAGCGCGGTGAATTCCCCGACGCAAATTTATCAGGGGCGTGCCTATTCAGCTAAAGAGCTTCTGGCGATGTCGGAGCAATATAAGGATGAGGTCACCGCTCGAGCCGCGCGTCTAATTATTGACAGTCCCGAGGTTGGCGTAGATGATACCAGCATCCGGTACTGGCGTCGCGCGATGGAAGAAGTCTGGGGGGAAGCACCGGAGGATGACAAAGCCCGGTTCACAGAGCAAGCAGTTCAGCTCGGTGCTCAAATAAACCAGTACGTGTCTTGGCTCTAATAACATAGCATGCACTGAGTCAACAAAATAGAGGGTATCAACAAATAGACAAGGTCTTTCAAGACGTTGTCGTTGCGGCTCGTGACCTCCAGGCAATTGACGGCGCATTTGGTGCCATTGTCATTGAAACGCGAAAGTGGTCTCCGATAGATCGCAATTGGCAGGCAGTTCGGTGAGTACGCGAGCATAGAGCGACGAAACGATCCATAGCTGACTCCCCAAAAATTTAGCTACGTACTCACAACAATTCCGAGCAAGAGTCCAAGAAAACTACAAACGAGTTGGGACTTCGTGATGTACGATCAAAAGGTTACAGACTGGTGCGACGCGCGGAGAGTTGGTGAGTATCGTACAAGAACAGACGAGAAGTCACCTGATGTACTCCTAGAGGTTGAGCAATCGACTGACAGGCAAGATTGGCAGATGAGCGCACCGGTCACAAGCCCGCCGGTCAGTCCTATCATCGAAACCAGTCAGAAAGGATCCACATCGCCATTTCAACTAAGTCCAACACCGTCACCCAGACGGACTGTGGACGCAGAAAGAAATCCGATCCTAGCCCTTCATCAACCGCGCCAAATCTTGTCGATGTCGACTCAAGCCCGAGGCGAGATCTCGGCAGACATGTTGACTGGATCAGTGCCAGTGACCGGCTCCGCCGTTTTGGACACAGCGTTCCCTGCCCATCGCGAAATTGTCGCGCACACGCAAGTACACGCAGAATTAATCCAGACAAACACACCGTTAGTACACGGGGAACTGATTCAGTCAGAATCTTCAGCCGATCAAGCTTCGACT
>Ga0247815_10003569_pt1 | contig 11147 bp, 16 predicted proteins | sample UWRJL194509B1_FD_181014 | JGI IMG/M metagenome (GOLD analysis project Ga0247815, IMG submission 181014) | Plant litter microbial communities from Arlington Agricultural Research Station in Wisconsin, United States - UWRJ-L194-509B-1 | ecosystem: Environmental > Terrestrial > Plant litter >... | reverse complement strand
GGACCGGCGTCGATATTAGACTCCCATCCGCCATTGCAAGCCGTTAACGAGAGAACACCCTCTTTGCCTGGTCACTCAAGGTCACCGAACGGCAACCTTCCTTACGCTTTGACGCCTGCTTACAATGCGTCGACGACGACGACGATTACGACAGCGTCTTCATCCTCTTCCAACGCCGGTGCGCCACTTGTTCCCCCGACGCCGCTGAACGACCCAGCAAGCCCACGGCAACGGAAGAACTCTGGTGCACGCAGCAAGATACAGATGATCGTCGACTCCGTCACACCGGGTTCGCACGCACTGTCGGATAGCGAGGTGACGAACGTCAATGGACGGAAACGCGTGACAAGCGCGGTATATACCGCACCGCCGACGCTGTTGGCCAACGGAAGTGCACATCCACCGCCGGTACGATCGTATAGTGTCGTGCCGCCAGGATCGTCTGCGCCAGATTTCTCGTTCACCACGATGTCTGGAGCAGATGACATTGGTGCGAGTCCGAGTTCGAAGCCGGTCGCCAAGAGCATGGGGCGGAAGATGAGTCTAACGGGTGGGCTGCGCGCGTTGAATGCGTTCGCGAGTGGTAAAGACAAAGATAAGGACAAGCCACCGCCAGTGTGGGAAGGGCATGGGCGTAACGGACACTGAGGTGCTTGGGAGGTATCGCCCTCTCCGTCGACCATGTCAATCACTTTCTCTCGTTGCTCTTCTTTGTTCTATCCGTTCTATGTGTATTCTGTCAGTGTCCCAGTTTTCGATCTTCCTCTGACTGCTTCCCTCCTAAGGATTCGCTTCTGACACTTTATTCATTTTCGCGTCTACCTCTCCGTCTGCTCTGATGTTACACGCCTGTTTGCATCAGCTACATCTATATTGTACGAATGGAAGGATCAACCCGATTGTAACTCTCGGTCATGGCGGCTTAGTTGAAGTGCGGATCTAGCTTTGACCGGCTGCGCGCGAGACGCGCGTTCGGAGTTGCGCGTTCCTCTCCTCGTCGTGCCACCTTCACCATGTTCTTGACTCGCTCCGAATACGGCACGTTACCGTCTCTTGGCTCAATTCGCAAAGCTGTGTCTGATAACAAAGTGCTGTAGATCGTGGTGTGAATACGTTCTCGCCTGAGGGTCGTCTGTTCCAAGGTACATCATACCGCCGACCTAATCGTGTTATTTCCACGTGCTGACGCGCTGTGCACCATCCACAGTCGAGTATGCGATCGAAGCTATCAAGGCACGCGTCCTCACACTCTGTAACGCGGTCTAGCTGACGCGCATGTCAGCTTGGATCTACGACTGTGGGCATCTCGACACCAGAAGGCGTCGTGCTCGGTGTCGAGAAGCGCGTGCAATCGCCACTTCTCGAGGCGTCTTCGATCGAAAAGATTGTCGAGATCGACAGGCACTTGGGCTGCGCCATGTCTGGTCTCACCGCCGACGCGCGTACCATGATCGACCATGCCCGCGTCACCTCCCAGGTAAGCATCATCTCTGTTACATGCGCGATACAATGTTGACGCGTCGTGTCACTGTTTAGAATCATAACTTCACGTACGACGAGCAGATCAAGGTCGAGAGTGTCACCCAGGCAGTGTGCGACCTCGCCTTGCGGTTCGGTGAGAGTATGGAGAACGAGGACGCCATGATGGTCAGTGTCGCATATCAACACCTGCTGGTAGATCTCTACTCACATGAATTGCGATTTCAGTCGCGTCCGTTCGGTGTCGCATTGCTGGTGGCTGGTATCGACGAACTCGGGCCACAGCTGTGAGTTTCAAGCATGTCGCCCTCAACCTCGATCTGACCTTGCGTCCAGCTTCCACACAGACCCCAGTGGCACGATGATGAAGTACGATGCGAAGGCAATCGGCAGCGGCTCCGAGGCCGCACAGGCTGAGCTGCAAGACAAGTTCCACAAGGTCCGGTCATCTCTCGTGTTCCTTCAATTTACGGCTGACACCCTCGTACTTGCCACAGCAAATGACCCTCCTTGAGGCGCACAAGCTCATTCTGCGTGTTCTCAAGCAAGTCATGGAGGAGAAGCTGGATCAGCATAACGTCCAACTCGCTCAGGTGTGTGGGCTTGCTCGGTCGAACTGCTACCTGTCCTTAACCGGTCGTGCAGGTAACATCACAGGGAGGCTTTGAGATCTTGACCGAGACCAAGCTGCGAGAGGTCATCGAAGCGATGTAAATCAGCTTGACGAAGGAAGTAATTCAATTTTGCACGCGCTATAAGCCTATTTCTTCAGGGCAGATCATTGGAAGTTACGCCAGGGCTTTTTTGGCCAATACGCCTGCATGAGACTCGGTGATATGGGTCGACTATGAAGGCAGAGTTGGGACACCGTCGCGCTTGAAGATTGCTCCACCTTTCATGACGAACTGAACTCCTTGCGCGCTGATGGCGCGGTCAAAGTCCTTCTCAAGGTCACCAGAGACAGCGATGATGTCTGCTGCAAAGCCTCGACGCAAGACTCCGACTGGGACCCCGTTGTCTCCAGCAACGATCGTGGCACGGACAAGTTCGTCATCCGCCAACTCGACCAGCTTCTTTAATCGTTCCTTCCCGATATCGCCTTCCCAATACATCCCACGGACTACCTCCCAGTTTCCGACTGTCGCCCATTTCAGCACGTGCAGTGGTGGCGCACCAAACTGCTTCATAAGCTGTAGTTCCAGCGCGTTGGTCCCATGAGGGAACGGCCCTGTGTCGCCTCCAACCCCGATCCGTATCTCCCCTGCTACTGCTCTATCAATGGCGGCTTTGAAAATATCAATGGTCTGTTGCTTATTGGGTGATTCCAGTGTGGCCATGACGGACAGTGTCGGACTCCAGATTGTGTCAGTTTCCGCAAGTAGTTGAAGACCTTCCTCGGTGAGGTTAGATCCGTGTTCAATAGTATCGGCGCCAAGTAAGATGGCCAGCCCGACTGAGCGCTCGTTGGTAGCATGGATAGCGACGCGAGTGCCGAGCGAGTGAGCCGTGTCGATCATGACCTTCAGCTCCTCTCGAGAGAACAACGGATACGAGTCTGCGGATTCTTGAGAGAGGAGTTGTCTTGACTTAACACGATAGTCTGGAGGAGCGCAGTCGTTTGTTAATCCAATGAATCGACGATTAAGCCGTTAAATTCCCATTACCTGCGTAGATCTGTGTGACCGTTCAGCACAGGCGAGATCAGTTTAACGCTGTGATTCGCTCTGACCTTGATCCAGTCTGCTCCAGCACCAATCTGCCTGCGGACAGCCTTACGACACTCATCAACACCGTCTGCGGCTTCAGCACCGAGGAAACCCTCAATGCCTTGGCGATCAAGGTGCAAGTTACCCTTCGGTCCTATGACCGGTAGCCGTTAGCCAGCAAAACGATGCACATGACATGAAATTCAAACCATATCCTCCGGTGCTGACAATTGCACGATTGGCAATGTGGTATCTCGGTCCTGGAATAAGGCTTTTTGGCTTTGAGATGCATGCTCGCAGCGCCGTGTCCGAATCCTCAGCGCCTTCCGTCCCGAGATCTCTGCAAACGCAGCAACTATATTAGCTCCTGTGATAAGATTCGTATGCAAGCTTCATACCTGACTGTGGTAAAGCCGGCCAGTAAGGTCCTCCGCGCATGGTTCGTAGCCCGAACAGTTCGCTCGACAATGCTCTCTGTCGTGATTTGCTCCGTCCACGATGTCTCTGCATATGGGTGCAAGAAGAAGTGCACGTGTGCGTCGATCAGGCCAGGCAGGACAGTGAGGCCGCGCAGGTCGATGTCGGTACTCGCGAGGTTGAACTCGTTTGGCATGTCGTTGACTGAGAGTATGACGCCGGAAGGACGGTGAACGACAATGAGCTTGTCGTAAACAAATGAGACGCTTTCAGAATCGAATAGCTTCGAAGTGACGACATGGAAGATGTCCTCGGTACGAAGCTGGCCATGGGATGTTGGCGTCAGGTGTAATGGGACAAGCAATGTAGGCACTTGAGACGGCAAGGTGTCTTCACCGACATCACTAAAACCTGAAATCGCTATGATTGGCTGAGCCTGCTGACTGCCGACTCGAGCCTGCGAGGGGAGCTGCATGACAAAGAGGAGGCAAGAGTGAAAGCTGCGTTCGAACCCAGTGCGTCACTCGTGCATCTAATAAGACTGGACACCTGCGTCGTCACGAGTCAGCAGCTCATGAGCTGCGGACTGCGGCTTCCAGCAGACTTGATGGAGCATTGGTATTGTCACGAAGAAGCTTGATTGGATTGTGTGGTCTATATGGTACATGAATGTCCTCAGCGAGAACCGAATGCAGAATCATTCCAACGAGAGAAACGCAGTGAAGAGACGGACGGCAGGAGACAGGTGACGGGATGCCTCAAAGGCAAGAGAAAAAGGGAGGAGGGAGGCGTGAGTGTGATGTGGAATATATATCCAGTGTGCGGAAAGGTTCGGGAAATGGGGTGTGCAGGAGGTAGAGAGACTGGTCTGCTGCTGCGAGCCCAAAGTCGTCGGGGACATGAAACTAAACTAGACGAAGCCACTGTCCTGCAGGAGACGCTGTACCTTCTCCTCCTCGCGTTCGCGGGGCTCGCGCTCCATACTCAGGTTCCATGCCGAGTCGTTGTCTGGGCTCGCAAGTCGAAGCGAGTCCTCGATCAGGGCGGTCGCAGACGGCACCAAGGTCAAGTTGTACAGCGAGGTCTGGAACCGCTTAATCTCGCGCAGGACCTCCGCCGCCTTGTGTCGCTTAACGAAGTTGATGAGCATCGGTCCGTCCTTGTTCGGCCCAGGTATCATGTCCTTGCTGCCGTCCTGAATGAACAGCAGCGCGGTCAAGTATACACCGAGGAAAGGCACCGCTGGCGGTGACACCTTGGTCATGGCCGCCTTGTACGCGCCGAAGGACTTGCCTGCCTCCATTGATTTCTCCAGCGAGTCAAGAATCGTCATGAAGCGCGGCGGAAGGAGATCCCAGGTCCGTTTCAAACGCCGGATCGCGGAGTTGTTGACACCTGCTACGATAGCCCACATGCTGGAGAAGTTGTTGAGGTTCCTGCATTGCTCGGCGACCTGGATGAAGTGTCGCAGCATCTGAAGGCGCCCCTTCGGAGTCTCGAATGACAAGATCTGCTCGACGACCCAGAACGACATCTACAGAAGACGCGTCAGTCTGGTGGCACCTGAAACAATGCAATAAGACCAACCTGAGTCTGGGTTTCGATAACCTTCTTGATGGCACCAGTGCTGGATTGCTCGCCCGCACGCTGGAGACAATCGAGGAGCTTGATTTTGTTGAAGTTCCCCGCCTCCATGATGGTAAGCTGCCGCGCAATCTCGACCGGATCCAGGTCCTGGATCTTCAACTTCTTCGTTGTCCGTGGCATCTGTGGTGGCGGCGGCATCTCCGGGTCGCGGTACGTGAGCGAGGCCTTGGCGTCCGAGCCCGACCGTGCTCGCTCGACGACGTTAACAAGAGGGGTCGCAGCCGCGCCAATATCGTCATGTGCGATCTTGGCGAACTCCTTGAACCGCGCCAGCACATGCATGTCCTCCTTCTCCAACACACCGTCCTTGAGCATGATCGTCAGGATGTTGATGACGCGCAACTGGACCACCTTCTGCTTCTTCTCAGCCCAGTGGTGGAACTGTCCCTCGGATAGGGTTTCTGGAGGCTGGATGAAGAAACGGTTGATAAGGTGGTCGAGAACCTCATCCGGGGTCGCAAATGACTTGAACGTGAGCATGAATGTGTCGATGAAAATGGCGTCCCGATGCTCGTGCATCGTCAACCGCTCGATGAGCGCAGGCAGTGTTGCAGCCCGTACGCCTTCCGGCACGATCATGATATCGTTCGGACCATATGACGGACCCATAAACGAGGGTTGATCGTTTGAGATGAAACCTGGAGGTAGGTCGCCGCCCATGATCTTCTCAAGCTTGTTCCTGCTGCCGGTTGTCTTGCGTGTCCCAGGATAACTCAGGTCGAGGTCATCTTCTGACTCCTCACTCGACGGTGGCTCAGATGGTGCGCGTGACCCTCGGCCATCTTTGCTCTGTGTCATGGGGACGATCGTGTCCCCAGTCCGAACACTCGCGCCGTCGTCTGGGTTGGCTGCGATCGTGCTCGTGTCCGTATCCCGCAGCACACGCAGATGGCTGCTCGCCTGAGCTTGCGCGACGCTGTACAAAACGTTCATCGCGTCGTGGGTCATGCGTGCGTCCTGGATGAGCGCGGCGAGCTCGCCATCCTCCATCTTCTCCAGTACTTGCGCTCGCAGAAGCATCGCGTTAGCACCATCAAAGAGGCCCTGGACAGCGGTTTCGAGACGCCGCATTGCGTCGTTGGCGCGTTGCACTGTCTGCTGGTACGCTGCCCATTCGCTGGCGTCAACACCGGCGGTATCAGCGGGACCATCCACATCGACCGCCGATGCAAGATCTGCGTCGACAACCGCCTCGGCCAGGGCCTGCACTGCGGTGAGCAGGCGCCGCGCGCTGATGCCCTCTGAAAATAGCAAGTTAGTTATTGGCCGCAAAATGAAGGCATGATTGCTCGCCTTGAGAGGCACGCAGAATTTCGACCTCGTGCTCAAGCATGGCGACCAACTGTCCAACATTGTCGACGACAGTACTGCTGAAGGCCCTCCCCGCGATGTTGGCCCGCACAGTCGGTTGTGTAAAACCCCATGCAGTCCACATCCCGGCGTTCCCTGCGCCTACCCCAAGCACAAGGCCTTGGTCGAAGTCGAGAGCGGCCCGCAATCGGCGGCGTTCGGCCAGCGTCTGCTCGCCCACCGGTGGCTGCGCCAGGGGAAAACAAGCAGCTTCCCACTCGCCCATGAAGCCGCGAATAGCGCTCTCGAGGTCGCTGGCGTCTTTGCCCAATCGACTGCGTACATCCTCTGCGCCGTCACCGAGCTGGTTGGGATGATGGCCCGCCGCGCGCGCGGACAGTACGAGCTTAGATAGTGTCGCAGCAACCTTGCGCTGAGTTGCTTTGAGCTCCTGTGGGAGTGCGACGTGGCTTGGCGGAGGCCGCGCTTCGGTGCCGAGGACTTTTCTCCACACATCATTGAGGGCGGATCCAGCGTATGCCGACCCCGAGGTGTGCAGCAGCTCTCGGGTGCGGGATACGACGTCCATAAGTCGCGCATGGAGCGCCGTTTGCGGGACGGCGCCGTGCCAAGCGGCGGGCGTAAGTCGCGCTTCGTGGCCAAAGTCCTCGCCAGAGTCGACGACGCGAGCAACTTCGAGCAATGCAGCACGGACTGCAGGAGCGAGTTCGGCCATGCTGGGCCCGCGGGCACTATCCAAGGCCTGGATCGTTCGCGAATCGAGCTGAATATTGGGCAGAGCGTTTACCGAAAGCTCCGTCTCTTGAAGGCCGGGGTACACCTCTGACGAGTCAGAGTAGACTGATGCTCTTCGAGCCTCTTTCGTGGCACCGCCAAGGCTCAGCTGAGAAGACGATTTGAGACTCGTGGCCGGGGTATCCGCTGGCCGCTGCCATGATATGGTGCCGTCGAGCTTGTTGACGTAGTAATAGGATGCACCATCCTCTGCCAGACGTTTCTGCCAGTGTTCTGGTGTTCTCCTGCCTGCGCTGGATGTCGATGACCGGTACTGGGATTCGTCTGCGGACGAGTCGGTCGGGTAGTAGCCACTACCGTCGTCAGGATCGGGATCCGTGGGCAGTTCCAGCGAACGTTCGCCTGTTTGCGTGTTCACATAGTAGATCTGAGGTTCACATGAGCGCACACGCAGTCTGTAAGCGAAGATAAGCGGACCTGGCCGTCAGAGGTGACTTGGGGCATCCAATATTCGGACGCATTGCCGACTTCGGGAGCTTGACCCTGCTGTAGGCGGCCAAGGTCTTCTAGAGCGTCTTGTTCTGAAATTGGCTCTGTGAAATTGGATGGGAACCAGCTATAGACTGAATAAGTGCGTTGCCTTCAAGTCGAGTACAACAAACAACTGACCCCCGTTCACCGCGCACAATGCCATCCCACCAGCCAGACCCTAGCTGTGTGAGCACTTCGATGACGTCGCCCTGGTTGAACGAGAGCGAGTTGGCGTCGGGCGAGGCATAGTCGTATAGCGCCCGACAGAATAGAGTAGACAATTCCGGTGCAGGAGCGCCAGCGTCGGCTGGGTTCATTGCGGCTTCAGTCAAACCCAACAAGAAGAAATGATGGAGTCAGGAGGATGAGACTGCCGGACAGAGCGGCTGGCCTGTGGGCGATGAGGAGGAAGGAGAGCAAGAGGTCCCGACCCGAATTCACTCGCCGGCCATTCAATTCGTATCCTCACGGGTTCGATCGTCGGGCATGGCACAACAAGCACCTGCTCGTCCGACCTGATCTGACCAACCTGCCGCATAAACCCAGTTGACTTTGGGTGTTTAATTCTCTCGCACAAGTGTTGATCATCTCAGTCGCCTCTCTAGCCGCCTCGGTTGTACCGGCCCCGATCACCCGCCGCCCGCCCGAGCGCTCTGCCGGCCCGCCCCCCGCAACAAACGTGCTGCTGAACTCGCTCGAGCCTTCCCATCTCTTCAGGATACAACCCGCAGTCTTCCTTGTGCTCTCGGTCGTTGATTCCTCTGCGAGCTTGTGGACGAACCCCTCCTCGATCCAATCCAATTCCGCAACACCCGCGCGAAGCACATGCATCAATGCACCTCTCCGACTGCCGCCCAACTCGACTGCCATGACGTGGCAAACGACCTCAACTCGACAAGTTGAGCCTCGCGCACACCCGCGACCTTCCGCGAAGCATGTGCAGCCTTCCGCTTGTTTGTCCGGAGCCAGACGCCGCCGCAGCGCGCGGGATTGCGTTGCTTGCTCCTCCCGAACACCTGGCCAGTGGCCAATGTGCTGGCAAACAAGGCCCTGATAATCCTCGCCGGTGGCGGCTTTATCTTGCATAAGGCTAAGGGCTTCCCGGTGACAGGCGACCTGTCTTACATGACGATCCAACAACACTCGGCCGGCCTTACACTCGTTGTCTCTTACCGATCGCAACCTGAGCAATCCACGCGTGCCTTTTTGCCCTAGTGTTTACGTGGCAAAAGCGGAGAGGGGTTTGCTGCAATCACAGGTGGCACACTGTACCACACAACCTGTGAATGCACCGTTCTATAGGAGGCTGTTTGTGCAACTATTTCGAGGCTGAAAACTTCTGCTGATAATTATAGACCTCAATCCGAGTCATCCCGAGTGTCCATTGCCCTCCTAATGGCGTCTTCCCAAGTTCCCGTAAACCCAGCTTGGTCTTGTCCTGTTGATGCTTGGATCATATCGAGCGGTACCATATTGTGCGAGTACTGCGGAGCATTGCGCGCTGCGCTTGGATGCAGCTGCGAGTCGATGGCCCTGAGTATTGGGAGATCCTCGCGGTCGCTCTGCGCGAGTTCCAGAATCTCCTCATAGGTGAAGAGTAGAGCATCGGTGCGAGGAGCATAGGGATTGAAATCGATTATGTGGGCTCGCTCCAAGTCGCGGGTAAGGAGTAAGTCGACGACGTCTGTGGCAAAGCATGAGTTACCTGAATACGATATGCACGGGCGCATGACTCACAGTCTATTGGACCCTCCCACCGCTGCTGGATCTCGCTCTCAAAGAAGCTCATGACAGTCTGTCGTATCTTGGCCTGAGTTTGACCGTCGTTCCAGAATTCATAAAAGTTCGGATCGCGTTGTGAGATAGCTATTGCAGCCAACGTATTAGCACCAATGCTTGCAAAAGCAAGATGACGAACCAATAAGAACATTCCGGCGGACAAAACAACGGATTTCTCGACTTTCTTGCATCACATAGTACTTCTTGAGAACCAGCTCAAGAGGATGATCGACGACCGGCGTCGTGTTGCCGCTAATGTTGACGCAGTCCTCGTACGCTAAGGACGGATCCAAGTCGTGTGTCACAAAGTCGGAGGACTTGAGCAGTAGGTACACGTCTGCTGGAGATAGACAACGGAGGGGTGGCGAAGGCGAGATCCAACGTGCATCCTGCAACGAGCGAGCACACCTGTCAGCATAACGCGATCTCGCGAGGAACTCAGATCGGCATGTACCTTTGGTGCAGACCAGTTGAGCTTTGGGAATACCGCGCCGCCGTATGCTACGATAACTTCACGCATCCTCGCGTTCAGCTCTGGCAGTTCGACGACTGCAGCTTCCTCGCTATCATCGTCGCCATCTTCTTCGTCATCCGACAGCGTGCTCTCTGCAGGTCTCCAGCGGCTTAGCATATTCTAAATCACTCATTGTTGCTGTGACACTCACCGATCATCAGCGCCGCGTGGAATTGTCACCCCGTCCGCATTCATGTAGGCCCGAAACACCTCGTCAGTCTCAATGACCGTAGTCTTGATCGTGACGCGCTGAAATCGTGTGTGCCATGCAGAAGTGCGAAACTGGTTCAATCCAGCTCGCGTGAGAGGCGGGAATAAGTCGAGTGTGGAAGTAGTGCCCGGCATGGGGAGTGAGGAAGAAGTGTGATGACACGCTTCAAGCTCCGCGTCAATGTGGCCTTGCGCCAGTAAAAGACCAATACAGTCATCGTGTGCTACGAATACAGTTGTGTGCATGTGGTATCAGATGATTGGGCTGTTAAGCGGTAGGTTTCGATTTTTTTTGTGGCAGTCAGAGGCAAGGACGAGAAGAAATGTATGATAGTTCATGTTGGCACAGCGTCCATCTCCTTCGCGAGTGATTGATACCGTGTCGCCTGGGCCTCTGCGCGTTCAAGAGCCTTGCTAAGCACCTCTTCGCGTGTCTGCAGTCGTTGGTCCATGCCCAAGACTGCTCTCGACTCTTCAGATTGGAGCCGCAAGAGAATAAAATGCGCACCAAGCATTCTAATCTGCTCCAGCTGAGCAGCTCGGGCCTCGTTTGACGTGTCAGCTAATTGAGTCGTACTGGGACCAGCTGGCTGAGTAGAAATTTCGGCAATATCCAAGCTCCCAGAGCGACTGTGTTTGCGGCTTGGCGAGCCGCCAATGCTTCCCCTTGACATGGCAGGACCGAGACCAACCATCGTCTGCGGTGATGCGGAAGTAGAGATCGTCAGCGCAGATCCCGCAAACTGCATGAGGCGCGGACACCACGCGACATGCGACATGCGACACACGCACCTGCCAGTTCTCGCCGACCAGCTTTG
>Ga0247815_10003568_pt1 | contig 11148 bp, 25 predicted proteins | sample UWRJL194509B1_FD_181014 | JGI IMG/M metagenome (GOLD analysis project Ga0247815, IMG submission 181014) | Plant litter microbial communities from Arlington Agricultural Research Station in Wisconsin, United States - UWRJ-L194-509B-1 | ecosystem: Environmental > Terrestrial > Plant litter >... | reverse complement strand
TACAGGTGAATTTCAATGGGCTAATAATATATTTTAACGATAGCTATCCAAAGGGCGCAAGTGAAACTCAAAAGAGTAATTTTCTTGAGATATTTAAGAACGAAATTAAAAGGTTCATATAATGGAAAAACATAAAATAAAACAGTACGCAGCTGATTTTTTGGCAACCAATAATATTTCTACTGAAATAAATCACATTATTGACAGTGGAGCAAACGACATTAGGTTTACTGAACTATTAGCAAACACTTGCACTCAATTCCTTCAGTCAATGATCGAAAAGGGAGAGGTGGTAACTAAGCAATCAATGCGTGATTGTGAAACCGCATTACAAATAGCGGTTAACAGCAGAGATTTTAATCGAAAACGTGTTTTGGAATTAGAAAAAAATAAACAGTCCCCATTTAATATTGGGTCACAAAAAGCGGGTAGGCATATAGTAAACCTACCAGAAGAACTAACCCTTTCAAGTGCCGGTAAGGAAGTGAATAACCTGCAATTAGGAAGTATTGCCCGTAAATTGATCGGAGACATAAATGTAAATGACAGTAATGCCAAATACATTGCACAAACAGGTAAAATAAATGGATCATTACTTATGGATTTGTTGGACGCATTCACAAAATATCATGAGCATTTCAAGTCATCCCCTGCCAGTACGGAGCAACCAAATCAGCAGGCCGGGGAGGTGAAGAGCTTGCAGGAATGTAAGGATGAAGTAGGGCGTAAATACTTCTATAAAGATTGGGATGATTGCATATCTGGATTTAATTCACCAGAAGGGCTTAGTATTATAGGGAAAAGATATGATGAAGCATGTGGAATATACTGTAGACAATTCAAAAACACCGCTACACCAGTAAAGGAGATAATCACTGACGGTGATCATATTTGTCAAAAATGTGGTTCTGATAATCCAGCATGGTACGCAGAGAATGAGTTGTTCAATGAAGTTAACGGATCGCCTAACGGGGTTGTATGCCCGTCATGCTTCATAAAAATGGCAGAGGCAAAAGGGATTAACATTATGTTTAAAGCTGTTAACCCGAATGAAGCTACACCAGTAAAGGAGATAAGCGATGAGTCATTAAAATTAATGGCATATCATACAAAGTCTGAATTAGTTATCAGAAACGAAGACGTGCCTATTTTTGTAGACGGATTCATTAAAGGTTACCAATCACAGTTAAAAGCAAAGCCATGAAGAAAATATATTTAGCAGGGCCTGATGTATTTAGAGAGAATGCACCTGAACACTTTAATAAGATGAAAGAATTGTGTCATAAATATGGTTTTATAGGTTTATCTCCATTTGATAGTGAAGCTGAATTTGGAGCAACATCTGAGATAATCTTTGATTGTAATATAGAAATGATTGATAGATGCGATATTATAGTTGCTAATTTAACTAAGTTTAGAGGAAGTTGCATTGATGATGGGACAGCATTCGAAATTGGCTACGCTTATGCTAAAGACAAAGAGATTTGGGGTTATACTGAAGACTATGATATTGCATTAATTGATTCAACTATTGGTAATGAAGAATTTCCTCATGTAGAAAATTTTAATCTACCAAGAAATCTTATGATTTGCAATGCTATATTTAACACTGGAGCAACAATTCACAGTAGTTTTGAGAACATATTGAAATTATTAAACAAATGATAAAAGAAGTAGAAATGAGAGAATTAGAGGTAATATTTAAACATAATAAAGACACTTTTAAATTAAGAGATCCTCATTACGCTAGACCAGTTATTGTTAATTGGTTTGAGTACGCTAAAATCATCAAATATGAACTTAATAAGATGGAGTCTGCTTTTGAAGAAGATTAATTATGGATCAAGAATTAGCAATACATTGTAGAACTAAAGAGTTGTATGATAAAATTAACGAGAAATATAATATATCAATTAGTGACCAAGGATGGCGCCGGTATGGTGATCAAGTTGTGATTTATCCATATGATGGACAATATTCAAGCTATAAATATGCTGCGAGTTTTTATATGACTATAAAAATTATAACTGCAGAAGAAGATTTAGGTTCACTTAATGAACCTGATTCGGAACCATCACCTATTGAGATAACAGATAGAACTTGTGTAGTATGTAGAAATGAAGAGGAATGGTTAGAAGTTGCTAAAAGTATAAATGATCTATTTATACATAGCATACCCTATGAAAAGAATAGAGTTATAGCACTAAAAGAAAAGCTTACTGGACCATATGATTATCATACTTCTGAAAGGGGATTAAGCGAATGGGATTATCCAATTGAAGCTTCAGTTTACTTAGCTAGTTTAAAACCTAAAAAAGATCAAACAATACATTCCCTTTTAGGGTTAACTAACCAAGTTATTTTATTTAAAAGAGGAGATCTTGTCACTTTGAAGGAAAAACCATATGAAGATATAGCTATAGTCACTGAAGATATGTTTAAAGGTGATAAATCTTTTTTAGGAACTAAATTAAGAACTAGTTCAAACATCATCGGATCTGCTGTAGGAAAAAATACTCAATTTGGTGCTGAGTTTTATGAACTGATAACAGATTTAGAAATTTCATTTAAACTGAAACAAAATGAAAACTAAAGAAGAAATATTAACTTTTTTAAACTTAGGCACAACTATACATTGTAAAACTATAGAAAGCTCTAACAAGGTCTTAGATGTTCTAACTGATTTAGGTATAGAGTGGCGAGGAGGTGGAATGGCCAATGGTGAACGAGATTTTTGGCAGCAATATAAGGAAAACACAAGGTATGATATTGGTTTTTTTAATACACAAAATAAACTTGGATTTGGTAGTGGTAGTCTAGATGCGCAGATTCTTAATAATATGACAGATGATGAATTTCTTAGTTTAATCGAATTAGAATATAATCCAACATATGATTATCCTAAACATACACTATTAACCTGGAAAAAACATCCTTATAAAGGTATAGTAGCTTCTATTCATGCATTTAATAATGCTGCTGAGTTAATCAATGTTATTGTACTAAAGGATAGTGATGGTGATACACAATTTATCAAGACAGAAGTTAAATTAGAAAATATGATAATCATGGATGAAATGGAATTAGGTTTAAAGTTAAAAAAGACATGAGAGAATTAGATTTGATGGGTGGCAAATTAGCTGTTCATTGTCCGACTGTAGAACTAATAGAAGAAGTTGTAACTATCGCTGCAGAAAAGGGTTGGAATTTTATGCGAGACCAAAATGTAGCGGAAATTATTAAACAGGCTGTATCTCGTTTTAATACTGGGTCAAGATACATTAGTTTTAATTTTATAAACTGGAATAATAACATAGATAGAGCAACAAAAGTATTAGGGAGTAATACAGAGGTAGATATTTATAATAATGCTGGTGGTAATGTAGTTGAAGCTGAAGAGTTTCTAACAGCCAATAGAGAGAGAAATGGATTTAGAGTTGGTGATATTGTTGAAAACAAAATAGAAGCATCGTTTCAACTTAGAATAACTAATTTAGTAGGTTTAAGTTCAAACTCTTTTGAAGGTATGGTAACTGAAGCGCATGCTAATACTGGTTTACATAAAGATGAAATATACAGAGTGTGTTATTATAAAGACTATAAATTAGTTAGCAATACAACAGATAATCTAAATGAAGTGAATTCTCCTATAAGTTACAAACAAGGAGACTTGGTATCACTTAATGATTCATTATATAAAAGTATTGCTGTGGTTAAGAATAATGTTACTGGACATAAGGATAAAGTAGAAATCCGCCTCATTTTATTAAAAGGGGCAACTGGTAAGCAAACTTTTGAAGAAATCACAGTTCGTTCTGACGACATAACAATAATTAATGATTTAGAATTAGGTTTTAAACTTAAAAAGAATGAATGACTTAAAACCAGCAATATGGTGTAAAACACAAGAATTATTTAATCAAGTATTAAGTAAATTTCCTGCTCAAGCTATAGGTTCGAGTAGTTGGTCAATACATAAAGAACGTAGCTCAATACAGACTAAAAACGAAACGTTAAGTTATGGTATATATACAAATGTTCATGAATATAGTACTTGTGATGGCACTTATATTACAGCCGAAGAGTTCTTAGGGATAAATAAAGAGTTTCAAGTTGGAGATTTATTAGAACATAGAAATGGTGCAATTGTTAGGTATTTATCTGAAAGTGATATAATTGGTTGTTTTACCGGAGAATGCATTAAGAGAGGGAATTCGAATCAAAGAATTGAAGCTATAAATAAATATTGGAGCAAAAATTTATGTGAGAAATTGAAACCTAGTACAACTACAGGAGCATTTCAAGTTGGAGATCTAGTTAAACATCAAAATGGAATTATATTAGAAGTTTTAGATTTACAGGGTAATAGTGAACAACTTAAAGGTATTGTGAGAATACCTAAAGAAAAACCTGATAATACACATATCCCTAAAGGTAAGATTTTTGATAGTTGGGTTAAAGATGTGTGTGTTAAAGTTTCTAACATTGATTATAATACTACACAAACTGAAACTTATAATTTTAATTTTGGAGATTTAGTGTGTTTAAAAGATGAACCCTACAAAGCAATAGGTGTAGTTTATTCAGCTAGTCTCGATTATAAAGCTACTGATTTTGTAAGTGTTATTTGGCCAAATTCTGAAACAAAAAGTAATAATATGAGAGCTGAAAAATTAATGAAAATGAATGATATGAAACTTTCTCTTAAAATAAAAGTAGATGAAGAGTCCTAAATTTCCAGAAGATTATCAAATGCATAAGCATCATATTGAAGATTGTTTTCAATGGCTTTATTCAAAAGAGAGTAATTCTAGTAATTGCCTAATATCAATTGTAGCAGGTCCTCATATGTATGGTGATGGCTACTCTACATTTGAGATGTGGGACAAAAGAAACGAAGGGCCTTTGGGTTATTTAACAAGAGAAGAAATTAATAGACATTTTATAGATAACCCATTAAACGAATAGAAATGGACACAAAAGAATTAATAGGTAAGACCGTTAATGAAGTTAGATTACTAGCCAATGACGAAGGTTTAAATACAAGAATAGTTAAGATTGATGGCAATAGTTTAATTGTTACTAGTGATTTTAGAGTGGATAGATTAAACTTAGAGGTTGAAAAAGGTTTGGTAGTTAATATTTATAACGGTTAAAACTTATGACACAAATATGCGGTTTTTTAAGTATCATAATAGCTACGTTAAGTATGATCGAAAAATGGAATAGAAAAGCTGAATTCCCAGGTTGGGAATTAGTTACAATAATGTGGATTATAATTGCAAATACTCAATAATATGGGATGTCATACTTATTTTTACGAAAAAATAGAACCTCAACCAACAAAAGAAGAAATTAAAGATTTAGTAGCTGCAGCTTTAATAAAAAATATTGAATTCTGGCAAAAAATGATTCATGGAGATATTGATTCAAAACTAATGGATGCTTATCCTGAATGGACAATAGAGTATGGCTCTTATTATAGAGCTATAGATAAAAGACGTTTAAGGATGATAAACGCAGGACATTGTGTTGAAGCAACTTACAATAAATATTGTGAATCTTATTACAGTCTATTTGGCAAATTAACACATAAATCAAAAGCTAATAAATTCTATATTGAAACCGTTTATAGTGATGTATTTCGAAAAGGTGGATACCCCGATATAGAGTTAACTTCTTTAAAAGAAACTTTAGATTATATAAATAATCCAGAAAATTATTGCCAGACTTATGAATGGACTAATAAGAGGTTAGAAGAATTCTGGAATAAACACCCTAATGGATTAATTTGTTTTGGATGATGACTAACTTACAATTTATTAAAAAGTCTCTTATACAAGCTGAGAATGCGTATATATGGTATAAGAATGAGCTTGAATCTTGTTATAAAGACAGAGTTAACTTTCTACCAAGTGATCCTTTAGCTATATGGTATAAAGAACATCTCAAGGAGATGAAGGCTTACGAAGAGAAACAACTAAAGAAGTATACTAAAGAAATGGAATATGAACGTGAAGGTTTAAATCCTCCTAATATGTATGAATGAAATGAATTATAAATTTAAAATTGGGGATGAAGTTAAGATCATACAAGCTGGACATGGTTGTCACCCAAGGGATCTAGGTGAAATAACAACTATAATTGCTATAGGTTCTATGTATCTTAGTAGTGAGCCTGGTTATAAAGTAGACCCAGCAATTGGTAATTGTAGAAGTGGAGCTTGTAATGGGGTTATAGGTGAAAGTAGTTTTGAATTAGTTGAAGCTGCTTTTGTGCCTGATGAAACTACAGCTAAAATTGGAGATTTGCTTACAGGTACATTAAACCCTTATCAAAACATTTATATGGTGACTGGTGTAAATAGACCTCATTATAATGTTATAGTATTGATAAGTAAGAACTTACCTATTGGTAAAGAATTTGATTTACATCCAAACAAAGTTGAAAAAATAGACGATTTAAAATTGTGTTTGAAAATAAAATCTGATGAATTATAACGAATACCTTCTAGAGATAGAAGAAGCAGACAGATCTTGGAATCTTAATGATATTATCAAAACGATTGAATCTGATATTAGTCTAAGCATTAATGAAAAGAAGACCCTCATAAAGATAGGGAAGAGGAAACTTAAAACATTCTATTAATGGAATGGGAACCTATTACAAGTCTTTCACAAGCTTACAAAACTGTAGTCATACAAACAGGTGATGCACAAGAATTAATGTCTTATATGTATCCTGATAAGTCTTGGACATTTAATCACAAGCCAGTTTACTGGAAATATTTAGAAGAAAATGGAAAAATTAAAACTTAAAAAAGTTGGGCGCTATAAAGATGGAGGTTCACTAGGCTTAGTAGATGAAGATGGAAATGAATATTGGCAATGCTTTAAGTTTGGCGATAAAGAAGCTGATAATTATGGTAAATTATTTAAAGGAAATATAAATGATAAACCTAGATCTGAGCCTCTTAACATTGAATTTGAAATTATAAAATAATGAAAAAGAAAATAGTAGTATTTAGTGGAGCTGGATTAGATGCTGAGAGCAATATACCGACTTTTCGCGATAGTTCTGATGGAATGTACCTTGATAAGAAAGTAGAGGATGCTTTTAGTGTTCAAGGTTGGAAGAAAAACAAAGGGTTTGTATTAGACCTTCATAATGAGTTGCGTAATAAAATTTCTACATGTGAGCCTAATGAAGCTCATAAATTAATATCGGGCTTAGAAGAAAAATATGAAGTTGTAAATGTAACTCAGAATATAACGCCATTATTAGAGCAAGTATTTTGTCAAACTGTATACCATTTACATGGTGAAATTAATAAAGTTAGATCTTCTCTCGATGGAACAATATTTGAAGCTTATGGTGATACAAAACTTGGAGATAAGTGCTCTAAAGGAAGTCAAATACGTCCACATACAGTCTTCTTTGGCGAACAACCTTATAATGTTCAAGAAGCTTATGATGCGTTATCTGAAGCTGACATTCTTATTGTAATTGGTACAAGTTTAAGTATATCTTACACTATACCATTATTGGGGGCAACTTCTGCTAAAGAAATATATTATATTGATCCAGAACCTTCTAAAGATCTCGAGTATCAATTAACTAAATTCAATAAACCTTTGCCAATTTACATTAAAAAGAAAGCAGTTGAGGGAATGAAAAAACTTTATAAAAAATTAATGAAATAATGGAGAAACCCGAATTAAGTGAATATGTATTTGTAAATAATAAGAAAGAATTGATTAGAATAGATGCAGCAGTTGAACTAACGAGAGTTATTGAAGGCATGGAAAATAGTAAATTCTGGTTATATAAAGAGGAAGTAAAATAACATGAGTGAAATGACATATTATGGAATGGGACGAATAATAAGTTCCTATTTAAGAACAAAGTATCCTGGATTAAACTATGAATGGGAAATTGGTCTGGTTCAAAAGAATACAACTCCTAAAGTAGTTAATCAGTATAATTACGGTCATCCAGCTAAACATTCTTACAAATTAGTCTTTAAAGATATCTTAGGTAATGTAGTTTATGAAAGTGATTTATTAGAATCAATTAGAATTAATGCTTGGACTGTTGAAGATTGTGGCAGATTTTTAGCAACAATGAAGAAGGTATCATGACAGCAGAAGAACAAAACGAAGTTATAGCTAATTATATGGGTTTCTACATTACTAAAGAACTCAGAGAGGATGTTAATCATGAACGTTATTATCATGATGGTGGCAGTACACCTATAACTATGTGGGGAACTGAAGAGGAAACTTTAGCTAGAGTTAGACAACAATCATATAATGATAATTATGGAACTTACTCTTATAGATATTGGAACAAAATTATTCCTGTAATAGCTAAATTAAAAGACTATTATCTTGAAAATTGGGGAGATATTAAACGTTTAGACAAAGTTATCAATCTTATATTAAAAGATGACCCTCTTAAAGCAAGGGTGGAAGTTTGTATTATGATTAAATCAATAACATAATGGCTACAACACAAGCTGATATTTGGATGTTAGTTAGACTTTACATTCAAGAAAAATACAATTTACCAGGTTGTTCTGTCGATATAGAGATGACAACTAAACGGAAACCTAAAGCTGTTTGGGGAACACCTGAAGCTGATAATAAGTACACATTATTTGTTCAAAACAAACAAAATGAAATTATAATGTACAGTGAAGAAGTACCTGGTTATCATAAATATAATCATTCTCCTCAGACTTGGGCTAAATTCTTAGCTACATTAAAAATAATAGACAATACTTAATTTAAAATAACAACTTTACAATGGAAATACAAGCAACCAGAGACGAGATGTTAAAAACAATAAATAATTTTCTCGCTCTGGCTGCGGAAACAATAATAAAGAACTCAGATATTGAATTAAATTCAAACTACGTTGTAATACAAAATTGGAAAAATAGTCGAGGAGAAGACTCTAAATTGTTATTAACTGGTCGAGCCATACTGAATGGCTATACAAACAGAAAGACTTCAAAGCCTATAGAAGATATAAGTATAATTGAAGCAAAAGGTAAATTAGACTTTGTAGAAAGACTCTATGAAGCAATAATTAAACTTAAAAAATAAAATGACTAAATTTAAAGAGGGAGATTTTGCAGAATATAATAATGGTGATACACATTACTTAGTTAAAGTTAAAAATCAACATAGTAACGAACACTTCTCAGGCACAGTAACAAATATATTCAAAAAAGGTTCAGTTCCATGGCAACTAGGTCATGAAAGCGATAACTTTGTTACAGATTATTTTATAAATATAACGGAAAAAGAGCCCTTAAATAGTGATAATTTGAAAGTTGGGGATAAAGTTATCATAACTAGTGTTGATCGTGAAGATTGGTCCGGTGTTGGACTTGAAGACTATATGATTGAACAAGGTTGGGTTTTAGGTGCTGTTTTAATAGTAACTAAAACAAACGAAAGTATTCCTGATCGATTTGATGCCATATTAGAAACTGATAACACTAGTAATTGGTCTTGCACTTGTAGAGCAGTTAAGAGATGTAGTAACGACTCTATACTTAACGACACCCCTATTTTTAAACGAGGTGATTTAGTAACTAATAAAACTGGTGAAGATACAGTTATCATACTAGTACACTATATGGATTCAATTAACAAAAATAAATTTTCTGGTACAATCGCAAAGACAACTAAAAAAAGTAATGATTGTATACACGAAGTTGGATGGTCAGGAAGTTGGTCTGTAAGTGATTACGAACTTTGTAGTGCAGAAATACAAATAAAACTAAAATAATGGCAAAATTTAAGAAAGGGGATATTGTATCTTTAAAACATTCAGTGTTAAAAGGAGGAGGTAACTATGTCACAGATTTAGAAATGGATTTAGAGGTAACTAATGGTTACGGTGTAAGTAACAATACTTTTAGTGGGTTTGTATGCAAAAGTAATAGCGACAACTATAGGATAGGATGGGATGCTATAGGTTGGCCTAATAAAGACTTTGATTTAAAAGCTGTACAATACAAAATAGGCGATTTAGTTGAAATAACTTATGAAGGTGTTCCTGGAACTCTTTTTGAAGGGACAGAAGGGATATCTTACAATAGCAAAATGGCTTCGAACTACCCAAAAGGAACAAAAGGTATACTAAGAGCAAAAGCAACAAACGCTTGGCTAATTGATGATTGGTATTGGCCTGAATCAGCTTTTAAATTGGTAGAATCTTACAGTAAAGCAAAAGAAATAACATCAACTAAATTCAATAAAGGTGATCTTGTAGTATGCATAAATGAAGTTGATACAATTATAGTTATGGTTGAAAAGCAAATAGACAATGATTACTTTAGTGGTATGGTATTTAAAACTACAACTGACTTTATTCGTATTGGAGAATATTCAAAACAATTTCGAATAGACAGATATGAGTTAGCTAATATCGCATTAAAAATAAATATAAATGCAGCAGTTTGAAAAAGGTGATATATTAGAAAGCGTTGGATTATGGGTAAACTTAAGGATAAAATATATTAGACCTGTTACAGAAGAAAGTAACTTTTTTGAATGTGAAATTCTAACTTCTAATGAAAATGCATATACGAAGGGACAATTACAGACATTTAATGTTATCTTCTTTAAAAAGATAACTAATTTTAGAGTTGGTGATATTTTACAACATATAGATCAGGGTAAATTTACAGTTACAAAACTAGAACCATACGGTAAGTTTAAAGCTTTTTCTTACTCGAGACATACAGAAGTTGATTGCTGTTTAACGTCAGTACCATTAGAAATTTGGTCATTCGTAAATACAAATATAACACAAATAGATTCCTATGAAGTAATACAAGGTGATATTCTCATAGATACTGAAACACTGGCTTTATATATGGTTATGAGTGATTCTTATGATTATATGGATCAAGTGTCTGTAATAGTATTACGTGGAGAAAAACAAGGTAAAATGTGCAATGTGGCAAAAAATAAAGTTGAATTAGCAAAAGCTAAAATTAAATTGGAATTGCTGTAGAATTACTATATTTGTATATAATTTTAAAACTAAAAGATGAAAAACAAGAGAACAAAGAAAGTTATAGTGTCAATTGCTAAACTTAAACGCTTTACTAAAGCTGTATTAGCAGAT
>Ga0247815_10003566_pt1 | contig 11150 bp, 12 predicted proteins | sample UWRJL194509B1_FD_181014 | JGI IMG/M metagenome (GOLD analysis project Ga0247815, IMG submission 181014) | Plant litter microbial communities from Arlington Agricultural Research Station in Wisconsin, United States - UWRJ-L194-509B-1 | ecosystem: Environmental > Terrestrial > Plant litter >... | reverse complement strand
AGTACGCAACAGGTCCAATCCGGCTTATGTATTCACTACGGGCGTAGGCACTAAAGCAGAACTGATCAGTACAATTCTTACAGAAAGGCGTATTGAATTACTGGGCGAAGGTTTCAGGACTCCGGATCTGCTCAGACAGGCATTGCCACTGCCTGCAAAGAGCGGAAATGCCGGTACAGCGCCTGAAGTACCAGTAACCGCAAGCAACTATGTATGGCCTATACCAAGTAATGAACTTGCCTACAATAACCTGGCACCAAGATAATTTATCCTTAAACACCTAATACAGAAGAGATGAAGAAGATTTCCAGCATCATTATCAGTACGGCGCTATTGCTGCTTGTCCAGAAAAGTCAGGCACAAACCATCTATACCAACGGAAAAATTATAACTGTTGATGCCTCCAATACAGTTGCACAAGCAGTATTGGTAAAGGAGGGTAAAATTGCAGCAGTAGGTACTGCCACAGAGATTGGTAAACTCAGGACCCCGGCTACGCAGGTAATCGACCTTAATGGCAAAACCCTTGTTCCGGGATTTATTGACGGACATAGCCATTTCATGGGCCTGTCGCGGTCAACCACAGTAAATGTAGGTTCGCCGCCAATGGGCGATGTAAAAACCATTGCCGATTTGGTGAGCAGGATAAAGGATTTTCAGAAACAAAAGAATATCCCTGAGGGCGAATGGATTGATGCTTTTGGGTACGACCAGGACCAACTGGCGGAAAAAGACATCCCAATAAGGAGGACCTGGATGCAGCCTTTCCAAACAATCCGGTAACGGTGACCAACATCAACGGGCACATGTCTGTATCCAATTCATATGCACTGAAGGTTTCGGGCATCGATAAAAACACGCCAAACCCTGCTGGTGGTGCAATAGAACGTAAAAAAGACAGCAATGAACCTACAGGATTGCTACAGGAATCTGCAGCACGGTTATTGAAAAGACCAGCCAGACCGGCACCATCGCTGGACGACCAGCTGAAAAGTTTAAAAGAGCAGCAGTTGTTCTACGCCAGTCATGGGATTACCACCGCACAGGATGGATATACCAGTTTAGAATCGCTAACACTGTTACATCAGGCCGCCGCAAAGAATGCCTTATTCATTGATATTGAAGCCTTGCCGGGTTATCCTACCATTGAAAACGTTTTAAAAAACCCCGAATATAAATTTGGGGTACTTAAAAACCATTTGAAACTGGCGGGCACAAAGATGGTGGCTGATGGTTCGCCACAGGGCAAAACCGCGTTTTTTAGCAAATCTTATGAAGTAGAAGTGCCCGGCTGTAACCATGCCGAATGCACAGGCTTCCCAAACATTACACAGGATCAGTTTAACGCATTCGTGATTAATTCGTTCCAGCACAATATCCGCCCATTTGTACATTGCAACGGAGATGCAACTATAGATATGTATTTAAAAGCTATAGAAAATGCGAATAAAACCTTAAACACCAGCAGCAATAACCGCAGACCGGTGACCATACACTCTCAGTTTGTACGGCCAGATCAGTTGGATGCTTACAAAAAACTTGGGATTATAGCCGCGATGTTTAGTAACCATGCCTATTTCTGGGGCGATGTGCACATCCGCAACCTGGGGATTGAACGCGCAAGTTTCTTGAGCCCGCTTAAGTCTGCCATCAAAAAAGGTGTAGTAGCTACCAATCATACAGATTTCCCGGTAACACCTGTCAACCAGCTGTTTTTATTGTGGACATCGGTTGTGCGCGAATCACGTTCAGGCAAAGTTATTGGTCCGGATGAACGCTTAACGCCAATTGAAGGACTAAGGGCAATTACCATCAATGGTGCATATGAGTACCAGGAAGAAAACTCCAAAGGTTCAATAGAAAAAGGAAAACTGGCCGATTTTGTAATTCTGTCAGATGACATCACGACCATTGATCCCTCTAAAATCAAAGATGTTACCGTTCTCGAAACTATCAAAGAAGGAAAAACAATTTATAAAAAACTATAATGAAAGCACCACGGTCGTTTTTGCAGCGGGCTGTGAAAACGACCGTGGTTAGTTCGAAACCGCTACAAAACAAAATTTACTGATGAAAGCGATAAAAAAATGGGATACCGTTGCGGTCCGCACAACAGAACGTACGGCAGAAATTGGTTGGTTTGATGACATTATTGGCGGCGACACAGACTACTTGGGTATCCTGGATGAAAGCCGCAGGAGTAACTTTGAGCACTGCAAGGATATTGCCCTGCAGGCAGAGGCCTCAGGTTTTAAAAACATCCTTTTTCCTACGTCTTATACAGTTGGGCAGGAAGCCATAACTTTTGCCGCAGCAATAGCTCCTTTTACCAGTAAAATTAAATTGTTGGTGGCTATCCGTACCGGTGAGATCCATCCACCTACACTGGCAAGGGCTATTTCTAACCTGGACCATGTGTTAGAAGGTCGGTTGGCCATTAATATCATCAATTCTGATCTGCCCGGACTGCGTGAAAGTCCGAAGCTGCGTTATGAGCGCTGCAATGAGACCATTGAAATTTTAAAGCAAGCCTGGACACAGGACAGGATCAAACTAGAAGGAAAACATTATAAGATAGATTTACCGGCAGACCCGGCGAAGCCTTACCAGCAAAACGGAGGGCCATTGTTATATTTTGGAGGAACCTCAGAGGGATCACGTGATGTCTGTGCAAAACATTGCGACGTATTTTTGACCTGGCCTGAACGGGAAGAGAGTTTATATGAAACCATTCAGGATATGAGCGCACGCGCAGCAGCGTATGGCCGCAAGATAGATTTCGGGCTGCGCATTCATGTCATTGTGAGGGAAACAGAACAGGAAGCGAGGGATTATGCAAAAAAACTGACCTCTAAACTGGATGAAGAGCGTGCAAAAGAAATCAGGAGCCGCGGCGAAGATTCGCGCTCCCTGGGTGTTTTGCGCCAGGATCAGCTAAGGGAAGAAGCTGACGGCGATGGATATATAGAACAGTTGTTGTGGACAGATATTGGAAAGGTATTTTCAGGTTGTGGAGGAGGATTGGTAGGAAGTCCTGAGCAGATTATCGAAAAGATAAACCGTTACATAGACATGGGTTTCAGGGCATTTATTTTTTCAGGTTTTCCTTTAAAAGAAGAAGCTGAATGGTTTTCCAAATTGGTATTGCCTCACCTGCCCAATGCATCACTTTCAGAACTTCAGGGCCGGATTCCGAAGGATAGCCCTGTTACCCCATATACAACAGCAGATTTAAAATAACATGGCAGATCTTCAAACGGAACACACCACGCTTAAACGGGAAATTGGTTTATTGGATGCCATCTTTTTAGTGGTGGGCAGTATGATAGGATCGGGCATTTTTATTGTAGCTGCCGACATTACCAGACATACCGGCTCATCCCTGTGGTTTATTGCCGTATGGGTTATTGGTGGGATAATGACATTGATTGCTGCTTTAAGTTATGGGGAGCTGAGTGCCATGTACCCCAGGGCGGGCGGTCAGTATACCTATTTAAAAGAAGCCTACAATCCCTTGGTGGCCTTTGTTTACGGATGGAGCCTTTTCGCGGTGATCCAAACCGGTACCATTGCGGCCGTAGGTGTTTCCTTCTCTAAATTTCTGGCCTATTTTGTACCGGAATTGAGCGAGGACCTGGTGTTCTTGAAAATCGGCAGTTATACCATTTCACCTGCCCAGGCATTTGCCATCCTGTTACTGGTATTTATCACTTACATCAATACCAAAGGGGTTAAAGGGGGCAAAATTATACAGAGTATTTTTACCGCAACAAAAATCCTGAGTATAGCAGGCTTGATAATTTTTGGCTTTATCCACCTGAATACCGCAGTTTGGAATGCCAACTGGGCCAATTTGGATTTTAAACAGCTGAGTACCGACGGTAAGTTCAGCACTTATCAGGGCGTACCTGCATTTGCCGGAGCCCTCGCTGCCGCGCTGGTGGGTGCCATCATGAGTTACGAGGCCTGGAACAACGTAACCTTTGTTGCCGGGGAAATCCGCGACCCTAAAAAAAACATTGGCAGGAGCCTGCTGATAGGAACCGTTTTAGTGACCCTCATCTACGTTTTGCTCAACCTGATGTTTACTGCCGTACTTCCTTTATCAGAAATTGCATCCGCAGAAAAAGACAGGGTAGGCCTTGTTGCCTCCCATGCCATCTTTGGTGCCAAAGGGACTATTGTCATAGCAGTTTTGATTATGGTAGCCACTTTTGGATGCAATAATGGATTGATATTGGCAGGCGCGCGGGTATATTATTCGATGGCTAAAGATGGTTTGTTTTTTGACAGGGCATCGCATTTAAATAAACATTCCGTTCCCGCTTTTGCGCTGTGGATTCAGTGTTTAATGGCCTCATTATTATGCCTCAGCGGAAAATATGGTGATTTACTAGACATGATTACCTTCATAGCGGTCTTGTTTTATGTACTCACTATTTTGGGCGTTTACATTCTGCGGATCAAAAAACCAGATATTGAAAGACCATACAAAGCGATTGGATACCCCTATTTACCGGCTTTATACATAGTACTAGGCATGGCATTTTGTGTTTTGCTGATTATTTATAAACCAGGGTTTACCTGGCCGGGTCTCATTATTGCCTTAACCGGGATTCCTTTATTTTATCTCAATGAGTTCTTCAAGAAAAAACCGGCCGGCTAAATAACCAGCCGTTAAATTTTAGTACCGAATTATGAAGGCCGGTCTCCTTTGTTCACACCGAAAGTTTTAGAGGGTGTATTACCCATGTAAAACACCATGCTACCGCCTTTAATCACATCGCTGTGCCTGATATAAGATTTTGTGTAGGGCTTTCCGTTGAGGGTGATTTTCTGTACATAGATATTTTTGTTGCTCTGGTTTTCTACAGTAATAGCGAATGTTTTGCTTCCAAGATCTATGGTGGCTTTATCCATAACAGGGGATCCTATTACATAAACCCCACTCATTGGATTTACCGAATAAAAACCCATCGACGAAAGCACATACCAGGCGCTCATCTGTCCCGCGTCTTCGTTGCCACAGATTCCGTCTTTTTCGGTGGTATAATACTTGGTCATCACTTCCCTTACAACTTCCGCAGTACGCCATGGCCTGCCTACATAATTGTATAAATATGCAATATGGTGACTTGGCTCATCGCCCTGCGCATACTGGCCTATCAGTCCGGTTACGTCATTTGAGGCCTCTTTTAATTCCGAAGACATCGAGAATAAAGTATCCAGTTTTGCGGTAAACGCAGGTTCTCCCCCGTTTAGTTTAATCAAGCCATATGGATCATGCGGTGCCAGCCAGTTGTATTGCCAACCGTTACCTTCACAAAAGTCATTCTGTTTAGCGTAAAGGGGATCAAACGGCCTTTTGAAATCACCATTTGCCAGTCTTCCCACAAAAAACTTTTCCTGCGGATCGTAATATTTTTCATAAAGCTTAGCCCTTTTGGCGAAGTAAACTGCATCTTCCTTTTTGCCTAATTTTTCGGCGATTTTAGAGATACCCCAATCCGCAATTGCATATTCAAGTCCCCAGGCTACAGATTCTTTCACTTTATCAGAAGGGATGTACTGGAGCTTTTTTACATACTCTACCCCTTTTTCCTCCATCATAGCCGTTGTCGTTATTGCCGTATAAGCAAGATTAATATCTGCAGGATCAATCAGACCTTTCAAATAGGCATCGGTAATTACCGGAACAGCCGGATAGCCGATCATGCATTCCGTTTCACTTCCCTGCAGGGGCCACATCGGCAATTTGCCTTGTTGCTGATAAATTACCAGCAGGCTATGCACCAGGTCCTTCACCTTAGATGGCTCAATCACTGTCAACAATGGATTTAATGCCCTATAGGTATCCCACAACGAGAACGTAGTGTAATTAGTAAACTTCTGTTTGGTATAAATCTTTTTGTCAGTACCGCGGTAGTCGCCATTATGGTCGTTGAAAATAGTTGGCGAAAAATAAGAATGGTACAAAGAGGTGTAGAAAACAGTTTTTGTCTCCTTATTCGCTTCAAATACAATTTTATTTAGGGTTTTGTTCCAGGAGTGGTCGGCCGCTTCCTTCACCTTTTCAAAGTCCCATTGTGGAACTTCCGCTGCAATGTTGGCCAGTGCGTTTACTGTACTTACCGGAGATATACCCACCTTAACTTTAATATCCGGGTTTTTTACTGCATCAAAGAATAGCGCAGCTTTTACCCCTACCCCTTTCACTTCTTTGCCAGGTTCTGAATTAGTTCCGTTATACAATACTGCTTTGCTAACCGGAACAGATAAAACGATGGCAAAAAACACGCGCTGATCTTTCGACCATCCTGTAGAATAGCGGGAACCCACAAAAGTAGTATCATTGATCTGTGTAATGGAAGAAGACACCGTTCTGTCCCATAACATACTAAAATCCAGGTCCAGCAATAAGTGGGCATTATCAGTTTTATCGTAATGATAAGAATGGAAGCCTACCCTTTCAGTAGCAGTTAGCTGTGCTTTCACCTTATACTTATCAAGATATACCGAGTAATAACCTGGTTTACAGGTTTCGCTGTCTTTAGAGAAAAATGATCCGTATCCGCTCGCCATATTGTCGAACTTTGCAGGTGTAAGCTGCACTTCACCGTCAGCCGGTACAATCAGGATGTCGTTTAAGTCGCCAATACCCGTACCGCTTAAATGCGTATGTGAAAACCCCAGGATTTCCTTACTGATATAATTATAGCCGCTGCACCAGTCCCAGCCATTGAACTCGTCCCATTCATGCATGATTTGCGATGGTCCCAACTGCACTGCCCCTGTAGGAACATTTGCGCCGACAAAGACGTGTCCGTGCCCTTTAGATCCTATAAAAGGATCAACGAACGAAGTAAGCGGAAGCAACTTTTTTCCACTCTGTGCTGCAGATTTTGATGTTAACATTGTGTTCATCACAGCGATGACTATGACAAGGTATAGTATTCTATTTTTTAACATTCAGGTTTAAGTTTTAGCGCGCTAAAAATATAAAAAATACCCAAGCCAATTGTCTGTAGAATGATATATTACCTGTCCATGCGATCAACTAACCTAACTTTTCGCAATCGTTCTAAACGTTAAATTTACCCTTGGTGCCACAATTAGTTTAGTGGGCGGAAGACGGTGAAGCCAGTGGCTTTGAGTGATACCTTTCATGATCAGAAGGCTTCCATTCTCGAGAATTAACTCCACCTTCTCATTGGTTATTTTGTGCTTAAAAGCAAATTTACGTTCAGCACCAAGGCTTAAAGAAGCAATTGCACCGTTTTTCTTTAAATCTGTTTCCGCATCACTGTGCCAGGCCATCCCCTCTCCTCCATTATGGTAGAGATTGAGCAGGCAGGAGTTAAAGGTTTCAGCGGTTTCCTTTTCTACAAGATTTTTTAATCCGAGCAATTCTTTTGTCCAGGGCAATGCATGTTTTGTGGTTTTGGAATAGGTATATTGAAAAGGTTCTTCCCCATACCAGGCCACTTTTCGCCTTGTAATTATCTTTTTACCGAAAATGACAGCCTCGTCGTTTCTCCATTCAATACCGGTTAGCAAGGCTTTAAAATAATGATCTGCTTCGTCCGGATCCAATAATTTGCCGTAATAATTCACCGTTCCATCTATAGGTAACAAATTGATTTCGGGATTTGCTACCCTGTCAAATAATTCCATCTTTCCATTTTTTATATTCCTTAGCCATACAGTTTCCACAAGGACGAAAATTATTCATCAGGGCATCTGTTTCAGAACCAAAGAAAACCCTGTTTTCTTTTTTCATTCTTTTGCCCGATGAACATCGCAGCGTCCCGAATATGCCCAGCTTACTGTTCCCTGCTAAGCAGATTTTTTGCTGTTTAATCTGACTGATCAAATCTTTTTGGCTGATTTCAGTGTGGCGTACCATTTAGTTAACTCATTGCATCATGAAATATTATGCCCAGGGTATGCCTTTCGCCACTATAGATTTCGCTTACGCCGTGTTTCATATTTACACGGTAATATCCTTTAAAACCTTTTACCGGCCTGAAGTTAGTGGTGAAAACTAACATATCTCCCCTTTTTGGCTTCAGGACCATAGCTTGTGATTGTGCACGAGGTATTTGCTGTACCAATACAAACTCGCCACCGGTAAAGTCTTCACCGGGCTCGTCTAAAAACAGCACCGCTTGAATAGGAAAATAGATATCACCATATAAATCCTGATGTAAAGTGTTAAACCCTCCTTTACCATATTTCAGAATCAGAACAGTTGCTTTCAACTGATTGTTTTCATGGCATTGTGTTAACAGTTCTGTATGCGTTGCCGGAAAGGTTTGATCGATATTCAGCACTTTGAACCAGGCATTGGCGATAGGTGCTAATTTTGCGTAAACATTTTGCCGAATATGTTGGATGAGATTTGGGAGGGGATAATTGAAATATTTGTATTCGCCTAAACCAAACCGGTAACGTTCCATCACAATCGTTTTCCGGTAGAGGTCCGGGTGGTTATACTCGTTTTTTAATTGTTCACACTGCTCATCCGTCAACATATCTTGTACGATAGCATATCCCCTTTGATGCATATTTTCTGTAACCGCTGCCCAGTTTTTATTTTCTATGTCCATAACCTACATTTAGTTTACAAAGATGATGCAGGGCACAGGGCGGAACAATCCGTTTCTTGCTGAGTTGGAATTACAAATTTTCTCGTGCCCAGCGCATAGCACCTACTGTTTCAATTTTGTACTGTGCGTTAAACGTCTTATCAAAATCCCAGGAGACACCCTTTCCCTCCGCAAAAACCAACCTGTATTTTTTGATGCCATTATCCGGGTCTTTCATCAGTTCTTTTTTCAGTTCAGGCAAGCTCCACGCTATCCGTTGCACTTTCCTGTCGAGTACAGCATCTACGGTATCGGCCAACTGCCCATAAGTAATCGTATCGCCGGCCGTATAAACAACACTATTAATTATTCGTGGTTCCGCGAAACAGATCTCAGCCGTTAACATGCCAATGTCTTCCGGAGTAGTTACAGTTACCGCAGTGTTCCAACTTCCCAGCGCATGAACGGTATTTTGTGTCAAGTTTACGATACCGAATGCAGGTTCAAACAGAAAACTCGTGAACATTCCTGTCGACACGATAACCCATTCAGTTTCGCTTTGTGAGCGTAGAAGGTCGCGAACATCTAACTGCTCATCGAACAGATCCTGTGCGCTACCTCTGCCAATGCTATCGTAATCAACTCCAAATTGCCAGGGAAAATAACGTTTCACGCCAGCTGCAAGCACGGCTTGTGCAAGTTTTAGCTGAAAACCACCAGCCCCGGTTACAAAGCCAGTGCATGAAATAACGGTGTGAAAATCTCTGAAAATAGCGGAGAGTTCATTACTAGAGCCAGAAAGATCTCCTGAGATTATTTTAATACCAAGTGAATTCAGCTTGGCAATGTCTTTTTGTTTGTCGGGATGAAGAGACTCTATTGTTGAAGGACGAAGAAGAACCGTAACCGTTGTATTTGATGAAGGTCCAGTATGATTTGCTAAATTGCGGAGAACAGCCATTCCGAGTTCACCAGCCCCTAAAACCAGGATTGAATTATTGTACATAATATTTTGATTTACACTTATATTTGGAACGAAGGTAAAGCCCACAATGTAATTTGACGATAAGGCACCTTTATGTTCCATTGTCACCTAAAGGTTAGTAAACTGAACGCTAACCAATTAATTTGAACCTATATTTTTAACTTACAAATCCATGACTGACAGCGAGATAATTAAAGCTTCCCAGGCAATTTGCGACGAACTTAGTGAAGAGCAGGACGGCATGAAAAGAGATGTACTGAGTCACGTAGGAAATACCTGGTCATTATTTGTCATTCATGCCCTGGGGATTGACGGACGAATGCGATTTTCAAGATTGCAGGAACGTGTATCGGGGGTAAGTCAAAAAATGTTAACGAAAAGCTTGCGGGAACTGGAAAGAGATGGATTAATTTCCAGGACTTCATATTTGGAAGTACCACCCAGGGTAGAATATGAACTCACGGAATTGGGCCGTGGTTTATTAATCCAGATTATCCCATTGTGGACATGGATCATTTCACGTTCAGATATTTTCAGGGAAGCCAGGGATAAATTCGACCAAAACAAGACAGGAAATACCCATTGATATTTTGATAGGTAAATCCGTACCATATTGCCAAAATTCAAATACCACATCCACACATTACTAAACGAAATTCTATTCATGATTATCGCGGGATTGTAACGAGTTCAACAGGATTTATGTTTTTAAAAAAAAGCCCCCGGCTTGGGGGCTTTGTGAGACTGACCAGAAATTTTATCCTGCACTTTACAAAGCTGTCCAGATCGTTATCCTGTCTCGAAATCTAGTACAAACATAGTGTTTGTTTTAAGTTTTAAAACAAATAATACAAAATTATTTTCATAAAGATTCTTAAAAGTAACTAATAATACCATATGCGTAAATTTAACGGTAAATTGTATACTCTTCCTAGAGATGCTTAAATTGAATAACTACTAACCAAACCAGTTTTAGTTAACTGCTTTCTATACAAAACTGATGTTTCGTTCGAGTGCAAAATCAATTGATATTGGCCATCACTTAAAAGGAAATCATCACTTGGTAACGCGGTTATTAAAGTGACTTCATATTTGTTTAGAATCAAATAATGATATTCTAAAACGATGTTCAATGACGTTTGACCGTCAGTCTCTTTGGTTACCACTATTCTTTCCGGTCGTTGCTTTACATGGAAATTCACAAAGGAAAACATAATTATCTACAAAGGAAAACAACATACACCAGTGAGACTGCTTGAATTAGTGGTTATGATAAATCTGGAATTCTTTTTCTTTATGTACACTTTCTGAGAACCAGAATCTGAGATTATGGCGAAACCTAAATTTAAGATGCAGACATTAATTGGTCGAATGGTTCAATTTTAAAATACAATCTTGATAATAAAAAAAATGCCCTTAAACTTAATTAAAGGCATTTCTTATTTTTATAGTGTCCCCGAAGGGATTCGAACCCCCATCGTTGGTACCGGAAACCAAAATTCTATCCATTGAACTACGGAGACAAAGTTTGCGAATATAGGAAATTCTGGCTTTACTTCATTTTTTTTTATCAAATT
>Ga0247815_10003563_pt1 | contig 11151 bp, 15 predicted proteins | sample UWRJL194509B1_FD_181014 | JGI IMG/M metagenome (GOLD analysis project Ga0247815, IMG submission 181014) | Plant litter microbial communities from Arlington Agricultural Research Station in Wisconsin, United States - UWRJ-L194-509B-1 | ecosystem: Environmental > Terrestrial > Plant litter >... | reverse complement strand
GAGTTTGCACACAAGAACCAAAAACATGAATACAAATTTTATAGCCTGAATTAATAACAAAAACAGTCAACCTATTTCAGGACAAGACAAGCTACACAAATCTTGAGTATTTTGCGTATAAAATATTTGCAAATTGCCATCATTTTTTCGCTTTCTGTATTTACTTATTTAAAAGAATTTTGCTTTTTGCTAATTCAAAAAAGCATATATTTTGTGTAATTAAAATCCTTGAGTATATTATCGAAATTCATTTCAAAAATACAAACTTGAAAACTTTGTCAATTTCTAAACGCTTGATTTTTTGCGTTTAAAAAGCACAAATTTTATGTAATTAAATCCTTGAATATGTTATGGAAATTCATTTCATAAAAAACAAACTTGAAAACTTTGTAGATTTCTAAACGCTTGATTATTTGCGTTTAAAAATCTTAACAATTGATGTAAAAAAGGTTCTAAAATGCCGCAATTCAAAGCTTTTAAATAACAGAAATAAAGCTACAAATTACTGCAAATTCAACCGCCACGATAACAACGGCTTCAAGCAATTGCGAAGTTTTCTTTAACCGGAAATATTTATTTCACGAAGAATGTTTATATTCGGCAGACAGAACTCAGCTCGTTTTCATTCGCAACTGCGTGAGAGCCGCAAAACGTTAACTGCAATGCCAACGCGCCGAAATTATAAACCTAAATTGAAATATGATATTTCGCGAAGCAAAAATTGAAGATATAAAACAGATTCAGATTGTCAGAAATTCTGTAAAAGAAAATACGTTATCAAATCCAGAATTGGTAACTGACCTAGATTGCGAAAACTTTATGTTTAATCGTGGTAAAGGTTGGATTTGTGAGATTGACAATCAAATTGTTGGATTTGCAGTCGCTGACTTAAAAGAAGAAAATATCTGGGCACTTTTTATGCATCCTGAATTTGAAGGAAAAGGTATTGGAAAAAAACTTCAACAAATCATGCTGGATTGGTATTTTTTAACTGGAAAAGAAAATGTTTGGCTTGGAACATCTCCAAATACAAGAGCTGAAAAATTTTATAGAAAGTCTGGATGGAAGCAAAACGGAATGCATGGAAAAAATGAAGTCAAATTCGAAATGTCAAAACAAGATTGGATTGAAATCAAGCACAGCAGTTAACCGCCTGTAAGCGAATTACGCTTGTTTTCAGTAACTGGAAGTTGCTATTTCACGAAGAATGTTTATATTAGGCAGACAAAACTCAGCTCGTTTGCATCGCGAACTCGCTTACTGGCAAAACGTTACAGGAACCCTCGAGCACGATTTCGGTTAATATAAACCACCAAAAAATATTTTGATCATTCTAAAAAATTCTTCATCTAAAGAATGATTCATTTATCATATGTTGAGTGAAAAACTTAAATCATTTTTAACTCAAAACAGGGTTGCCTATTAATGATTTAAGTCTTTTGCCAAAATAAACAAATCATTATACAAATGAACAATACTTCCGCCAAAGTAAAATAGACACATTTCAAAATAAACAAAGCATCCACACAAATGAACAAGCCTTCCGCCAAAGTAAAATAGACACACTCCAAAATAAACAAAGCATCCGCACAAATGAACAAGCCTTCCGCCAAAGTAAAATAGACACATTCCAAAATAAACAATGCATCCTCACAAATGAACAAGCCTTCCGCCAAGGTGAAATAGACACACTTCAAAATAAACAAAGCATCCGTGCGAATGAAATAAAAATCTGTATAAGCAAATCAGGAAATAGCAAAAATCAACAATACATTCGTTAGAATGAAATAATGTTCAGCACTTTAGAAACAGTCCTTGTATTGGAATATGCGGCCTCCTGTAACAGCCTGTAACTGCAATCGCGGAGTTTTAGGTAAATTGAGGTTGGTTTTAACGAAGAATGTTTTATCTTGGCAGAGAATACTCAGTTCGCTTTGATCCGCGACTGACAGTTACAGGCGACACGTTACCAGCAATTATATTGAGCGCACAACCCAAACAAGACTTTTTTTTCTTAAATTTGACACATGATGTTAATTGATAACAATATCGAATCGTTAAAAAGACTTTGTAATATTTACAATGTTGACAAGATGTATCTTTTTGGCTCAGCATTAACTTCAAATTTTACTGAAAAGAGTGACATCGATTTTTTAGTAAAATTCAAACCTATAGAATTGTCCCAATATTTTGAAAATTATATTGATTTCAAACAAAACTTACAATCTTTATTTGGTCGTGAAGTAGATTTACTTGAAGAGCAAACTTTAAGAAATCCAATTCTCATTAAATCAATTAATAGATCTAAAGAGTTGATTTATGGATGAAAGGATTTTAAAATGGTTGTTCGACATCAAATTGTCAATTGAAGAAATTGATAGTTATTATCAAAATCATGAAAACGATTTTTTTAGATATCGTCAAAACTTGATGATGAAACGAGCAGTTGAAAGAAATCTGGAAATAATTGGCGAAGCGATGAATAGAATAATTACTCGCGACTCTGGTTTTGAAGAAAAAATAACAAATGCTAAGGCTATTATTGGATTAAGAAATCACGTGATTCATTCTTATGACAATGTTTCTGATGAAAATATTTGGGCAATTCTGACAAATCATCTTCCTAAATTGAAACTTGAAATTGATAACTTGATACAATAACTGCTGGTAACCGCCGCTTCAAGAACTTGCTGGTTTTTTGGTAATTGAATGTTTTGTTTTCACGAAGAAAGTTTTATCTTGGCAGAGAATACTCAGCTCGCTGGAATCGCAAATTCGTGAAGCGGCAAAACGTTATGGGCTATTCCCGAAAAAAATCTCGTAAACATGAACAGATTTAAAAATATAGATTTTATTATCGAAGATTTTTCGAAAAAATTAAATGCGAAATTAACAAAAGATCGTCCTGATTATCCAAAAGCCTTGAGAACATTTGAAGAAAGAAGAATTGACTGGATTCATAATGACATAAACAAAGCAATAATCATTCAGCCAAACTTTGAAGAAACTGGAGTTAATCAGAATCTTTGGAATTTTATAAATATTGCTTTTTATGACGATGGAGAATCAATTTTCCCTTTGAAATGGAATAAAAACTTAGTAGAAGAAAAAGACTTTTCAGTTATAGAAAATGGAATTCAAAAATTGCTTTCCGATTCAATGAAGGTCGAAGTTTCGGTAAATGTAAAATTTCGTCTTGAATAAAACATCGCACAACCGCCTGTAAGCTAATTGCGCTTGTTTTGAGTCGCCGGAAGTTGTAGTTTCACGAAGAATGTTTATATTAGGCAGACAAAACTCAGCTCGCTTGCACCGCGAATTCGCTTACAGGCAAAACGTTATATGACATTTCCAAAAAACGAACCGAACTATGAAGAACGTAATCTTAACTTTTATCCTAATTTTAGTTTCTTCATTGATTACTTTTCAATTTTCATCTTTTACTAACCTTTTACTAATATTTTTAATTCCAGGAATTCTTTTTGGCGCAAGCTTGACATTGCCAAATTTTAAAAGCATTAATAATAGTAAAAGTTTTGCATGCTTCTTTTTTTATCCAATATTGTGGATAATTAGTTTACTGCAATACTCCTTTCTTCAAATGATAACAAATTCAGAAAATGACTTTATGCCGTATATTGTAAATGGTTTCACTGCCGGAATCGGTGTATCGATAATTTATAAATATCAATTTGGATTCAAAAATGATAAAATCGCATTTATAGTGATTTGCTGTTTGAGCGTTTTTTCAATGTTAATATGTGATTATATATTTGATAGACCAAAAGACAAAGAACTGAATCTTGGTAAAATCATAGCGATCTGGCAAATGATGGTCGGATTAGGAATCTTAATTGGTCGCAAAGAAACGTCATATAACCGCCTGTAAGCTAATTGCGCTTGTTTTGAGTTGCCGGAAGTTGTTGTTTCACGAAGAATGTTTATATTCGGCAGAGAAAACTCAGCTCGCTTGCATCGCGAATTCGCTTACAGGCAAAACGTTATCGGCGGTTTCAGAGCTGTATCGTCCTAAAATAGGTTGACTAAAAATTAAACACTTTTAGTATCCTATGACAACAACAAAGAATCAACATTGTCGAAAAAATGAGTATCAGAAAATCAGTTTTGATCTCAAACTTTCCATCATTGACCAAATCAAGAATGGTCAGATATCTGCCAATCACGCAGCGAAAACCTATCAGATTTCTAGAAGCTCAATCGCCTACTGGATGAAAAAATTGTCTACTTTAGACCAAAAATCCAAGGCTATGAGCAAAGACCAGGAACTCAAGAAACTAAGGGAGCGCATCGAGGAACTAGAATGCATCAAGGAACTCCAGCAAATCATAATCGCTGACTTTGAAACAACTACAGGCATCGAAATGGCAAAAAAGTCTTTGCCCGAAGCATTAGCAAAAGAAATAGAGAAAAGGAAAAAAGACCTCTTAAGATAAAGCTCTTGTACGAATGTTTCGGGATATCAAAACAGGCTTATTACAAACGTATCAAGGCAGATATTATCAAGGAAAAACAAGCTGAGATTATCCTGGGGATCATCGCTCCTATCCGCAAAAAACTAACCAGATATGGTGGCAGGAAACTTTTCCTCGATATATCCAAAGACCTCAAAAAAAACAATATCAAGATGGGAAGAGATGCCTTTTTCAGTTTCCTGAGAAGTAATCAGTTATTGGTGAAGAAGACCAAGAGATATCACATTACAACCGATTCCAAACACGGATTCTACAAATCGCCAAACCGTCTAAAAGGCCTTATCCCCACTCATTCCGAGCAGGTTTGGGTCGGCGACATCACCTATGTGAAAATACAGGAAAAGCATGCGTATCTGGCTTTGGTTACTGATATCTATTCCAAGAAAATAATGGGATTCAAACTCGATACTAATATGAGGGCGACATTGGTCAAGGATGCACTGCAAATGGCGCTCAGAAACAGGCTTTACAGCCATCAAAATATAATCCATCACAGCGACAGGGGAATCCAGTATTGCTGCCCGGAATTCTCCTCTTTTGCCCAAAACAACGGTATGCTCCTGAGCACAACACAACAATACGATCCATATGAAAACGCAGTAGCCGAAAGAATAAACGGAATACTAAAATACGAATTTGGTTTTCTCAAAACATTGCCTAATTTAGACACTGCAAACAAAATGCTTAAACAGGCCGTGAATATCTACAACAAAGAAAGGAGACATTACAGCCTGGAGATGAAAACACCTGAGTTTGCACACAAGAACCAAAAACATGAATACAAATTTTATAGCCTGAATTAATAACAAAAACAGTCAACCTATTTCAGGACAAGACAGAAATCGAAACCTAATGAAAAATATAAATTATAAATCAATTTCTCTTTTTAATATTCTTGTGTTAATTATCGCAACCTTAATTTTACATTACTCAGAAATATTCCGAGGTCAAAATCCTTTGTATGTTATTTTAAAGATGATTGGATGGTTTTTATTTTTTGTCAGTATTATTTGGTCGCTAGTAAACACAATAATTATATTAAAAAAGAAAAATTCATTACAAACTAAAATTAGTTGGTCTTTAGTAAGTGTAATACCATTTGCATATATTATCAGTACATTTTTAGGGTTTTATATCAAATTTTAAACGAGCTATTTAAAATAGAAAAAAATATATAAAACTACTTCATTTAATAGAAATAGATTGACAAACCAATAAACGTCGCACAACCGCCGCTTCAAGAACTTGCTGGTTTTTTGGTAATCGAATGCTTTGTTTTCACGAATAATGTTTTATCTTGGCAGACAGAACTCAGCTCGCTTGAATCGCAAATTCGTGAAGCGGCAAAACGTTAGGCGTCATATTTCGCCGAACTCAATCTAAAAACATGAAACAAAGCATTTTAAAAATATTACTCATATTAACTAGTTTATCAATTTTCGTATTATCCTTAAATTATAATGCGATGATTTTAAAAGATTATGATGGAATTCATGTAATGTCTTCACTATCTTGTTTTCTAATGGGAAGTACTGCAATTTTAGGAGGTGGAATCTTAGAATGGATAATATGGTTTGCAAACCCGTTATGTTTAATTGCAATATTTTATATAATAGTCGATAATCAAAAGCTTCGAAAATTTCTTTTGCAGCACTTGTAATTGTATTATCTTTTTCTTTGTGGAAAAATATTTTAATTTCTGAAAGTGGAAGAACCGGAAAAATCCAATCTTTTGAAATAGGATATTATTTTTGGGTATTAAGTATATTTAGTTTGTCTGTCGGAACATATTTTTACTTCAAAAAATACAAAGAAATAAAGTTTACGGATTCCTAAAAATACGAACGCCTAACCGCCGCTTCAAGAACTTGCTGGTTTTTTGGTAATTGAATGTTTTGTTTTCACGAAGAATGTTTTATCTTGGCAGACAGAACTCAGCTCGCTTGAATCGCAACTTCGTGAAGCGGCAAAACGTTGTGCGACAGCCATTTTAACAACAACTTTAAAGAAACTAATTACAAATAATTGACAATAAATCCTCGGTTTTATATTTAAATCAACAAAATGAAAAGAATAATTATTATTTTAATTTGTATCGTTTTTTCATCTTGCAAAAAAAATGAAGAAGAGAAAACACTAATTTACAATCAACTTTTAAACTACAGAAATGAATTAAAGTTTGCTGTAAAAGATCAAAAATATTATATTGACGAGCGTGTTAATGGAAATAAAAAAAGAAAAGATAGCCTAAATGAAATTTTGAATGAACTAAAAATTTCGTTTGAAAAACTAAAGTATGGTGAGCGAAATAAAATAGTTCAATTACGAAACACATTTAATAAAAAATATAGCTTACACGAAAATTTCGAAACATCAACTTATAGTAAAAATATTTCAGATACAATTTTTAATAGATTAATGGAAATAGATTTTCTAAAATTAGAACGGAATTTTCAAGTTTTCTATTTGTTACCAAGAGGATGTATGTAGAATCAATAGAAATTGAAAATGTCGGATTGATCTGGCCGTCGCACAACAGCCGGTAAGCTAATTACGCTGGTTTTTGGTAAGTTGAACGTTTGTTTTTCACGAAGAAAGTTTTATCTTGGCAGAGAAAACTCAGTCCGCTGGCATCGCAAATTCGCTTACCGGCGACACGTTATAAGCAAGCTCCGAAAAAATCGTGCGATTCAACAACAAATTACAGGAAATCGTGATTTTAATATATAATGAATTAAAAATAAGTCTGGTTATACTGAATGTTATATTTAGACGTTTTCACATGTAACACAAACTAAAACCGCAAATTCTTGAAAGTTTTAAAAGCCATTGCATTCTTAATTATGATCACAATTATTTTATTTTTAGGAAGAGAATTTTACTATGACAAAAAGTTCGATTCAACGAAACTAAATATTAATTTTTCTAGTCTTAAAGAAAAATGGGGAAACCCAGATTACGAATTTGTTCCTAATACAAAAAAAGATAATCGTGTTTTTAAATATAATAAAAGCATCTTTGGAAAATACATTTTTATTGCTGATGAAAAAGACAGTTTGATTGTCCGAAAAGCCTTTGATGATTAGATTAACGAGCCAGCTTATAACAGCCGGTAAGCGAATTACGCTAGATTTAGGTAAAATGAAGTTTTGTTTTCACGAAGAAAGTTTTATCTTGGCAGAGAATACTCAGTCCGCTGACATCGCGAATTCGCTTACCGGCGACACGTTATCTTCCAGCTCGCCAAACGAGAAACTTCCGAGGCAGAATCAGCTATTTTTTCGCCCCTCACTCCTATTCACTTCTATAAATTATCGAAAAGGTTTGTCAATTTTTTCTCAAAATATTTCTTTTAAACTTTATCACTTTATAGATTTTTTGGCAAAATATCGTCGCAAAATTATTTTCTGTTTTTCATTATTCTTCAAAATTATTGATCGAAAAATATTGTTGTTTAAGTTTGAAGAATATCAAATTGGAGTTTCATTCTTGAAAAGTATTGCAAAATTAGATTGTCGAAATTCTATAAAATATTGTAAAGTTTGATTGCAGATTTTAAAATCTCAGTTTTAAAATTTAAAAGATAATTACAGTGAATTGTAAATTTTTAAAAATCGGTTTTGTCAATATCTATATTTTAATTTCAACTCAAGAGCTGAGAAGATAACAGCCGCTTCAAGAAATTGCCGGTTTTTAGGTTATTGAATGTTTTGTTTTCACGAAGAATGTTTTATCTTGGCAGACAGAACTCAGCTCGCTTGCATAGGCAACTTCGTGAAGCGGCAAAACGTTATCTTCCAGCTCGCCAAACAAGAAACTTCCGAGGCAGAATCAGCTATTTTTTCGCCCCTCACTCCTATTCACTTCTATAAATTATCGAAAAGGTTTGTCAATTTTTTCTCAAATATTTCTTTTAAACTTTATCACTTTATAGATTTTTTGGCAAAATATCGTAGCAAAATTATTTTCTGTTTTTCATTATTCTTCAAAATATTGATCGAAAAATATTGTCGTTTAAGTTTGAAGAATATCAAATTTGAGTTTCATTCTTGAAAAGTATTGCAAAATTAGATTGTCGAAATTCTATAAAATATTGTAAAGTTTGATTGCAGATTTTAAAATCTCAGTTTTAAAATTTAAAAGATAATTACAGTTAATTGTAAATTTTTAAAAATCGGTTTTGTCAATATCTATATTTTAATTTCAACTCAAGAGCCGAGAAGATAACAGCCGCTTCAAGAAATTGCCGGTTTTTCCGTAATTGAATGTTTTGTTTTCACGAAGAATGTTCTATCTTGGCAGACAGAACTCAGCTCGCTTGCATAGGCAACTTCGTGAAGCGGCAAAACGTTGTGCGTCATTTTGGAAGAACGATAACGAAATAAAGAATCATGAAAAATATAATTTTCTTCGTCTTAATTATTTCAATTTGGAGTTGTAAAACTTCGGAACAAGTCTCACGTTGGGATTTGATTTATAAAGGACCAATTTCAAGTAACCAAAATCCAAAACTTGTTAGTAATGAAAATAGAGAATCAAAAGATAGTCTGAATTTTATTGTCATTCGTGGAAAATATATTTCGGGTTCAAAACATGTAGAAATTTTACAAGATCAAAATGCAAAACTTTTCTATTGGACACAATTCTACCCTAATGGAAAACTAAAAGATAAAGGATTATTAACAAAAGACAATAGATTCTGCGTTGGTAAATGGGAATATTATGATGAAGATGGAAAAATTGATAGTATTGTAGATTTTGATAAAAAATTTAAAGTATCATATTTTAAAGCAATAGAAATTGCACATAAAAATGGTTTTGAATTATCTGAATCAGAAGTTGATATAGAAAAAATCGAAAATAAAACATATTGGCAAATTAGAAAATGGAATATGAAAAGTGGAAGTGGTAATTCAACAACTTTATTAATTGATTCACAAAGTGGAAAAACTAGAAGAGCAAAAATTGAAGAATCTAAATACTATTAAAAAAACGACGCACAACAGCGGCTAAGCAAGATTGCTGGTTTTCGGTAACCGGAAATTTTGTTTTCACGAAGAAAGTTTTATCTTGGCAGAGAAAACTCAGTCCGCTTGAATCGCAACCTCGCTTAAGCCGCGAAACGTTGTGCGAAATGCTGAGAAACTGTCCATACAGACTACAACCTAGAACTATACTTCAATGGAAGTTGAGTCATCTTCCTTTTCAGGAGGATAACATTCTTTCTGAATAAAATTCAAATATTCTTGAGCTTTTAAAGCGTCTGCAGGCTGAAATTTAAAAGTTTCATAACGGGAGTATCGTGACCTATCATCAAGCCATTTATATCTAACTCCAACGTATGTACCTAATTTATCGTAAACCAATCTCTCCCTAGCCTCATGTCTACCCGCAACTTTATAAGCTTTTTTTACATCGGCTATGCAATTACAATCGACGCTTGAAACTTTTGTTGGAAAGATTTTATCTTCTACGAAATGAATTGAAGAATAGAAAGCTGTAGTAATAACCCAATCGTAATATAATTTCTCTCCCAACAGCTGATCACTAAGAGATTTATTTCTCTCACCAAAAACTTTCTTATTCGCCATAACTTTAAATAACTTCTGAGTATTCAAAGCCATCCTGGCTTAAAAGTTCTAAATCAAGATTATCGCTTCCAATTAATCCCATATCTAAAGTATTGTCAAATAACGCATTAAATGTACATTTTACTTCATGAATCTTGGTGTAAGCAAGCTCTACAAAATCATCATTTAATAACGTTTCATTATTTATTGCAATAATAACTTTGGGATTACTGTGAAAAATATTTATGTGAAAGGACTGAACATTATATCCTTTTTGATTTAAATAGGATAATGTAGTTTTCGTGCAGATGTAAACTTGATTTGCTTTTTCAGCAAATCTCTCAGCTGAAGATTTCATGACCTTTTCTAAAAAATCTTGTCTGCCCAAATTTTTACCATCATTTAATCCTTGATCATATGCTTCCGCTACTACATTAACATGGTAGTATAGATCATTGACCTTAGACTGTTTTGCTGATTCTTGATGCCTAGTTAAGTAAGTATTAAACAGGTTAATACCAGTTTGATTCTCAGTTGTGGCGATGTTGGTTGACATGAAATTTGTTATTAAAAATTTAAGTATAAATTTAACACCTGATAGCCTATTTGATTTACAAGAAAACTATAAAGAGTTATGTCATTAACTCTAAATACATGTAATTATTATTACCTTTGTTACATTTTAAACGCAAAAATCCTGACTAATAACAAAAAAATATTTTGGAACTAGAGAGTTTGCGCGTTTATACTTATTGCCACAAATATAAGCTAAAAAAAGAGTTTACAATATCAAATCTCTATTTATATTAATTCTAAATAAAAAACGAAGCACTTCGCACAACAGCGCATTTACTCAAAGCGCTTGTTTTTAGTAAATTGAATGTTTGCAATTCACAAAGAATGTTTTATCTTGGCAGAGAATACTCAGCTCGCTGGAATCGCGTTTGCGCAAATCCGCGAAACGTTATGGGAAACCTTTGAAAATCGCTACTCAAACACAAATACTATGGATATTAGAAAATTCGAGATCGAACTTCAACCACTTATTGCGGAAGGAAAATTTATACAGGCAATTGAGAAAGTCGAAA
>Ga0247815_10003562_pt1 | contig 11153 bp, 9 predicted proteins | sample UWRJL194509B1_FD_181014 | JGI IMG/M metagenome (GOLD analysis project Ga0247815, IMG submission 181014) | Plant litter microbial communities from Arlington Agricultural Research Station in Wisconsin, United States - UWRJ-L194-509B-1 | ecosystem: Environmental > Terrestrial > Plant litter >... | reverse complement strand
CGGTCAACTCTTTTAAATTCCGGATAAACAGTTCCTATATCTCCGCTACCTACCGGATTCAGTTCAAATTCAGTATCCGTATCCACCTCCTGCGGACTGCTTCCCTTTTTTGAGTAACCGTAGGTGTATGTCTTGGTCAAATCTGATCTTATGCTTGTAAATTCATGACCAAGAATGGCCGAAAGCGAATGCAATCCCCAATCCTTCTGATAATTCAACTGGAACCTGAGGTTATTCGAGATCAAATTGCCTTCAGCAGCATAATTCATTCCGCCCAATGGTATTGCATAACCACTTACTCGGCCGTCAGTAAGCATGGTATAACGGTTGATCATACTCCTGGTCTGATAACTCTCAATTCCACTGTAGCGCTCTGCCTTTTTATCAATTTGCTGGTACTGGTATTTTAATACCGCATTCAACCCCGGTAGTACTGTATATTTTAAGCCTCCGTCAAGCCGCAAATTGTTGTCTCCAATTATAGCTGGAGATCTCCCCAATTCATCAAGAGGACGGTATGACCAGTCCAAAAAGCCTGCCGCTAAAGCACCGGCTTTGTAGGCATCATTAAAATCACGTTCCCAAACAGCTGAATGGCCATTTGCATCTTTAAACTTAGAGTAGGGCAAACTCAAATCTGAAAGTTCGCTAATGCTGCTGTCTACTGCGGCGGTGGACCGTACGTAATACGCCCCGGCTTCCAGTTCAAGATTCTTCAGCAGTTTAAAACTGTTTTGGCTATTGATTGTAATCCTGTCATTTTTATTGTAGGCCAAACTTGAAAAAGTTTTGTCATAGCCGGCTGAAAAATAATGGCTTGTTTTGGTCGTACCTCCGCTCAGGGACAGGGCATATTGCTGGGCTACAGCCCGGCGGTAGAGGTAGTCCAGCTCTTCATTTCTGACATCATAACCCCTCAGCGCGTCTATCTTTTGCTGAATTTCGCCCGCTGGCGCACCCATTCTCTGTCGGTTCAAAAGTTGTACTACCGGCGAAAGCACAGGATAGGCGACTTGATCTGCCAACGCGGCATCGTATTTTCCATGACCAAAAAGAAAAGTCTCCAAATCAATATAGTCAGATGAGGACAAATAATTCGGATTGTAAAAAAGATCGGGCTTTTTTGAAATCGTGATATTGGTATTTAGAGTAGCAGAAAATGGCTGTCTCAGTTTGCCTTTTTTTGTAGTGATGACTATAACTCCGTTACCTGCTCTTACACCCCAGATAGACGCCGCGGCGGCATCTTTTAACAATGTAATTCCCGCAATATCATTTGGATTGAGCGCATTAAAATCACCATTATAAGGAAAGTTATCCAAAACGATTAAGGGTTGGTCATTTGCAAAAATTGTACTTCTGCCTCTAATGGAAAGATCAATATCACCTGCATTGCTCGCCAGTGTATTTCTATTAAACAGAAGCCCGCTACTGATGCCTTCTAGCCTGCTAAACAAATCAGGACTTACCTTCCGGTTAACCTGCCGCATATCAAGTGTCGTATAGCTGCCGGTAGCATTTTGCTTTTCAATCACCTGGTATCCGGTGCTAATGATCGCTACTTCCCGAAGCGAATCTCCCTGTAAAGGTACATCTTCAGCAGACAGACCGGATCGCTCCGGAACCAGGTTCCTGGCAGGTTTTTCTTTTAAAATAATAGTTGTACCAACGATCACATAAGTCAAATCCTGGTCTTTCAAAATGTAAGCAATCACTTGCTGAAGACCGGCATTTCTAAAGTCTGCGTCAACCACCTTGTCGGCATTGAATACGTCTTCATTCCAGACAACTTTATAGCCGGTCTGCCGTTTCAATTCTTTAAAAATATGTTCTAGCTTAACTTTCTTTTTTACATAATTCAGTTGCTGGGCATAAGCAGTTGCGCTGAGCGCAACTACGGCCAGAAACAAAAAAGCAACGATTAAACGCATGGTTCATTACTGTGTTACAATTATCTTCTTTCCTTTCAATACAAAATGAAGATCCCCGGTCTGTTCCATAATTTTCAGCACCTCAGTTATATCTTGAGATTTAGAAACCACTCCCCCATACAATTCTCTTCCAACCGATTCATTTTGATAATAAACCTCTATGTCATACCAACGGCCCAAGCGGCGCATGATATTTTTTAAGGGTTCATTACGGAACACAAATTCTCCATCTTTCCAGGCAATTGTATTTTCAGCCTCAACTTGTTTAACTTCGATATGATGATCACCGGATAAGATGGCCTGTTGACCAGGCCTGATTTTAACACCCGGACCAGCAACAGACCCTGTTAAGGGCGCAATTTCTACACTCCCCTCTAAAAGCGTCGTTTTTGTAATTCCTTCGTCAAGGTAAGCATTTACATTAAAATGCGTACCTAAAACTTTTATTTGTTGTGTTTCTGTCAATACAAGGAAGGGACGTGACTGTTCTTTTACAATCTCGAAATAGCCTTCTCCATTGAGTGACAGCCTTCTATCTTTCAACCCTTCAAAACTAGCCGGAAACTTCACGGAGCTCATCGCATTGAGCCAAACACGGCTTCCGTCAGCGAGCAAAATTTGGAAAGGCACACCTTTGGGGGTACTGAATTGATGGTATTCAGCCTTTGCGCCTAAATCTGTGTTTACTTTATATTTCAATGTATTTCCTGCCAGCTTGAAAATCTCGACCCCCCTGCTTGTTGCAAGAAGGCCGTCTTTGGCATCGGTGATATTAATTTTACGGCCATCAGCGAGCGTTAGTACTAACTTTCCTGAATCTGGAAATTGCTGTCTGGCTAAGCTTACCCGTTCTGGCTGTGTGTTGTTGAAACAGAAAAATCCAAATCCAGTCAATACCGCCAAAAACATAGCGACACCTACCAGCTGGGCGACAATTGGATTTCGAACCGGCTGGTCTTCAAGCGCCTTGATAGAAGCTTGTAATTGTTCTTTCTTCTCAGATCTGATCAAAATCATCACGCTCTCCAGATCAAAATTGAGTTTGTGCGCGTAAATATTCTCTCTGCCTACCTGATCGCCCAAAAACAATTGCAGTTCTCTATAATGAATATCTCCAATAAAACGGTCATCATTGAAAACAGGCAAGCTTTCAACGCCATTATAAGACATGGCTGCCAACGCCTCCGCAACCAGTTGCTGAGGATGAAGTTTAATCTGATCCAGTTTTTTCTGTATAAGTTAAAAGTATATTATTGAGCATTTTGCAAACAAATTTATAACTATACCATTATCGAACAAGCTGTATTCTACAGAGTTTTACGATTTATCATTCTATTCTCCCAGCAGCGATGCTTTGCTCAGGTGACTTGCTGTAAGCGTAGTCTGAAATAGTGACCTCGTCCTTAAGTTTATCGTGACTTAGCCTGATCCAGCCATAATGCAGTTTTCCGTTCAGCTTAAACCGGATTCCTAAATATTTATCAGATTTTCCAATCCACAATCCCGTATACGATTCACTGCCTGCGGTTTTGGACGAGCCCGCAATGAATCCTTTCATTAAAGGTTCTGTCCAAATACAACCGGTTATCGGGCTTTCCCGGATCAGCTGCTCTTTGATCAATGGAAATGACCACAATGCATTGACGACTAATTCTTCGCCCTGCTCTACCAAAACACTGCTTCCTTTTGCTGTTTTAGGTGTAACCAGCAGGTAGAGGTTTGGCATGTCATCGTGATGGATCAGCACAGAGAAAAAGTTAAAATCTGAAGTGCCGTCAGCATCTACATCCAGGAAGATGTGTTGATTGTAACCAAGTACCTGGTTTACCTTGCGGTAAACAACTGTCGAATTTGGTACTTCGGGTTGTGCGATACCACTTACAGGAGCCCCTTCCGTCGGATCAGGAAGCAATTGTGGTTTTTCGATTTCAGTTACAGCTTTATCTTTTTTACAGGCCTGCAGGGACAGCGCGAGGCAGATGCCTATCATCAGTATATTTTTCATTGGAGCATAGACGGGTAAAACGCTGAAAATGTTACAGCCGGAATTTTTTTACACCTGTTAGAACCTCGTGTACACCGCCAACTGAAAAATGGAATTATGGGTATTGTTTTTAGCACCATTGACGGTTTGGTTCATATAGCCCGCTTCAACATCCAGCTGGCTGCTAAACCGGTAGCCAAATGCGGCATAGGCACGGTTTTGATCAAACACATGACCGTTCAGCCGTTCTTTTCCCTGGACGTTTAAAAAGATCTCATTCTGCACAGCAGCAAACATTCCCTTTTCAAATTTACCGCTAGGCGTTTTCAATGGAATGAGCCCCCTCAGAAAATACCTGAACCGCTGACCGAAAAAATCTTCTGAATCCTGGTTTTCCAAAAACCGCTGCTCAAGTCTGAAACGGTGGCTGACCTGGGCAATACTAAGTTTATGACGGAAGATATACTGCTCCCAGGCCCGGTGCTCGGTCAGCGTATTGCTGCCAACTCCTATTAAATCTGAATAGGTCTGTGTAAAGAGATAGCCGGCAGTAAGGTCATTATTGCTGTTGATGAAATAAGTTAGTCCTGGCCTGATCAGCACATTTCTCAGTCCTTTCCATTCGTCTGAAGACCTGAACTGTGCATCAAAATGAAGTCCAATACGGCTGGTAATCTTCGTACTGTTCATCAAAAATAGCCAGCCAGTGTTTTGGTTAATGCTTTGTGCAGCCGCAGTCGTGCCGATGAGGCACAGGAAACCCAGGAATAAAAAGTAATTGCGCATGTTAATTTTGTTCGTGTTGCTAAAATAGTAATTTCCATTCCTATATTTATATTTAGCAAAATAAACCCAACGGCAATGAACCACAGCAAACCCGGCGATATTGACGCGTACATTGCTGGCTTTCCAGACGAAATCCAGCAAGTACTCCAACTGGTGCGGCAGACTGTAGCCGAAACTGCTCCGCAGGCCAGGGAAACTATTAAGTATGGGATGCCGACCTTTACATTGAATGGCAACCTCGTATACTTCGGGGCATTCAAAAATCACCTTGGTTTCTATCCCGCTCCAACAGACGACAAAGAATTTGAAGCCGCCCTTTCCGGTTATAAGACAGGAAGAGGCTCTATTCAGTTTCCTTATATCCGCCCTATGCCCCTTGACCTGATCAAAAAGATTGTAAAATGGAGAATTGAAAAGAACAATGGCTGACCAAATCTCTGTAAAAAGATTAAGGGCCATCTTTGGTGGTTCTGTTGGTAATCTGGTAGAGTGGTATGATTGGTATGCTTATTCTGCTTTTTCCATTTATTTTTCCGCATCATTTTTCCCAAAGGGAGATCCTACTGTACAACTGCTCAATACGGCGGGAATTTTTGCACTTGGCTTCCTGATGCGTCCTTTAGGCGGCTATCTTTTTGGCCGGATAGCCGATCGTGCCGGCCGTAAACAGGCAATGACCTTATCTGTACTCCTGATTTCATTTGGGGCTTTATTGATTGCGGTCACACCAACATACCATAGCATTGGTCTTGCTGCTCCTGTTTTGTTACTGACAGCACGCTTACTCCAGGGTTTAAGTGTTGGCGGGGAATACGGTGTATCTGCGACTTACCTCAGTGAAATGGCTACTCAAAACCGTCGCGGCTTTTACTCCAGTTTTCAATATGTCACACTCATAGGTGGTCAGCTCCTTGCATTGGGCATTCAGCTGATTCTTCAGAAGTTATGGCTCTCTGAAGCCGAGTTATTGGAATGGGGCTGGCGCATTCCTTTTATTTTCGGTGCGGTGTTGTCGCTTGTAGCCCTTTATCTGCGCAGGAACCTGGACGAAACCCAGGCCTTTAAAAACCAAAACACGGGAACAATACACAAAAAAGGAACATTGAAAGAACTGCTAAAACATCCCAAAGCTTTAATCACTGTAATTGGACTCACCCTAGGCGGCACCCTCGCTTTCTATACTTACACCACTTACATGCAAAAGTTTCTTGTCAACACCGTTCACATGAGCAAAGAGCAGGCAACTCTAATGTCTTTTATTACCCTTTTGATATTTGCACTGCTACAGCCTTTATTTGGTGCATGGTCTGACAAAATAGGAAGAAAGCCGCTCCTGATCGGCTTTGGCATTGCCGGAACAATAGGTACAGTACCCTTGTTAACTGCGCTAAGCCACACTACCTCCCAATGGACTGCTTTTTTTCTCCTGGTCGCTGCCCTGGTTATTGTGAGCGGATATACAAGTATTAATGCCATCGTGAAGGCGGAGTTATTTCCTGCACAGATCAGGGCATTGGGCGTAGGTCTGCCCTATGCGTTAACTGTCGCCATTTTTGGTGGCACTGCAGAATACATCGCCTTATGGATGAAGAACAACAATCATGAATCTTATTATTACTGGTACATAACCGGCTGTATTTTCCTTTCCTTAATGGTATATCTCTTTATGAAAGATACCAAAACCCATTCCGCACTAAACGAGGACGATTAATCCTTGTTTTAGAAAAGCCACACTCCTCCCGAATAACTTAACCATCCTGGTTGTTTGATAAGCGGTTAAACAGAAAACTGTATCAGTTGCTTTCCCGTTAATTACTATACCTAAGCAAAGCATAGCTGAAGTATACAGGCGAAGCGGAAAACCTTAAAGAGTACGCAAACACTAAATTTAAATGTTATGAAACTTCAAGAATTAAATCAAGAAGAATTAAACACAGTTAACGGAGGCGGATTATTTAACAACAGTGATTCGGCATCTAATGGTGGAATTTTAGGTTCAATTGGGATCGGTAATTTATTGTCCGCTTCCTCTTATTCAAAAGATGGCGACGAAGAAAGCGCCTCTTCAACTTCAATAGGAAACGGGATCAATTTGGATCTGGGTGGCGTATTCAACAGCTTAACAAGCTAATCCGAAAGGAGATAACAATAAAAAAGGAGATACCGGCATGGTATCTCCTTTTTTATTATATCTATTTTATCATGCTTTATGACTTTTTGAACCCATAAGAGAGGGCAACCAGTAGCATAAGCCCGGCAATGAAAAGAAATGCGGCATTTAATGATAAATGGTAAGCAATAAATCCGAGAAGCGCAGGACCAGCCAGCTGCCCGGCATAACCGATGGTTGTGATTACAGGAATGGCAATCGTGGCTGGTATATTTTTAAGCCTTCCGCCCTCGCTGAAAAAAACCGGGACAATATTTGCCGCTCCAATTCCTAACAGAACGAACCCTGCCAGTGAGGCTATTACCCATGGTGTAAAGATAGCTAAACATAATCCCGCAGCAGCAATCAGGGATCCTCCTATCACAACGGTCCGCCCGCTTAATCTTGAAACAATCTTATCTCCCAACAGGCGCATCGTTGCCATGGCAACTGAAAATGCAGCATAGCCCATACCTGCCAGTTCAGGGTGAATTCCTTTGTTGTCCCGGAGAAAGATAGCACTCCAATCGAGCATAGCCCCTTCTGAAAGGAATACAGAAAAGCACATCAACCCCAAAAAGACCACACTCCATTTCAGCCAGGACACCCGGCCCGCAGGGCTATTTTCATTCATCTCGGAATACTTGTCGATAAATTCCTTTTCGGTGCGGACATCAAACAGAAACCGGTAATTCCAGAATACAATCAGAATGAGCAGCACTGCAATACTTACAGCCGCAGCAACCGGACTGAGGCCTGTCTTCATCAAAAAACCAAGCCCCAATGAACCAAAAAGCCCGCCAACGCTGAATAAGCCATGAAGGGACGACATCACCGGTTTACCTAAGCTGTTTTGCACCTGGACTCCATGAGCATTCATGGCTACGTCTACTACACCTACCGCACTGCCGAAGACAAATAATGCAATTCCCATTCCTATTGGTGAACTAATCAGCAGCAGCAAAGGGAGTGTAACTGCCATAATCAGTGCCGCAACTTTAATCACAATCCGAGTTCCGTAACGATGGGCAAAGATGCCGCTCACAGGCATCATCGCTATGGCGCCCCCGCCTAGTAACAAAAGCAGAAGTCCAAGATCCGCATTATTGAGTCCCAACCGGTCCTTTGCATAAGGAACCATGGGTGCCCAACTGGAGATTCCCAGTCCGCATACTAGGAAAATAGCCTGGGTGGCCTTTTTGGCCTGTAGTGGAGATGTTGACATGGGGATATTTTGAAGCAACAGGTTAAGCAAAAAAAAGAGTGCCTTTTGAGCACCCTTTTTTAACAATTCGTCAAGAACCGCTAAGCATCAATCTTAGCATACTTGGCATTTCTTTCGATAAAGTCTCTCCTTGGTGCTACATCATCGCCCATCAGCATCGAAAAGGTATGATCGCATTCCGCAGCGTTCTCAATTGTCGCCTGCATCAACGTACGGGTAGCCGGGTTCAATGTTGTATCCCAAAGCTGTTCTGCATTCATCTCTCCAAGACCTTTATAGCGCTGGATGTGCACGCTTTCTTCTTTACCGGCACCTTTCAGGCGCTGTACTGCAGCATCACGCTGTATATCGTTCCAGCAATATTCAAACTCTTTGCCTTTTTTGACTTGGTACAATGGTGGTGCTGCGATGTAAACATAACCAGCTTCGATCAATGCCTTCATATACCTGAAGAAGAAAGTCAGGATCAATGTAGTAATGTGGGATCCGTCGATGTCCGCATCCGTCATGATCACGATCTTATGGTAACGCAGTTTTGCTAAATTCAGTGCCTTATCATCTTCGGGAGTTCCTATGCTCACACCTAAGGCTGTAAACATATTCTTAATCTCGTCGTTTTCGTAGATCTTGTGTTCCATAGCCTTTTCTACGTTGAGTATTTTACCCTTCAACGGAAGGATGGCCTGAAAGTTACGGTCACGGCCTTGCTTGGCCGTACCACCCGCAGAGTCTCCCTCTACCAGGTACAGTTCGCATTTTTCCGGATCGCTGTCCGAGCAGTCGGCCAGTTTGCCCGGAAGACCTGAACCACCCATCACGCTCTTACGCTGCACCATTTCACGGGCCTTGCGTGCGGCAGAACGTGCCGTAGCAGCGAGGATCACTTTGTTAACGATCAGCTTTGCTTCTCTTGGATTTTCCTCCAGGTAGTTATTTAAAGCTTCGCCAACAGCAATATCCACAGCACCCATCACCTCCGTATTTCCCAATTTGGTTTTGGTCTGTCCTTCAAATTGAGGCTCTTGCACCTTCACAGAAATTACTGCGGTAAGACCTTCCCTGAAGTCATCTCCCGTGATCTCAAACTTAACGTTTTTAAGGAGTCCTGATTTATCAGCATAAGCCTTCAGGGTTCTGGTCAGTCCCCTTCTAAAGCCAGCGATATGGGTACCACCTTCATGCGTATTGATGTTGTTCACATACGAGTGAACGTTCTCTGCGTAACTGTCATTGTACTGCAAAGCAAGCTCCACAGGAATGCCATTTTTGATGCCCTCCACATAGATCGGCTCAGCGATCAGTGAAGGACGATTGCCATCCAGAAACTGAACGAACTCTTTTAAGCCGCCCTGTGAATGGAAAACCTCGGTAAGAAATGAACCATCTTCAACCACCTCACGTTCATCAGTAAGGGTCAATTTAATGCCTTTGTTCAAGAAAGAAAGTTCCCGGAGCCTGGAGGCCAGTGTATCATAGCGGTACTCTGTAGTTTGTGTAAAAATGCTGGCATCCGGGGTAAAGGTCACAATGGTACCTCTCTTTTCGGTTTCACCAACTTCCTTCACATCGTACAGTGGTTTACCGATGTTGTATTCCTGAACCCAGATCTTGCCCTCACGGTGTACTTCTGCCTTCAAATGTGTCGATAGTGCGTTCACGCAACTGACACCAACTCCGTGCAAACCACCGGAAACCTTATAGGTGTCTTTGTCAAACTTACCACCTGCGTGCAGCACTGTCATTACAATCTCCAGTGCCGATTTTTGTTCTTTTGTATTGATGCCTGTAGGGATACCACGGCCATTATCTTCAACCCTGATGGAGTTGTCTTTCAGTATATTTACATAAATGGTATCGGCGTGACCGGCCAGCGCCTCATCTATTGAGTTGTCTACAACCTCGTAAACTAAATGATGTAAGCCTTTTATTCCGGTATCTCCTATATACATCGAAGGGCGCTTACGCACCGCTTCCAAACCTTCTAATACCTGTATATTATCTGCCGAATAATTTGACTTTGAATCCTGTTCTTCGCTCATATTTTTAGTTAAAACAATAAGATTCAAAAATAACCAATTGCGGGTAATTAACGGCAAATGTGGATAACTATTTGACCTAAAACAAGCTAAAAGTATCCGAAAAAATACAGTTGTTTAGGATACTTAATTTGAAATTTTATATTTGTGCCAAAGAGCTCAAATTCAACCCGCTCTTTGAAATCAAAAAAAGCAAACAAAAACAGGATCAATAGCAATAGATGATGAAAACAACAACAAAATTAGGCAGTTTAGCTGCTGCAGTAGCCATAGTTTCGGTCATGGCATCTTGCCAGGATAAAGAAAAAACACCGGCTGCGAAAACAGGTACTGCTACGGTAAGCAATGAGGAGAAGATAGTTTATGTAAATTCTGATTCGTTATTGAACAAATACCAATATTTTAAAGACCTGAAAGTGAAAATTGAAGGCAAGGCAAAAGTTGCTCAGGGAGACATGGCTTCAAAAGGCCAGGCTTTTCAGCGCGAAGTTGCACAGTATCAGGCGCAACAAAGCACATTGCCGGCCGACCAGCGCGCAGCTACTGAAGAGCGTCTGGCACGTAAACAGCAGGAACTCCAGGCTTATCAGCAAAATGCTTCTGCTGCCCTTCAAAATGAGCAAAACGCAGAAAATGTAAAACTGTACGATAAAATCGCAGACTACCTGAAAGACTACGCTAAGAAAAAAGGTTATAAACTGGTATTGAGCTACTCAAAAGGCAATGGCACCATTTTATTTGCCGATGAGAGTCTGGATGTAACCAACGAAGTGATCGTCGGACTGAACGATGCTTATAAAAAATAAATTCAACAATGCAAAAAGGGCCGGGCTCAAAAAGCCCGGCCTTTTTTATGCCTAAAAAACCTGCTATTTCGCGGATCCTTCAGAAGCCAGATCGATCATGATGTCGATCTCTTTTACCACCTCCTCTGCGCTACCTGAGAAACCAACAGCCATAAACCGGATATTGCCTTTTGGATCAATAACGAACTTGGTTGGGATACCCTTAACCTTATAGGCACTGATTACGTCAAATACTT
>Ga0247815_10003561_pt1 | contig 11156 bp, 8 predicted proteins | sample UWRJL194509B1_FD_181014 | JGI IMG/M metagenome (GOLD analysis project Ga0247815, IMG submission 181014) | Plant litter microbial communities from Arlington Agricultural Research Station in Wisconsin, United States - UWRJ-L194-509B-1 | ecosystem: Environmental > Terrestrial > Plant litter >... | reverse complement strand
ACACTTGAACACCCCGATGAGCGACAGCTTATGCGCGGAATTGCGTCGACTGGTGTGCCTGCGCGGCTCAAGGTCATGGTCGACACGCTCGTCAGCGAGTCCACCAGCGTGGACGAGGGGTGCGCTCTCTCCTGTAGTCCTGCCCATCTTTCACTCAGCTCATGCCTGTTACTAGCGCCTTTGGCCCCTGTATCGAATATCTGCTCAAGAATGGTAAGCACGCCGATCCATCATGCACAGAATATCAATGCGCGGATGCTCATACTATCGCAGACGTGCTCTCGAATCTCGTCTTTCTGGCCGAAGCCGATAGGCCCGCAGGCGTCCTTGCAGAGGTTCTGCGAACGGTGTCGAGCATGATCGTATCGCTTGACGAACGGTTTCTCGTTCACACTGGAGTTCATAAAGCAGTCATCCGGCTCCTACGCACTTGTGCTGGCGACGAACTGCAGGAACGCATCGATGGGCGCGTCAAGAATAGAAATATGGGTGCCGCAGGTGCTGCAGTGAGGCAGAATCCGAGCGAGTACGAGGAAGATCGTAAGTGGCGTTGCTGCTACTTGCCGCGCTCTGCTCACGCTTGTTTCCCCAGTTGTCGATCTGCTGTGTATCATCTGTGGCAGGATACGCACGTTCCGCGATTTGCTCATGATCTTCTTCCATGACAAGAACTGGTATCATGCCCACTCCAAGCCTCTCGATATCGTTTCGGAAGAAGACGAGGAAGACGAGGACGACGAGTCCACTCAAGCAACAACGTCTGCGACTGGCTCTACAGCCGCCGACTCTCTGCGCTCGTCGTCTCCGACTGGCTCACAAAGCACCATCACTAGCGTGCCCACAACCGCAGCAACACAGACGAAGCCTGAGTACGAGTTTCTCATCTTCAACTACATGTTACGGTTTGTCCACCGTGACGGCAAGATTGGAGAATTCGCCCGCGCTGGTCTACTCTTTCTCATAGACATTGCGTTTTCTGCCGGTAGCACGGCTGAGGACGTCAGCGATCCGGTCGCGGAAATCGAACTCGCGCTCGCAGAGTACATTCTGGATGGCGACTTTGCGGATGTACTCAGCGCTGGTTTAGGTGCAGTGTACTCGGTATTACCCTCAAAGCTCTCAGTGCAGGCCGATTCGAGTCTTTTGCCAACTGACAGCATGCAACTGGGCTCTGCCGGCATGGCGGGCGAGGATGCCCGGAGCAACGAACAAGAGCACCACGAGATGCTTGGCATCGAGCGTAGTACAACGACAGTATTTCACGGCCAGTTGGATCATTTCATCAAGCTGCTCGCATTCCTCCAGGAGGTGCTTCGCCGCAACGAACCCAACGAGACTGCCGAGCAGTTAAAGCCTGGCGTCCTTGTTGGGAACGCTATCACGGCCGGCATCCTTGATGCCGTCAGGCGGGTTTTCCTCGAAAACATACTGTACACGAGCGTGCTCGAATGCTCTGACCTAGACGGGAGCGCCGTCGCTGTCATGAGCTACATCGAGATCATCCTCCGTGGTCTACGACAACACAATCACCTGTCTGAGCTTCTTGTGGACTTTCTCATGAGCGAGGACGACTCAGAGGCCGCGAGACCACGGGCACGAAGGCGAATGCTCAACCTCAGCGAGGCTCCAGCTGACGCCGCGACGGCGCGAGCTCGCAAGCTCAATCGGAGGAAGAGCAGCGCAATGCTACTTCTCGAACAACAAGGCGCAAACCGACAGTCGACCTACTTCACTGCGATGGAGCGTTTCACATTGAAGGATCTTATTCTTACGAATTTGCGCTCGACAAACCAACCCACGGCGACTGCGGCATTGCAGCTCCTCCAAACGCTGCTGACGACGCAGTGTCATGCCACAGTGGAACGTCTGTTCCTCGTTATCCGTGATCCTGGTGCCACGATGTTCCCCGAACCCACGCGGATAGCAGAACGTGAACCTCCGAGGCCTGCAACTCCAGACAGCGAGCTTTTCCTATACCCCGGCGCCTCGGATGATGAGGAGAAGAGGTTTTTCGAGAGCGTCTTCTCGCAGCCCACCACTACTATTGCCACTCACGAGCGAGAAATGGCGCTGTACATGAACCTTGTTGCCCAGATCGACTCCGGCCTCCCCGCCTCCGATAGGGATGACCCGTTCAGCACCGGTTTCGAGCATTATTTGCACGACGCCATTGTCGGACTGCAGGCTCACAGCTGCGGTCACGATCCACGGGTTGAGGAAAGCTGGAAGCACAGGCTGGAACCAAACGGGCCCATGTTCAGCGCACTACTGCACTCCCTACGCTCCTTCTTTTCCAATACTCCCGAGCGAAATGTTGCGCTCACTGGCGCTCTCTCGCAACTTGCCTTGTGCCCTACGAGAGCACTGGCTGGTTGGCTCACTTTCGGAACTGCACATCCAGACCCTTCTGGGCCGCGCGCAGCCTCACCATTGCCGTTGACATCCGGGGTTGGCAATGATGGCGACGACCGTTCAGTGCTAGATGCACATATTGACGATCAGCTGGCGGGCACGGCTGGCATTGTGTTGCCGCTCCCGGACATGGGTGCCGCCTCACATCCAGTCGTACACGCGTTATTCCAAGGCCTCGTTGCGCAGCTCGGTCGCTACCGTGCGATCGTGCCACAGTTCGACCAGTACCTTGCAGAGCGACGACAGGGTCTTCTCTTTTCCGAGAACCTGACTGATGCACTCAACCTCAACCTCGAGCTCGACGTTGAGCCCTTTGCGTCATCCGCTCGTGGCATCACTTCTACGCCTCCACGACCAAAGCCAACTCCGATGCCACAAAAGCCAAAGAGTGGATTCGCGGCGCTATTTACTCCGCGCAAAAACAAAAAGAGTACGACGGACACGCGATCATCGTTCGAATCGCCGCCTGGCACGCCGAAACGATCCACCAGTACACGCGAGCTGAGCGCCAGCCCCTTCGCCCCACACTACAAGCAAACCAATTCCGTGACTGTGGACGCTCTGTCGGCGCCTGTGCCATCCAGTGGCCCATGGACGCCCGAGCGACCCAGCATTGGCATTCCTGACGGCGGCGGTTTTGCAGAAGGCAGCGGGTGGAATGACGAGTCACAAGATGACGATTCACGTAAGAGCGTTGGCGCAGAGGATGCTCAGACATCGGAAACAAAGGTTACGCTATCACAGCTACTCGATAACGTAGTTGTACTGGAGGAGGCGATCAAGGAATTGACTGCCATCATGCACGCTAGGCGGACGTTGGGCATCGACGCTGTACGTTATTTGTAGACTGCAGGGCTTAGATTCAATGCTATCAGCGGAGGCAGCAGCCATACGATACACATGGTCCACGGGCAGAGATCGCTGAGAAACTAATGCACGGCTCCTCATGCATACCCACCACCCGATGCATGCTTCGCGGCGGTTCGACCAGAACGAATATGATCGAGTGCGGCCAACTCTTCGTCCATGATGCCCGCTGGCGAGATCTCGTCAAACATCTCTGCTTCCTCAAGAGCGAGATCATCCTGGTTGTCCCAGCCGTACGAACCATCGAGCGAGTCAGCGAGTTCATCTCTGGGGCGCCGATGGCCACCGGTACCTGGAAGCTCGGTCGCACGAGTATTCGGCGTGTTGATGCTGGCACTCGTGTTTGTATCGTCATCTGGGTCGAAGAAATCGTCCTCCTGAAGGTCATCCATGTCTGGTGCCCCGTGTCCACTGTGAGCAGTTAGATGTGGTGAACGAAGCTGGCGGATCTCGCGACGGAGACGGCCGAGACCAGCTTGCAGCGTCGTACGAGGGGCGCCGTTGGGCAGCATTGGAAGCAAAGGGGTCTGCGCGCCGCTCTCCACATCCAAATGCTCACGCATAGCCTCGTCAACAGCGTGAATGTCGCCTAACGATCCGACTGCTGGGCCACCTTCAAGATCTGTGCCATTGCGGTGGCCCGAGTGAGCAGGCTGCACTCTGATACGGCGGGCCTGAATGTCAGCGGTCGGAAGATCGAGCTGCGTTTGCCGGATGAGAGCGTGGAAATCCTCCTTAAGGGCACTGAAGCGGAACTGGTGGCTGAGATATATAGATGGCGGAACAAGTCCACGCTCCATTGTGTGCGTCGACAATTCGGCTTGGGCAAGCCAACGAGGTTCCCCTGCCAAGTCGGCTCCGTCGCCACGAAGATTGAGGTGAGGGTTTATCGGCTCTCGCACCTCTGGCCAATCGTGCCCTCTACCGAGCGGCCAATTGGCGATAATTATCTCTTCACCCCTGAGTGTGGACGGGGTCGTACCTGCCAGGGCTGCGCTACCAGTGGCGAGGGTAGCGCCAATGCCTGACAGCCCGCTCTCGGATTCGGCCTTCAGTGTCACGTTCAACCGCCAAAGCGTCAGTGTTGCACTGAGCTGGTCGAATACCAGAACATCTTGGAAATTCTGAGAGGGATGGCCAAACTTGGTGCCGAGTGGCGGGCTTGATGTAGTACCAGAGTTCAGGTGTCGCGAGCTCGGAGACGCCGAGGATGACTGGAACCGTCCAGCTTGAGAAGGCGACGTGCTGCTCGGAGTGCCACCAGAACCAGTGCCAATATGGTGAGGCAGCAGGATGGGCGGGACGTCCGAGCGATGAAGAAAGGCAATAGCAACCGTGCCGCGAGAATACGAGGCATTCGCGTTCGGGCTGTCAGTTGGTGGTGAAGTTCCCTCGGTGGGCAAAGCCGAAAGGCGACCGTCTATGCGTGAGAAAGCGTGCGATGGTGCATACGAGGATCTTAGGCGTGCAATAGGCCGAATCTCGGTCGACGGTGGTTGCTGTGACTTTAATCAGTAGCCTGACTGCCACTAAGAAAGGTGAAATAAATACCAGTTCAGTGATATTTCGAACCACTCCTTCAAGATGACTACGCTCGTCCGGCTTCCCACCGTAAGGATTTGCGGCGAAGACATCTATTACGTCGAACGGTCAGAGCGAGAAACTCGAGACTGGCGGTCCAAACTTACGAACTGTGCCCCGCCCACTACCAACGGCAACCCATCTGCCATCAAACGCCCAGCCTAAGTCTCGTAGCGTAGCACTTGTGTAGCCGCGCCGAAGGTCATAGAGGTGGACCGGCACCTGCATTTCTGGATCAAGGGACGATTGTTCTGCGGACCCAGGAGGCAGCGACGCAGCCACGGTGTTGAGAGCTGGCAGGCGTGGTTGATTATTAGCAGATGCAGGTGCTGTGGGTGCGTCCGACCGCGGTTGCGAACTGACAACAGCAGGCGCGGAAGTTCCCGGCGGAGCGCGTGTCGAGGAAGGCGAATCTGCATTGGTAGACGATCTGACACCCAGCGAGACACTCGTTGTTGGCAAGCTCTCTGCAGCTGTGTAACGGCTGCTTGGAGTGGCGGTGCGGATGGCGGTACCACCGTTAACTGCAGCCGCAAGAGGCGGCAAAGCAGTTGGTGCAGCAGTTGGGCTGGCCGATGTGGATGGTGCTCGAAGTGGCGCCGAAACCTCAGCAGGTGGCGTGGGCTCAAGGGCAGCGACCGCTGCCGCAGCTTTGGCTCGTCTGCGTGCCGCTTTAGACAGCGGCGCGGAAGAGCTAGGAGGCGGAACGGGTGAAGGTTCTGGAACGGCTGACAGCGGTGAAGCGGTTGGAGCGGCTGAAGCCAGCGCATGGCTAGACGAAAGAGCAGTTGCCGCCGAAGGTACCGAGGATGGTGCTGAGAAGGTAATGAGATCCACCTCAGGCACATCCAGGCCAACATCGGCTGTCTGGATGGACTCAGAGTTGACGAATGGTTCTGATGACGGACCATCATCTTGGTAGTCGACGGCGGCAGGTGGAAGCGGCGCGACAGGCTCAAGAACAGCATGTTTCTGAGCGGGTGACTGGGTCCCGTCAAGCTTATTTGACGGCTGTTGTTTCGTCTCACTTCGCTCCAGCAGCTTAGCCTTAGCCGGCGCTACTGCATTCAGTGAGCGAACGGTGCCAGAACTGCGTGTCCAGCGACCACCGAATACTCGGACAACCCCTCCATCTGCTCCGGCGACTGCAAGCATAGTTCCGCTCGAGTCCCATGCGAGCTTAACGATGGCGTGGTGAGTCGAGAGATCCATGCGAGCGACAACAGCCAGATCGAGTGCAGCGATCGCGGCAGCCAACGGCGAAGCACTCGCAAGATGGGCCGGTGTCTGGCCTGCTGACACATGTAAGCCGGGTGGGAGCCGGGCAAGGTCGACTACCGTGACAAAATGGGCTTTACCGCGGCCAGGCGAAGGTGACGCATCAGCAGCATCCCGTGGCAGGCTACCCCGCGCCGTAGTTGGGCTTGGTGGCTCACCACCAACGGCAGTAGAGAGACCGCTAGTTGCTGGGGCGCTCTTGCTGAAGGATCTGTCTCCCAGCGAAGAAGAATGACGATGAGACGAGGCCGGTCCCGGTTGCGCTGCTGTGGTGCTGGCCAGTGCTCGGATACCGGACCACATCCCCTCGCCCACTCGCCGCGCCATCCCAGCAAAACCTGGCACCGAAGGTGATCCCAAGTTGATCGTGATGCTGTTGTCGTCGCTGCGTGCGTGCGCCTGGACTGTGCTCGCGAGAGCGCCAGCACCAGACCCGACGGTGTTTGCGAGGACACCTGCAGTGCTCGCGATTGCACCGAGCGCACCCATGCCCATGCCATAATATGAGGACATGGGGGTGGATGCCCGGTCGAGAGCGGAAGACGGCGCGGCACTCACATAACCGCATCCGTTGTAGAGTTGGGTTCGGATATGATGAGCAGGAGGCGTTGAACTGAATGCCAGAAGTCGCTCCTGCAGTGCAAAGACCGGATGGTTGTCACCGTCGGCGGAATTCGTGGCAAGCGCCGCACCCGGAATTATGGCCCAGGGTTCCAGCGTTGGCGTGAAGATATGAAGAGCTGGTTGTGACGTGGCCTATTGCAGCAATTAGTGAAAGACGATACAGTGCAGAGTCGTGACTTACGACGACTATGTAGCGGTTTCCCGCCACGATCTCGGTAGCGCCAGGTAGGATAAACTGCTTGACAATCTGATGTGTGCGCAGCGAATAGATAATGACCTGCTCCATATCGTCGATTAATGCCGCGATGGCGAGCAGCACGTGGCCCTTCCACTCTATGAATGTGGAAGATGGTCTTAGAACGACGGCCGACAAGACGTTGCCGATGAGAGGGTCATTGCGCAGGTTGAGGATCTCGCGAACTCCGGTAAGGTCGGATACATCCCACACTGCCAGACCAGCTTCATACACCAAGATAAGCAAGCTAAGAATGCCCAAGTTAGCCGAACATCCGGAAGTTAAACTAAGCCCAAAGTCGTACCGCTTGCCATCAGCATTATGAAAAGCTGCCCAGACAATGCCGTCGTCCTCAGGGAGTGCTTCGTGCACGGCCGACATCCCAATCGCAGGCGTGCCAACAAGCATGTCCTCTGGGGTGGGATACACGTCATCGTCCTCGAAAACATTGGGACCCGCGGCGTTGCGTGGTGGACGAGAAGCTTGTGCGAAGACGGATGCAGTGGCTGGAGCAGGGAGGAATCCGACGGTCAAACTTGAGGAGCCCGGTGCAGTGTAACTTAACGGCCGCGGGCGCGCGCGTGAACCGACTGATCAGGTGACACAGTTAATAAAGTGATGAGAGTGAATGACTCTGACTTACGAGCGGGAGCAATGGGTGTCGATGGGGTTGCAGACGCTCGACGAACGGAGGAGATATACGAACGTACGGTACCGAGACTTCGTCCCAGCGACTCGAGTCGTGACTGCTCGCTGCATTGAACTAGTCAGCTTCGATGCCAACGAAGGGTCAACCATGGTGGCCAAGTCACACGCCAGATAGCTGAGTTCGAATGTTCGACCACGTTCCACTCAGGAAGCGTGACACCAGTTTAGCGCACAAACCACGGAAGGATCACAAATAAATCTCGTGTCGCGTGGCTGAAGTGGTCATGGAGAGAGTGCTAGTGAGGTAAGAGCACCACAAGCGTCCTGTTCTGTGTTCACCCTCGTGACCACAGTGAGCCGCGCGGAGGCCATACTCTAAACAAACGCCCAAGTAGACAACCTGCACAGCAGACTGCATATCACTGCATTGCATAGGCTGGGAGTCATGACACAGAGGCCAGGCGAGCGGGGGGGGGGGGGGAGAGAGAGATAGGCTGAACAGCGTGCAGCGCAGTGTCGCAGCGCAACAACGAATGGCAGAATCAAGCCGAGAGCAACGAAATACTGAAGCGAAATACGCGCGCGAGTTATGATGCCAACGTACCGTGGAATTGTGGGGAGACAGACATGACCGGCTGCGCGGGGTTGCTCTGGCAGAGGATTAGGCGAGTGTTTGAGTGTATCGCGAGCATCGTGTGCAGGCATAGAACTCTAGCCGAGTCGATGGAGTGGGTTTGTTGGGTTACTGGAGTTACAAGGTGAGTCTGGTCAAGGGATGCGAGGCGACGAGAGCAGTGGTGGCGCGTGATGGTCGGGGCTGGGTGGTAGGTGGGCGTATAATGGATAAGTAGAGATGCAGATTAGGCGATCAAGTCGTAGATGATATAAGTGGTGTGGGTGTGGTTGGTTTGTAGCTGTATGTGTGAACGTGGTCGTCGAGTCAGGCGAGGTCGCTGTTCAAGCCTCCTAGCCGACCATTCTGGTTGCTTCCGGCCTCTTGTTCTCGTCACCTGCTCAGCCGAGGGTCAACCCATCACATACCTCACCTGAAGTCCAGTTGCACAACTTCAACGGCGTAAATGGTGCTTCATTTGCTCGCAGTATAACATCTGCCTTTCATGCTCCGTTTGATGTTGGTGTGGAGTATCGATGCTTTGTTCGGGATGTGGTGTTGTCTCCCAGCCGCCAGCACTACTCGTCGTTCCCCTTAGGCATGCACCAACGAACAGTATCGGAGCTCCAAGTCCATCTGAACCTATGCATGCCCGTGAAACTGCCATGCGCCATGCAAGAACGCGTAAATGCTTGAACTTGCACCGCAAATCCTTCGCCTGGTCACACCATCCCCTCAGGCCTCCACGCCATCGTGGTCGGAACGGACAAACGCCGCTACACTAACTAGTCAGCTGTTGGAGTCATTGAATGTATCTTGATCGGCCAGGGCTTCGCATAGCTGGAGCTATCAATAGCGGCTATGGTGCTGCACAGTCACTCCTCATGTTCTTGATCGTTTGACGCGCTCATTGCGGATGTTCGCATCTTGCTTCTCCTTCCCTGCCGCATGCCTTGAGAGGTCTTCTGTTGCCTCACCGGTCGTCGCACAACAGGCCTGTCTACTCCTTAGCAAACCATCTCCGAGGACTTGGTAGCGGCAAACCATTCCAGGTTCCAAACTGTCCCCACTAATGTTTATCGAAATATCCCGGCTCAACAAATATGACTACCATCGTCAAACTGACACCCGCCATCTGCTGTGCACCTTTTGTGTACCCTCCTGGTGCGTTGCCTCTCGCCTGATTCTCGGGCCTGCGACGATCGAGATGCAACCTGCCCGTACATGTGCAACCATCCCGCAGGAACCGGAGCATACACGCGTGAGCGTTACAGCAAAGGGATGTATGGCTTCGCAATTCGTTCCCAACTCGTTATCTCGTTCCGGTCAGTTGTGGCAACGACAATCCCATGCTTCGCCCACACAGCGTGATCAGCAATCCGTCGTACGCTATGAAGTCGCAGCTTCCTCTCCATCCTACCGCTCGTTTCCCCCCAATACTCAGTCGCTTCTGTTCCGTAAGAGCACATGGGGGCCTCTTCGGCCACCACCTGATCTTATCTCGCACAGTCTCTATAAAATCTAGGACGCAGTGAACTTGAAGTTCTCCAGCAGTCCCTGCCCACTCACTTGCCACTCTCGGTCGTTCGCACGCTAGCGTCGCTCAACTCTTGAACAATGGTCCGCGTTGCACTCCCGGTTCTCTTTGCCTTCGTGGCCGCCGCGACCGCTCAGCGTCTCTGCGGCAGCACTCCCACCCATGAAGAGGTCTCTGCTATGGAGGCCGACTTCGCCGTCCAGAAGGTCAAGGCTGCCAGCACGTTTGCCGATGTTGGCATCCAGGCGACCCCAGTCATCCCGGTCGGTTTAATTGTAACACTGTGACTTTGAGGCCTTTGGCTAACCGCGACCACTGTCCACAGGTTTACTTCCATGTCATCTACTCGAGCAACTCGACGAGCGGAGGTTACCTCTCAGCGACCTCCATTGCCAATCAGATTAGCGTTATCAACACGGCTTACGCCTCGACAGGGCTTAGCTTCACGTTGGCCGCTACCACGGTGAGTTCTTCTGCTTGCGATGTAAGCAACTGGCGCTAAATTGACGCCTATCTTCCTCGCACCATTATCAATTTCAAAACACACCCAGTATACGCAAAATTCAACCTGGTTCACCTCGGCTGCTCCTAGTACGACCTATCAGACTGCGATGAAGGTTCGTGCCGCGCCAAATTAGGTTGTTATCATTATCTCACGCCGACCTCGGTAGACCGCCCTTCGTACCGGTGGATCCAACGCGCTCAACGTTTACACTGTGGGCTTCAGCTCTGGATCTGGCGCTGGCCTCCTCGGATGTTTGTTACTGCAACCTAAGAACTTGAAGGCCTCAACTAACCCGAGTTGAATTCTTTGTAGATGCAACCTTCCCGTCGAGCTATTCCAGCGCCCCGACGGACGATGGTGTCGTCATCCTGTACTCCAGCCTGCCAGGTGGTAGTGCCGCCCCTTACAACCTTGGTCACACCCTCACCCACGAGGTATGGATTGTTGCCTGCAATTCAATCTCATGTAGAGACTGAATTGCTATATTCATTGATATAGGCGGGGCATTGGGTCGGTCTCTACCATACCTTCCAGGGCGGTTGCGCGACCTCGACCACCGGCGGCGACGGCGTTGCTGACACCCCGGCCGAGTCGTCTGCCGCGTTCGGCTGCCCAACCGGCCGCGATACGTGCACGTCCATTTCTGGCGTTGACCCGATCCATAACTACATGGAGTACGTTCGCTTGCAACAATGACTATTCGGTGCTAACATGCCTTTTGCAGCTACACGGACGACTCGTGCATGACTGAGTTCACGGCTGGTCAGACCACTCGCCTTAAGTCGCAGATGACCACCTACCGCGGCATCGTCTTCTAAGCGACACACCACGCAAATGCTCACTGCTGGTGGATGGT
>Ga0247815_10003560_pt1 | contig 11161 bp, 7 predicted proteins | sample UWRJL194509B1_FD_181014 | JGI IMG/M metagenome (GOLD analysis project Ga0247815, IMG submission 181014) | Plant litter microbial communities from Arlington Agricultural Research Station in Wisconsin, United States - UWRJ-L194-509B-1 | ecosystem: Environmental > Terrestrial > Plant litter >... | reverse complement strand
GATGAAGTATATATGAGAGTGCTATCAACAGAACTCGGTAATGTTAGAACGCATAACGCCGCAGCGGCATTGCGGCCTCAGATGGAGCTGAGGCTGTCATGCAACTCGGGGGACTCTGAGCACCACATGGCCAGCAATCATATGATAGCGCCCGCATTCGATACGCTGATAGAACTCAATAGCTGTGATGTCGTGTCGTCATGAAGGAGGTACGGTGGGTCTAGCAGCAAAGTCCATGGTTCAGTCGGCTCCGCTGCGGCCTCCCATGTTGCTTCGAATGTAGGCGCACTGTGAAGAAGTACATGACTCAGGCACCAGTCAGAGCGGTCAAAACCGAGCTGAAGATCTGCACATGTTCTGATGGTGTAAGGCGGCTATAGAGCCGGGCTGCATGTTGACCTGATCGAATTCTCCGCTTCGACGCGCTTCTAAAGGCTTCAACGATTGAGTCCGTGTGGGTAAGAGTGTGTCTGTGAGGCTGTTGAGCGGTCGAGGACGAGTACATATGTCGCCACCACGTGGTGCAGGCACCGTCGGGCAATGACCAGCTCTCGATACATCAAAGCCAACTTTGTTACTTGTACAGCCTAGTCCTCCAACATTCACGGGAATGACGACTCGGATGAGCTGTATTCGCCATGAAGGCAGAGAGTGCAACTAGTGTGATGGAGTCGCCTGAATCTCGTGGATGCCCTTGTCGCTCTGCACCGTTACAGAGCCGTTCTGCATTCGCGCCCACGATGTTAGTTATTTGCATACCATCAGGTCAATAAAGCAGCCCAAACGCACTTCATTCCCAAAGTAAGCGGCCTGTGCGACCCCGCAGAACAGGCCAACTTCAACTACGCCTGTGAGCAGTTTCAAGTCGCGCAGAAGCTGAAAGCAGATGAACAAAGTTAGAATTTACGACTGATTGGTATCGGAAAAGGGCGAGGCGTACCTCTGCCGGCTTGCTCATCTTGTCGTGCTCGAAAACGGCATCGATGATGAAGTTGCCGTTGTCGCTGACGACAGGTCCGGCTTTCGCGGTGCCAGCCTTTGGAGATGATTAGACGACGAATGTAGGTGCAAGCGGCAAGGAGCATGAAGCGATCCACAGAATTCCTCGAGTGGATAGGGGAACGAATCGCGGATGATATGCGTGTGCAGTAGTAGTGCGTCAGTACGCGGTGTAACAGAGAAGGACATGCGGCGCACCATGCGCAATCCAACGTCCGGCCTCGCACCCAATTTCTTGAGTTGGTCTAATACGCGTGTGTAGCCGTATGCGACTACTTCAATCGGAACGCCATTCTTCCACTGGCGGGCGGCATGAGTACGTCGGTTCGCAGACGAAGACCGGTGAAATGACGGACGTACATTTGTTCCTAGTACGCTGCTTCGTTTCCTGTAATCGGCGACTATGACGAATCTGAGATATCAGATAATCAGGATGGTATAGATACGATCTGTTGATAAAAGCGACAACGAACGTGGTGGCGCTCTCAGCGAGGACTTTCTCGCGGTACTGACACGCTCCGCCTCCTTTGATGCAGTTAAGCGAGTCGTCAACCCTTTCAATTCAAATTATAGTCAGAAGGGGTTCATACACGCTCGCGAACGGTGCAAGGGGTTTAGCGCTAGCTTTGGTGCACTCACTCGTCCGCACCATCAATAGTGACATCGATGTCCGGGTACTGTTCTATGTCTCCGAGCACGAGGTCGGCGTCGACAATGAGGTTCTTGGATTGGAAACCTGCAGGATTAGTGTTCAATAGAGAGTTCAATGTAGCAATCATAGGACGAATGAATCACCTGTTGGAATAAAGATCCTCGGAGCGTTCACGTCTTTACCCTGCTGCGCGATACGTTCCACCACATATGGCACGGTCGAACCTACGCCAAGTTAACTCTGCTATGCTCTTTATGATGCGCAGCCTACCCGAGCCGATTCCAATAACCTACGAGCAAGACGGTGGTTAGCGAGCCAGTCGTAGATCACAAATAGGGGCCACCGTCTCGGCGTGCGCAGGAAGAGCAGAGCAGGCAAACCATCCGTTTGCAGGTTGAAATCAAAGGACGATTTACTCACACGGTGGTTTGGCTTGATATGTTGGTCGACCGCTGTGTACGCTGCCAGACGCTTGGCCTGCTCGATCGGACTCAATGAAGACATTGTGCGACGTAGCAAGGGTAGTAAGACTGTAGGAGTGCGGAACGGGAACAAGGCAGACAAGGGAACACGGATCGGAGTTCGACGCGCCAGCGCGGCAAGACGCGTGCGCGGGATGGAATAATGACGAGGAGGAGAGCGGCACGGTCAGCCGGTCGGCGCCACCCCGACGCATGCAGCCGGCGAATACGGCCAGTCGCCACACACGTGCCGGTTAGCGAGAGGAGCAAGCATGGTGGCACGAACGCGCAACAAAGTCTCGAAAGAGCTCGAACGACCTACAGAACGAGTAAAGGCGCCTGCAACTCAACGCCAAGTTTATTCGAACGAGACTCTGAAATGCGTTGCTATGACCTGAACTCATGCATTCACAACTGAACAAGAGCGATGCGGTACGGTCTCGTTTGCCCCAGATTTGATCAAATACAACATAGCTGGAGTCACCAAACATCCGTGGAATTCAAGTTGGCATAGGTTGTAAGCATAAGAGTGTCGCAGGAAGTGAATTGTACGAGTTGTAGTCAACGCTTGAAGGGTATGATGAGGCAAGCAGCAGGACACAAGGGTAGAATGATAGCATGGTACACAGTAGAATCCGTACACGCGTGGTTTTCAATCGAGAGCTGGGTGAAGATACCAAGAGGCATGGTAGGAAGGGTCACTGAGAAGCAATAGTGAACCGTGAGAAGAGCAGTGACACGGCCTCTGTACCGTTAACTAAGAAAGTCCAGAGGATCGGATGATTCGTCATACTTCGCCTCCATATGTGAATGCTTAGTCTGCGCTGACAACCGTCGAGTATTCACGGGCTTGAACGGTTTCCGACTCGAGGATTTATGCGAATTCGCTCTGCTCGAGCCTGACGGCCGCGATGTTGTAACCATTTTTTGTCTTCTTGAAGGTTGAGCGCGACCCGAGTCGTCGTTCTCGTCTGAGGACGGTGGCGAGGCATGCTGCACCCTCGATCGGTTTGTCGTCGTATTCCCAGTCTTCGTGACGGGTGCAGTGCGCTGTTCATTTCTACCATTCGGTGCTGGGGCAGAGGCGCGTCTCTTCGCGGGATGTGGGGGAGGGGAACTAGTGCGAGAAGTGGGCGAATAAACGCTGAGGATGAACGGGCTATGGTCAGCAAGAAGCCCATTCAAGCGCTATCTAGTTTGCCACTCACGCGTTCTTGCTATTGCCTTTCACCCTTACGGCGGTCGGCTTCGGCGTCGGCTTCGGTACCTCATCATAGTCCGTCTCTTCCTCAGAATCCAGCTCGGTGGTCACCGCCACCCTAGTCGCCACTCGCTTTCGTTTACCCAAAACTGTCTTCTTGGACTCTTCATTTCGCACGGCTGCCGGTCGTCGCTTCGCTGGTTTCTTGGCTCGACTGCTCCGAGCGGAGCCCGGTGAACTAGAACCTGATCCCGGCAGAAACTCGCTAGCCTCGCTGTCATACGTCCCGCTCATTCGCCTTGGTTGACGACGCGTGGGAAGCGTGAAGGGGTCCGCGGGATCGTAGGGTAGCAGCAAGGGTGGCGTATAGGTGCGGTGCATAACAAGTGAATGGCGGATAGCTGATGTGGATGCAGCCCTTCGAATTGACTGAGCCTGAGAAGATGTCGAAAGCTGAGAGGTAGATGCTCGACGCCTTTCAAGTGCCGATCGAGAGGCCAGAGAGCTCTTCGAGGTGGTCGCGATATTGCTTGCGGTGGGCTGAAAAGGTGTCGTTGCTGATTGACGGTTAGCTGAGCTACCGAAAGGCTGGAACGGAGAGCCAAGCTTACTTGGTCTCACAGTTCGTACACCTTCAGCAGGATTACCGCTACCAGACGCGTTCATCGAGACGCGCCGAGGTTTGCAAGGGGCGCCGGGTGCGACATCACCAGAAGCGGTGGCCGCGCCGACACTCGCAGAGGTTGCAACAATTTTGCGCACAACCAGAACGGCCATTAATGAAGCTTATACGCTTTTTGGAGTAGAAATCGCGCCGGATTGAAGGTCAAGTGGCCGAAGTATAGAGAACGGAGCTCGCTAGCGAAAGGACGCGCTTCTTCAAGCACAAGGCCTGGGCACAGGATTAATGCAAGTCAAAACTTTGGCGCGCAAGCAGTGGAAGCGGTATGGGAAGAGAGCCGACGCGGATCTAGTGCAGGAGCGGAGACCAAGGATGCTTGCCGGATCAGGTTTTGAACGTGACGCCGGACGTTGCCGGGCTCATCGTGTCGCTCAAAGCCGAGGGCCAAACTTGGGCCAAAACATCCACCTCGTCCACTCAATATTCTCAGTTTGAACTACCACTTGCATGGAAAAAACCTTGAGACTTAAGTGCTAGGAATGTTCAAACATTAGATGTGGGTAGGGAGTGTTATACGCGAGTCGAAACGGATGTGTCAATCGAGTCGGAACGGCGAAGACAAGCTTCTCGCAAATCGTAGAGGGAACCGAATTTATCATCGCCTCGCTCAACTGGGTAGACACTAGTTAGATTGCCGCTTCTGAGGTCTGATATAGCCGAGATCAGCGTGACTGTCCCGCTACTTGAGGACAAGATGTTGCAGCCGCACCTCCAAGCACTATACGCTGCGGCCACGGCATCATTCCGTTCCGCAGTGCGTCAGCACTTCTTGATCACCTGGCACCACCAATCCCCAGGGCCTGCTGTGGCGTCGTTCGGTGGCTGAGAGGTCTCGGCGTTCGTCTGTGCTCCAGGTAATGGGGAGGCGGCAACGAGAGCAATGAGGGCCCAGAAGACTGTCACTGAACGCATTGCAGGAGTAAGGAGAGTGGAGGTACTGAAAGTGCTCGGGTAAAGATGAGAGTGCAGATGGCGGAGCCGAAGTGAAGAAGCACTGATGCACTGAGCCGCTCCTGCTTTAAGACTGATGGGCTCTCGGTTGATACCGAAGCCCTAAACAACCATCTGGTGCGTGCCAAAACATTTTCCATTTCAGTTACAGCTAGCGCTCGATCGTCCGCACTGCTGCGTGTGTCAAAGCCTAGACACAAAGCCCCAACTTCAGGGTGACGACGCCGTACATTCCTCCTGACAGCCCGTCAGTGCCACACAAAGTCCCCGCGCCCCTTCATTTACGAGCGGTGATAAATACCTATGCGATCGATCAGGGGCGGAGGGAAATAAGCGAGTCGCTTAGTTGCGGATGAGGGCACTCTGCATTGATGGTGACGACAGACTGTGAGGTTGTCACCAAACCGTTCCCGAGTCGAGATGCAATGGTTTAAAAGCTCTAATCCAAAAATGATCTTGCTGGTACCGTGCCTGCTCCACTCCTCTGCCTCCTTCTCCCGAAATATGCGCATTCCGACCGTCGGCGGTGTGCTCTCGGACACCGATATTTAGTCGGCATGTCAGTCACCCCTGTTACAGATAATGGGATGTTCAAGGAGAGCAGAGAGCGCTCAATGGGCATCGAAAGCGATACATATCGTGGGATTAGGTACAGAATAGCCGACGATCAGGTCGAGGCACGCTTTGCCCGACGGAGAACCAGCCTAATGATCCACCCGCCCGGCGCGAACGATAACATTGTCTCCCCGGGTGTTTCCACCCTTCAGCCTGTCAACCACTTCATTGGCCATATTCGGCGCCAAATGCCGTGGGATCCGCTTGTCCTGGGGAGAGGTAAATGACACAGGTCAGTTCATAAATACATCCGCGCGACACGTCGACCACAGCCCGCCGACCTCATTTAGCAGCGCCATGGGCACCAGTCGCCAGGCCCGTTAGCTATGGCGGGTACAATTGTTGTCTTTGAAAGCTTTAGATCGGACTTCGTAGAGTCGGCGGTGGGGGTTGGTGCGGCGAGTGTTGATGCGGCAAGTGCAACGAGCGACAACAAGGAAGCGACGGAGAGACGCATCGTGTGCGGTAGTGATGAGTTAAGGAATGTGAGGGCGAGGTCGATAAGGCAGAGGGCTGATAGTCTCAAGAAGCGGCAAGGTCGCAGCGAGCGAGGAATGAAATAGCAGTCACGGAGACGAGAAACCATTTGTACTCGCACGCTTGATGAAAGATCGTGGAAGAAGCGTGCTGTCCGCTGTTTGAATGTACTCAACCCTGGGTTTTTGCCGGTTAAACTCAGGGAATCTGATTATGACATTGTTGGACCCTTCTCCGTCGCGACTAAAGAGGCTGTACCGACAATTAAAGCCACAAGAGCTCGGATAAAGGTTGTGCGGCGATGTGATTGCTGCCGTGATCGGGGAATGGATGGTTTATCACAATTGGCGAGACCAGCACCGTAACTATACTCTCATGATCGAACGCTGTGTTCTCTCTCTCGTAAGCGTGAAGATCGCGATCGTACCAGCTCGTTCTAATATCACTACGACCACTTTATGCTCTACCGAATTGGAATAGCGTACGTTACATGTGCTCAAGTGAAAGGAACCGCATTCAACAACCGCACAAGTTGAACCCTTGCGACTGACATCTCCGAATACCGACGTCGGCGTCACGCTGGAGCACTGCGCTACTAAGCCGAATGCGAAGAATGGGGTAGCATAGCCACCAAGACCAGATTGAAATCGTTGCGGCCGAGCTTGCGCGAGGTGTGCAAGCAAAGCGTTTGCGTAGCAAGGTTGTAGTACTGGTGTGATCCGAGATGTCTGCCTGGTCCAACATTCTCAGTTGTTCCCAAGACCCGAACCCTCATGTCGCCCAACATGAGGAGCGAGAATTGATATCATAGCAGGACGGATGCGAGAACTACGGTACGACTGGACAGCCTCGTTTCAACAGCGGAGCATATTAGAGGACACGGCAAACTCCCTTGCCACAGTCATACCTGCAGTCGAGATGAGATGCCCCTAAGTTGCGAGTATACTTAAAGAAGCAGGGATTGACGGGGCTGATACGTGTCCGTGTAGATGTGGTGGAATGAGGGCAGGAAGACACGATTCAGCAAAAGCTGGTGCAACCGGTAGTCGTTATATATCCAACCAGCAACCTCTCCAGCGTGCTGCTGTCATTCCTAGCCTTGAGCTCACCAAGTACGCAATTTGAGCTCGTCGCACATCTATGCCAACAAAACTGACACCAAGAAACCGCCTTAGTCTGAGTATGACGGCGAATAAACTATTTGTCATGTACGCCGTCAGGTTATCGACCAGCTTGGCATGGATCGAAATGTTCACATTATTGATTACTTAGCTGGTCCCGAGGCGTGGAAACTCCGCCGGACCACGCTTGTCCTCCTGGATCGCTTATCCGCGAAACCATCTACCCTCAATTCCCCTATATTGGCCATGGCTTCATCGGTCACTGTTCCGCCTGGCATGCTCGTTAAACCTTCACTGTCAGCCAGCCAGCAGGCCGACAGATGTCGCGACGTCACAGCGCGACTTCCAGCTCAGGTCCTTGCATTGATATTCAGGAATGCGCATGAGGACCTCAACTCAACTATTCATTGCGTATGCCGCCGTTGGCATAGAGTGTTTCAGAAGTCGCGCGGATTCCAAGCCGAGCGTGGTCGCTCTCTAGTTGATCCACAGACAGTCCTCCCTATGGAACTGATGGCGGCCATCTTAGACGAACTTGCATGGCAGGATGTGTTTACATGCTCACAAGTATCTCGTGCTTGGCGGGGTCTTAGTCATACCTCACCTTTATTTTGGCGAGTGCGTATGTTCGACATAGAAACGCTCGCAACAGACTAACCAAGCGCCTATTGAAGTATCTCACCCTCGATATGCAGTCCGCAGGTCAGCTCAATTTACTCGCGTATCGACAGGCCAATCTTCCGATTGGCGCTCTGTTCAATCTTGAGATCACGACCGAGGATATGACGCAGGAAACAGCGACTTGGCTCGCGAACTTCATAAAAGAACACCACGAGTCTATTGAAGTCCTATCAATAGATCTCGAAGCAAAGCTCGAGACGCGCCAAGCATTTGAACACATTCTTATCGATGCATTATGTGCGAAGCCGGCACCAAACCTGCGTACTTTGGACCTACACCTTGACGGGGCAACGGCACTAGAGCTCTCGCTCCCGGTCCTACCTGCGAGCATTTTCCAGGGCTATGCTCCGAAACTTCAGGCCGTCCGATTGACGGACGTACTTCTCCCTGATGCCGCGGTTCCTGCCTTCTCTTCCGTCGTGATCACACAATGTGATGAGGACCCGACCAGGACACACCTTCGGCCGAATCACGTTACTCTCGAACAATATATGACAACGTTCCCGGCAGCCCGCCAAGTCGAGCTTAGAAGTTTCGGCTTGACCGGTGACGGCCTCCACACATTGTCATCTCCAGCATTGGTTACTTGGCTACATAACCTCGACTATCTCGAACTGTGCGACATGTCATCGTCGACACCAACATCTGTCGTTCTCAGCGCACTGCCCAATGCAGAGAACCTGCGATCGATCGGCATCGTTGACGACACTTCATCTGCCATGTTGGTTCTTCTTGAACACTTGAAGTCATGCGACGCTCTCGGCATGGCTCTTGAGCACGACGAGTTCTGCGACGGTTTCTTCGTCATTAGTCTCGCCGATCCAGCCAAGCAACGCATGCGAAAGATCAAGACCGACATCGAATGGCACGACAGGAACTCGACATTTACTGGACTAGGACCCGCAGTTCTATTTCACCCTGATCACTCGAGTCAGTGGTCGGCAGCGCTCGTGTTTCTCGCGCTACCGCTGTCACTCGGTCCTATCGTCTCAACACACCTGCCAGAGTTGAAGAAAGTCGACTCCCTAGTTATTAGTGTGGACGATGATCGAAGTGAAGGAGAGCTCATTGCTCACAATGGTTGGGCGCCGCTTACGCTGCCGAAACTGCGGCGGCTCGAGTTCTGGAACGAGAGGTGCGGTTATCTCGCACACAAACTGGTCCTACCTTTCATCCAGCACGTTGTCGGAGAAACTCCCGAGGAGCCTTTTCAGCTGTGGATCACTGGGCCACAAATGAAGGAGGAGCGGCTTGTGTACAAGAGCGTTCCTGGGTCTGCCGAACCAATTATTTTAACATGGACATCACCGTGTTGAAGTTTTTGCTGCTTTGGCGGTTCACCTAAATGTTTGCTATTAGCACGAGGGCATGTCAGTAACATAAATCAGCCTTAGGGTCTGCAACCAATCGGAGAACCCTGCGCTGGAGCGCAGCGGGAATGGATTCCGCCCAACGTCTTACCCTCCCGATCTACGACCCGCCACATCAGTCTCCTACCGCTGTCGTCCGCCTTCTCCATATTCTTCGTGACCATCGTAAACACCGGTCGACCCGCATCTGTTGCATCTCTCGAGGCAGATCGTTAGTAACCGATCTTGTCATTTTCCCACTCGTGGTGCTCGATAGAATGTTCGACACGAGTCGTGAGTGTGTTACAGATGGCGCCGTGTGGGCAGTACCTTGAATTAGATTACTGAACGACTCTCGTTCTACGATAGAAAGATTGGCAGTGGTCTTTGGAAGTGGGTTGAAGCACGATTTGACCGCAGCTCACTACGCCAGAGGATTGAATTAGCGCATGGCCTTCAGCATCGGCGCCGAGGTGACCCTTCGCCGTCTGAACCGTGACTCGCTCGTGCTTCGCGCGAGCTGCTTCCTGCTGTTCTAGTCATTCAAGCCCGCCAGAACTTGACTCGTGACTTCGCGCCCTCTCGGGCGACGGAACGTAATGTCAACGGCTGCGAGCGCCTCGGCAGCATGTGACTTACTTCACATGGGACGAATCGCGCGTTCTGCATCTTTTTAACTGCGATAAAGCCGCAGATAGCTTTACCGGTTCCCTATGTCAGTTCTAGGAGTTCTTGTAGCTGTCTTCGTTGAAACCTCTAGTTGTCGCTGAAGAGAGAGCGGGCCATCTCCGAGAAAGTCGATGACTGGATCACTCGTCCTGATCGGGCTCTGACGCGCGGCCTGCTTGCATTGCTTCGACCCTGCACTGATCCTCAAAAGACACGGACCTACGGCCACCCTTCTCCACATTCATCTACGCACATCCCTTGGCCTCATGTTTTACTCCAACCCATACGCACGACAAATGCCCGCCAGCTTCCAGCCGTCGTCGCGGCCCTCGTACCAGCCTGAGGTCGTCACGCCTACACATGACGATCTCGCGCGAGCACGCTATATACGCGTCGTGCAGGAGCAACGCGCAGCTCGGCAGGCCTACACTGACGCGCTCGCTGAACGTGACGTTCAAAACCTCGAACATGGCTACACGAACAACCCATACGTTCGGATGAATAGGCCCACTATCCCATCACCTCGCGTCGATCCGTTCCCGACCCGGGACGACGAGGAAACAGACACTAGCAGTGGCTTTGATTGCGATCAAGCAGACGCTTTGCATCAACATCACAGCCAACCCCAATTCACAGGGCCGGAACGCCATCACCATCAGGCGCGCACTATAGAAGAACGGCAGCGGTTAGCTGCACTCAAGGATGAGGCCTCTCGACGAGCAGTGAACGAGGCACGGCTTGCTCGTCAGATGGCATATGATGCTGAGCAGCGCGCTCTCCAAGAGGAGCAGTCTCGACGCGCCGCACGATATCGCACCGACCGGGAACAGGTGAGTTGGAGCCAGGGTGAACCACGCTGCACATTTGACAGCTCATTGGGTCAAGATGAACCAACCAGGATCACGATCACTGCCTCGCTCAAAGCTTCCGACAACTTCGGCCGAGGGAATACACTACAGAAAGCCCATGAGCACACCTGTCCCAGCTGAGGCGCCAACACGTTCCGTGCCCGTGCGAACTCCGCTGGCTTCGGTGCCGGCATGGACGCCCCCGTCCCCTCCGTCGTCTGCTTCATCGATCCACTTCCGGTCTCCTGCGCTCTCTGCCATTGCTTCTATAACCTCTGCTGCCTCCGAACTGCTTCAATCGTTCAGCATGCCCGACTCGCTAGACTTCGTCCAGACAGTCGATGACCGGCAGCCCGCAAAGTCGAAGCTTAGCTACTCTGCGGCAAACCGACCTATCCGCGAATACGAGGAAGGACTTCATCGGCTACTGGAGAAGCTGGACTCGGTGGAGAGTG
>Ga0247815_10003559_pt1 | contig 11163 bp, 8 predicted proteins | sample UWRJL194509B1_FD_181014 | JGI IMG/M metagenome (GOLD analysis project Ga0247815, IMG submission 181014) | Plant litter microbial communities from Arlington Agricultural Research Station in Wisconsin, United States - UWRJ-L194-509B-1 | ecosystem: Environmental > Terrestrial > Plant litter >... | reverse complement strand
TGCTCTCTGACTGTATATACCACAGCCGTGTCCAGAGTCCCTGACCGTCTGATAGGTAATACACGTTCGCTTGTCCTCGCACATCGACGGCCGCCGTGTCCAGAGTCCCTGACCGTCTGATAGGTTATGAGCCCCGTGGCGTAGCCACGTTAAGCCGCAAGACGTCAGTTGAAGACACGCAGATCCACAGAAGCAAGGAGTAACAAGCTGCGCATTGTTTGAGCGCCGCAATTCGCGTCGGCGCCAATCTCGACAGCGACCAACCCTATTCACAAACGCGTCAGCGCAGTGTCCCGCACCGCTGTCCCTCTCTCTTTCCCCTACTCATTACTCCAACCACTCCGGACGGTCGTTCATACGCACGACATGTCCAGTCACTCGAACCCAATGCCAATACTCGGCGGCCAAGATGCCGCTGGCAACCCTACGGACCCTACTGCGTGGCGCCATCGCATCATGAGCACGCTTACCCAGAAGGATCTCGTCTCTTACGTTGACGGAGTCAATCGCTCGTGGCCACCAGTCCCGACGAAGCCACCCGTCTCTCGCGTCGTCCGCACGATTTCCGGACGTGTTCCTGGTGTCGGCACCAGCGCCTCTCTCACCAGCATCCCCACCTCAGTCAGCGCAAGCTCGAGCTCGCATGCTGCACCGGCTGACACTGCTGACGATGGAGATGGCGACGAAACCGCAGACACCCCTCGCCTCGGCACCATCTCAATCCCTGGTGTCCCCGGCGGCATTCCTGCCAGTAGCTTTGGCCCAACTCGTACTCGTGAACGCACGCCACCGCCGCCGCCGCCGCCCTCAACCACTCCCACCATCATCTACGGTGCTGCGGCATCGTACGACGAGTGGCTCCACATGCGCAAGAAATGTGTGGCGTATATTACGGACACGATCGCGCCGAGCATAATGCAGGCACTCAACCCGATCGTACTCGACAGTCCACCCGCTCTCATGGCCGAACTCGACAGCATGACCGTCAACCGCTCGAAGCAGATGAAGGTGGTGCAGCTGCAGTCGCTCCTCAACATCCGCAAGCCCGATTCCGAGACGTGGAACACTCACAGCACAAAGATCATGGGTCTCACGCGCGCGATCTTGGGCAACAACGGTCTCACGACCGACGAGGTTGCGTCTGTCGCACTCATCTTGTCCATCGGCCGCAACAACATCCAAGACGCGATGAATATATCGCAACTGTGCACGCTAGACCAGTACCAGTCGATGGCGCACCGTGCTGAAGAAGCAGCAGCAATGCGCAAGGCTACCGTCGACACCAACGGCGGCAACATCAACGGAGGAACCGGCCTCCTCGCTACAACCTCGACGAGAGGAAAGAAGCAACAGGACCGACCTCCTCGTGTCCCCATCGCAGTCGCACTGCAGTGCGACCATCCCAAGTGCAAGTCAAGGGGTCACGCTCCGTTCCACGAGAAGTCGAAGTGCCACCACTACGAACGCGACGCGGCAGCAAAGAACAATACCTCTGCACACGTCGCCACGACTCCCGCCACTGCTTTCTCTGCTCAAACAACTACGCCCATCATCACAGCTGCTCCGAAGAACGTCGACGCATTTATCTCCGGGTACGAATACGGTTACGCTGCAACCCTCGATGCCCACGCCAAATCGCCCGAGCCCGCCGTCATTGCTCTTGAACGCATCGTCAAACACAACATCTGCATTACGAACAACGCGCAACTCGAAACCGTTACACACGGGAACGCGAAGCTGGCGCTGGCAGCGACGCAGAGCAAGGTTGGAATGATTGACTCGGGTGCGAGCTCACACTTCGAGGGCGACATCGCCTTCTTCAAGACCTACGAGCCGATCGACAACCCAATCGCCATCACCGGCTTCAACGGCTCGAAAATATACGCTGTCGGCAAGGGCGACGTCACGTATCGCCTCGGCAAAGGTCGCTACATCCGACTCACCAATGTGTTCCACACGCCTGGCGCATGCGCCTCTCTCATCTCAGTCAGCACCCTGATCGACTCCATGGACTGCAAGGTTGAGTTCAACACCAATCACGTCTCCATTGTCAAGACAGGCAGCAACAAGATCATCGCCGAAGGACGCCGCACTGCAAACGGTCTCTACGTGCTCGAAGATGTCCCTGTCGCCTCGCTCGGCCCGTCCTCGTCAGTCTCGTTCTGGGCATCTTCGCGTGCGATACCAGACAAACTGACCTGGCACCGACGCCTAGGTCATCCTTCAGCTGAAATCATCGATAACCTCGTCTCGAAAGGCGTCATCAAGGTCTCGAACCCGCAAGAACTGCATCCGATATGCGAAGCCTGTCTCGAAACGAAGATGAAAGCCAAGCCGTACCCGAAAGCATCAAGCACCAAAACTTCAAAACCTCTTGAAATCGTCGCGACCGACCTCACCGGCCCGCTTCCCACTACGTCTCTGTCTGGTAAAGTGTATGCGCAATGCCATATCGATTTCTACTCGCACTACCTCTCGTACGACTTCCTGTCCACCAAGACTCAAGATGAGGTCACAAAGACCTCGCAAGGTCGTCTACGCATGTGGGAAGCTGAGACTGGAAGACAAGTCAAGACCGTACGCACCGATAACGGACAAGAGTTCAAGGGAAAGTTCGACGACCTGCTGAATTACTCGCGGTTCGTTCACCAAACTACCGCCGTGGAAGCTCATGCCCAAAACGGTCGATGCGAGCGCGCTCACCAAACTATCGCCCGTCGCGCGAATGCGATGCGCGTTGCCGCCGGTCTTTCGGAAGGCTTCTGGGCAGAATCGTGGAACACTGCGGCATATGTATACAACAGAACCCCGCAGCGCGACCTCGACTGGAAGACACCGTACGAACTTTTCCATGGGCGTGCGCCAACTTACGACTCTCTCATCGAATTCGGTGCGACCTGCTGGGCGCTACGACCCGAAGACCAACGCAAACCCAAGCTCGCGATGAAGTCAATTCAATGCAAGTTCCTCGGTTACGCTGACCACAGCAAGGCATGGCGCGTATGGGACCCTGCCACTCGACGCGTTCTCAAGACTCGCGACGTTACATTCGTCGAAACGCAAGACATACACCGACTCTCAAGTTCTCTCGACTCGCTCCGTGATTCGACTGTATCCGATCGACACCCTGAATCCTGCCCTGTTCCACACTCCTCCTCCTCGCATACCACTCGCGCGCTTCTCCCGAACACTCGTGCACGTCAAGGTCGCGTGCTTCGCTCGATGCAAAACGGCACACTCTTGCAAGACTCGCCGCTACTCGACTATGAAGATGATGACTCGGGCTCGTCCCGGAGCAGTGCACACCCTAGTGCCAGCTCACCTGAAGACACGGGAAGTCGTTCGGCAACCCGGAGCAGTGTACGCTCTCGTACCAGCTCGCTCATCTCTCCGGAGATCGGAAGTCCCAAGACTGTTCGGTTCTCTACTGAGGATGCTGAGGTCATTGGGCATGGGGGAGATTGGGACGAGACGACGGTTGAATCGCCTAGCCATGACCCTGAAGTGCAGGACACTACTGGGAACACGGGCGACAGTGAACCCGAGTCAAGTGAGCCAGAGGTTCAAGTGCCAAGATCGCAGGTTCTCGAGACCTCGACCGACAGCGCACCTCGCAGATCTGGTCGTGAACGCATAACGCGTGATATGTCACCGGAGAAGGCTTCAGCTCTTCGCGAACAGCTCAAAGCTGAACAGAACCGCTCTTGGCAGCAGCGCGATGATCGCCTTAGCGGTTTGCTCGCCGCCATGATAGCGGGAGAAGAGTTCCCTGAAGCGGTGCCAAAGTCTATTGAGGCTGCTTTTCGCTCTCACCAAGGTCGCCAATGGCGCGCAGCCGCTCTTGAAGAGCTCCAGTCAATGGACACTCACGAGGTGTTCGATTGGATCGATGCTGATGCTGTACCTGGTGGAGCTAACGTCGTCCCATGCAAATGGGTCCTTGCAAGGAAACACGACGAGAATGGCAGAACTGTGAAGCTCAAAGCTCGATTGGTGGCGAAGGGCTTCACACAACGCCCCGGCGTTGATTTCGATGAGACTGCATCTCCAACGTGCAAGAAAGAGACGATTCGTGCTTTAGCGAGCCATGCTGCTCGTACGAACGCCGAGATCAAGCACTGGGATGTCAAAACTGCTTTTCTTAATGCGCCATTGGAGGAAACGGTGTTCATGAAACCACCTCCTGGCTTCCCTCATTTGAGTGGGAAGGTCGCTCGCTTACGCAAGGCCATTTATGGCCTCAAACAGTCGGGTCGGTGCTGGTATTTCGCACTGCGAAAGGCGCTGGGTGAACTGGGCTTCACTCCCTGCAAAAGCGACGAATGTTTATTCATGCGGAAGTCTGTGGACGGCGTCGATTTCCTGGCCGTTCACGTCGACGATATGCTGGTAGTATGCCCTACTCCTGCTGCCGCTGCTCGCCTCAAGGAGGAACTCGAGCGTAAATATTCACTGAGCGACCTTGGCGATGTCCGCTTCTTCCTAGGGATGAAAGTCTCACGGGACAGGACTAATCGCACCCTCACGCTCTCACAAACGGCATACGTTGACCAGTTACTCGAGAAATTCTCGATGGTTGATTGTAACCCGATTGCCACCCCGTGCTCAAATGGTCTGTACCTCACATCGGGACCACCAATGTCGACGGAGGAGGCTGAGGGCATGGAGCGCGTCCCGTTCAGAGAGCTTGTAGGAGGCATCACGTGGATGATGACTTGCACTCGCCCCGATCTCGCCTTTGCTGTACAGCAGCTTGGCCAACACAGCCAGTGTCCCAAGCCCCATCACTGGGAGTACGCGAAACGCGTGCTGCGTTATGTCGCTGCAACGAAGGACTATGGTTTGACCTTTGGGATTGGCAACCCAGGTCAGATTCTGGAGGGTTCTCTAAGTGCCCAAACCGCGCAATTTGGCGCGGAAAACGGGCCACACTGTTATACAGATGCAGACTGGGCAAATTGTCCCGAGTCGCGTCGCAGTGTTTCCGGGTTTAGCTTTATGCTGAACGGCGATACAATCGCCTGGATGTCGAAGAAACAATCCACCGTTGCTAGGTCTTCTACTGAGGCTGAGTATCAAGCGGCAGATGAAGGTGGTCGCGAGTCTCAATGGCTGCGATCCTTGCTGCGCGAAGCCGGCCTCGACATGTCATCCTCAACACCGTTGACTATGCACTGCGACAACCAAGGTGCCATTGCACTCGCAAACAGCCCCATGCTGCAGCGGGCGACGAAACACGTGGCGACGATGGCCGCATGGCTGCGCGAAAGAGTTGCTGCGCGAGACTTCCACTTCGTTCACATCCCTGGCGCGTGCAATCCGGCCGACATTTTTACGAAATCTTTGCCTCCCGACAAGTTCTTGAAATTCCGTCGGGCGTTGGGCATCGTTTCCCCTGTGGATCTGTCTGGAGCTTCGCTCAAGGGGGGGTGTTAGACGTTTGTCACGTGACCTTCACTCAGACTCCAGACCCGCAGATCCGGACCCTTATATACTGGCTCCGGACTTCTCCCGATGCCGCCGTTCGCTTGTCCTCGCACATCGACGGCCGGTATATTCTCCAGACACATATATGTTCTGCTCTCTGACTGTATATACCACAGCCGTGTCCAGAGTCCCTGACCGTCTGATAGGTAATACATGTTCGCTTGTCCTCGCACATCGACGGCCGCCGTGTCCAGAGTCCCTGACCGTCTGATAGATAGGTTCCAAGGTTTTTAGGATCTCCAGACATAACCAAACGCTGAGGGAAGGTCCGTGTCGAGAGAGGGAAAGGGACGAATGCAACCTGCCAGCGGTTGGTTGAGTTTATATCTGTCAGCGAGCAAGCGTGTGCGCGGATCAGGACTCCTGAGTTCTCACCGCAGTCAGGACACTTGAACACGAGGCACCAGACAGCCCCAGCCTTCGGAGAGATCGGAGGTCTTCAAGTCGCAAGACGGTTGTCCTCTCTCCACGTCCTCGTTATTGCGATCGCCAATCACCAGTGGTGAACTCGACGCCTCCCATGAACGCCCAAACCATCGATACCGCGCACGCAGATCATCCTGTACGCAGTCCCGCGTAGTGTTCCGGAAGAAACCTCGAGGTGCTTATCAGTCGCGGAGATACAGCACAGAGATGGCCGTTGCGACATTGGCGCGAACTTGTCCTCAAACTCGAGCTGTACGTCTTCCCCAGCCCAATGGCTACATTTCTATGAAAAATTAAGCGACTGGGCAGACACTTCCACTTTCAGACGACTTTTTGATTCCACCTCGGTCTGGTCGATTTACCGAAGTGGTCCATTCTCTCCGTACGTGCGCCAACTCCCAGGCCATTAGTCTGTTGATCAACCTGCCCTGCTAGGATCGGAAGACAATCTCAGTCGCTTGCAGCCGAAACCGAGACACTACGCTTGCAAAACGAAAAGCAACAAAGCAAAATCGAGGCGCTAAGAGCCGACACTCAGCGGCTCCGACTGCACAGATCCCGACTCGAAACATCCCTGCAAGCGGCGCTCGCCGAGAGGGATGCAGCGCTTCAGTCTAATATCGAGTTTGCTGCAACGCTTCAGGAGTCAGATCAGGCATTACAAGCCGCGAAGGCAGAGGCGACCGCGATGCAAGAGTTCAAGAAGACGGAACGCGGCGACGGCAAAAGTCCGATTCCTCCTTTTCCTCCTAATTTGCAGCACACACTCATGCCTCCTCCTTCATGCAGCGCTAATTCAACTCTTCGAAAACATGTTGGAAGATATGGGTGATCTCATCCACAGCGTCGTCAAGGACCTCGATTTCAATTGGACACTGACTTCCCAGCATGTCGAGGCAGTTGGGCGAAGTGAAAGCTGGCGCGTCCAAGAGCTTCTAGCATTCTTCAACCAAATTCTCGTCTGCCAAATCGATTCTGCCGATTTTGTTGTCCCTGCGATAACCTTCATCATCAATTCTGTCGTTGCCGACTACATATTGACGCCGTTCTGTGCCGACATCCAAGACCAGTCGTTCCAGAAAGGCCTAACCACACTGTTGGATCAAATCAACTGCACAGGTCAGTCTCCCACTAATGCATGCGGCCATAGCGCTAACCAAAGAGCATTCACAGAGTCGCAAGAGAAAGCCGGGCGGTGGCGGGCAATGACGTTCCACGCACTCCGCGCGCCTAATAACGATCACATCTCCGCCATCGTGGAAACAGGCATAACCTGGCATTTATACCACTTTTTCGCAGCACTTGCTCTTTCCGTAGACGGCGAAACCCACGAGAAGTATCAACTGCACGTCAGCAAAAATCGGGTCGCCACCCTCGTTGAAGCCGCCCTGAAGCTCCACGACGCTGCGCAAGGAGAATACGTATCCGTGAACTATCAAGCTTTTCTACCTCAGGTCGGTGATCCAGCATTGGCTGAGGAGGTTTACGTCGACGTAGAGGCGGAACAGGAGCTCTCCCAAGCGGGTCAATGGAGGTCCACGAACATCAGTACACCAGACGCTGTTGTCATGATTCCAACCTGTATGGGCTTACGAGCGAGTCGTAAAGATTCTCGAGGGGTAGTCAGCGAGGTAGTGCACAAGGCGAAGGTGGTGCTTATGCCAGGCGTTACTGGGACACAGTGATTACCAACTCGTGACGACGCCTAGCCAACCGTACGCAACAGATAGTGTAGCCCCGTTGAATACGACTTTCTTGGATCTTATGCATTTTCTACATCGCGCGCAATTTTTGTAGACGTTCGTGGGTTCTTGCTTTCGGGCGAGCACGCCGGCATTTGGCGAGTCACACCTTTCACTCAGATCAATCAACCCGCGGTCTTTCTCCATCCATCCAATGAACCTTTCTGCTCGGTCAATAGAGACCCTCCTGCTTACCGGGAGCATGTTATACTCCAGCGGAACCCTCGATGTTCTCCTAGGAACTAATATCGCTTTCGAAGACGCCAATCATGCGAATGACGACGAGGCTGTTATGGCGCTACTCGTTGACATCAGTGCTGGGCCAACACAAATGCGCAAAATCAACATTAACTTCTGGGTCGAGAGACCCTTGCTATCGATGGATGCGTCGCAACTCACTGGCGGGGGTGTGAAGTTTGGCGAGCTCTTGCGGCTCGATCTGGGCCAATGCGCGCTCGCCGAGGCCACGCTCTTCCAAATTCTGACCATGACTCCTGCGCTGAAATATCTCGGACTTGGGCGAATATTGTGCGATACGAGTCAAGATCTAGACACGAATCGCATCAAAGCTGCCTACCAACCCGCTTGTCAACTTCGACACTTCTCGATCTACGGCAGCCGTTTCATCCACGGCGAACAGCAATTTACGGCGTACAAATCTATACTATCCCAATCGGCTCTATCACTCAAGATCGTTGAAGTCTTGTATGTCAAAAACCACATAGTCTGCGAGGCACTGGCCGCTGCGCTTCAAGCATGTGTATCTGTCAGATCGTTGGAAGTGACCAACTGCAATTTCACCATACAACCGCTGGTGGAGGCCTGCCCGCTCGTGAGAGAATTGGCTGTTTCCTGGATCGCAACGACATTGTTGCTTGAAAACCGCGCGTCGCAGCTGCAGTCACAGGTGTGTGATCTTGCCGGCTGATAATTGCAATCTACTAGCGTCGACATAGCTAACCTAACTCGATCATCTAGAATGAGGACCATCTTGCTTTCTACTCTCAGTTGATTCCGTCTGGCCTTGTGTCTTTGACAATGCTGCTCATCGACTGGTACGGTCGGCGCAGTCTTTTTGTCGAATCACGCTGGCGTGACCTTCGGATGGTTTTGCAACTCGAGCTGGGCAGCCTCAGAGACATCTGTATCGTGGACGGCGTCCCTGAACAAACGTTCGGCGATGTAGGACCGCATGTTCTCGAAGTACCTACGGACATACGTGCCACCTGCCAGAAACGGAGGATCAGGCTGGTGGTTTGTTCTTCATGAACTACTCATTCATGTGACGCAGTTTTGGTAACTGCCAAAGTTTCAAATGGTTACAGTTCGACGCACGATTGTGTGTGACGAACGAACTAGAAATTTTACATAGTCATCAGTACACAAGAGTGAATCTATATACGACATTCAACGTTGATCTCTCAGTTCACGGGAAGGTAAGTTGGCGACGGACGCGTAGCTGACCCCTGTCCGCAAGGAGTTTGCAAATCCGGCTCCAAGCTCCGCAAGCGCGCTCCTTGACGTCGTTCCCCGCACTCTGCGGAACCTTTCTCTCGCCTGCATTGCCTGCGCTACCTGCGCCTGCACGTCAAACCCAGAAAAGATACGCAATCATGGCTCCGCCGACCCCGACCCCTTCGACGCGTCGTCGACAAGGAATCAGGTTGCGTGATGCGACGAACGAAGGTGGCCAGAAACGGCGCGTCCTCAGCATCGAGAACTTGCAGGGAATTGTCGCCATAGTTGCGCTGGCTTGGGCGGTCAATTATCTGACCACATGGAGGTATGATAGCAAGAAGGCTTCCATCGCTTCGACTTCGGTGAACGAGAACGGGTTGAAACTGCCTTCTGGCGTCGTGGTGCGTTATTTCCTCATACACATCCTGTCCAATATACATAGCTTACATGTGAACACACTCTTGCAGCAAATTGATCGCAAAGCCATCGCTGTCAGCGCATCCTCGCCTATCCCAGGTTTCCGCAACGCGACCGAACTGTTCGCAACGTCGCGTTCGCCGCACTTCCAGCTCTTCGATCAGACATTTCTCAACATTCTTGGTGCAAAACCAGATTTGAAGCTCGTCACAGACGTTCACAAGCGTGAGCCAGGATTTTTGTTCGCGCACGAGGCACCGGTGTGGGTGCGGGACGAGAAGAGTGGGAAGGATGAGGTGTGTGCATCTGGTCAGATCCCTGCCGTAACGGTTGCCTGACGTCCCGGAATCGCGTTGCAGATGTGGTTTTGCAGCTTCGCGGGCTTGCCACCGAGTGGATGGCATGAAGGAACCAACGTCCTTGGCAAGATCGACTTGAATGAGGTCAACGAGAAGTGGGACACAGACAAGGAGCTCGATGTCGCCGTCACGAAGGTGCGTGCTACTCCCTCGACGAACTCATTTGCCGCTGAGATACTGATTCTTTATCTTTTAAACTGTCATCTGGGCTCTGGTTTTATCAAATCTATCCCTTCTGACGTGCAGATTACCACCTCTCCCCCTCTCCAGATGACCAACGGTGGTACCATCTACAGGCGCTCACGCGCCTCCCCTCCTCAAGTCCTTTTCGTGCAGTCAGGTCGCGGAACTGACCATGCACCGAATCTCGCACTTGTCAGCACAACCTCCAACGACAAGCAGAATGAGTACAACGCAACCGTGATCCTGGACAACCTCTTCGGACGCCAGTTCAACAGCTTGAACGACGCGGTGGTGCACCCAAAGAGTCGTGCAATATTCGTCACGGATCCAACGTCAGTGCCTTGTTTTCTAACGCAGGAGTGAGTATAGCCTAATGAAAAGTGTGCGATAGGTACGGCTTCGTTGTAGGCTTCCGGCCGAAACCTGCGGTACGTCTACTTTTCCATCGCCTATTGTGGTCTGTCGTGGGACTCATGGCTACCGTATAGCTACCGGTACAAGTGTACCGCTTCGACCCCGAGACGGGTACTCTGCGTGTCGTCGCGGACGGGTTTCACAAGCCAAATGGTATCGCGTTTAGTCCAGACGGGCGAACGGCATACATTGCAGACAGTGGTGCCGCAAGTGAATCAGGGTTTGATGCGACGAAGCCGGCGACTGTGTGCGTGTCTCTTTCTTTTCCTTCTCGTATAAGCTGATGCCGAAGGACAACAGGTACGCCTTTGACGTCGAGCCAGATCGGACGACACAGACCTTCCTCAACCGACGCGTATTTGCCTACGTGGATACGACAATTCCCGATGGTTTCGCTTTGGACGAACGTGGGAACGTGTACGTGACGTCGGGCGACGGGGTAGTGGTGCGTTACATGCTGGCTTCCCTCCTCGCTCGCTCCCTCCCTACTGACACCTCCCCTCCTCGCGCACTGTAGGTTTACAACCCCTCGGGCACGCTTCTTGGCAAGATATTTATCGGCACCATAAGCGCAAATATCGCCTTTGCGGGCGATCGGCTTGTCATTCTGGCAGAGGACAAGATCTTTGTGGCGAGGCTTGGCGTCAAGGGGATGGAGTTGGACTTCTGGCGATAGG
>Ga0247815_10003558_pt1 | contig 11163 bp, 7 predicted proteins | sample UWRJL194509B1_FD_181014 | JGI IMG/M metagenome (GOLD analysis project Ga0247815, IMG submission 181014) | Plant litter microbial communities from Arlington Agricultural Research Station in Wisconsin, United States - UWRJ-L194-509B-1 | ecosystem: Environmental > Terrestrial > Plant litter >... | reverse complement strand
CGGATTCTTTCCGGTATCGCTCTTGTACTGGAGGCGAGTGGTGCTATCACCAGACAGGACGGGCAGGATTTTGCCCCTCAGGTCATCGACGCTCGGGAGTCCAGCCGGCGCGGTCGCCGCCCAGACAAGTCTGTCGCCCAAGACGTCCTTCATGGCCTGGTTCAGAGCACCAATGTTGCCAGCAGCAAAGTTGGCGTTGTCGGTAAGGTCGCTCTTGATGTCGAGCATGAGCTGAATTGGGGCGTGTGTAGGGTTGGCGGCGGACCATGTGTTCACAGTGCGAAGCCAGTCACGCAGGAGGTTGCTCGATGGGTTTGGTGATGAGTGGTCCACTGCATTGCCAGGTCCGGTATGACCGATCGAGTAGTCTTTGTTCGCCGCATAGTTGTTGTCCCATACGTCGAACTCAATCACTACATGTTATCAGCCTCCAGATGTATCAGCGCATATAGCATACGCACTGCGCACGCCATGGTCGAGCTGGTACTGGATAGTGCCCTTCTGGCCTTCCAGGTTTCCAGAGTAGCTGTTGTGTGTTGCGCGAAAGACAGAAGAAGTGACAGATTGGTCGGCGAGCACGCTGCAAGCAAGCAGGAGCACGGCGTAAAAGAGGGTGGTCATCGCGACAGACACAAGAGCAACGAGCGAGCGGGCAGCCGCAGAAGGTAGAGGGCGAAGGGAGACGAGCAATACACGGCGGGGCTCCGGCCGTGCAAGAAATGGTGCCAGGGTGCGCGGTGCATCAGGGGACCGGGTGCATCTCGATCTCAATCAGTCCGAAGCTAGCTCATGCCGCACGTGTCCAAATCCAAAGAGGACCATTCGGCCATCGGTAGGCACTCGACTGGGTAGCATGCGAAATGAAGCAACCAGAAGCAGGAGCACAACATGCTCCAAGGCGGCGAAACGGCGTAGGCCAAGCTCCGCGTCGGCTTCTGGCGATCCACCGTGGCAGGAACCATGCCGCGGATCATGAAAGGACCCGCACCCAGAAGTTATGGAAACAAGCGGCGAGGATACAAATACGGATAATCCGAGCTGTATGAGCATCAACTCCGTAAAATATCCAGCTGTGGGCATCCGACCCGCCTCGAAAACCGATGCAGACGGTGGCACAAGAGACTGCCAAGAATAGGGAGTTGGCGATGGACGTGGTGACGACGGGAGATGAAGCTTACAGCAGCGCTATCATTGCAGTCCGTTCGGTTGTCCGCTTTGAGATCGAGGATGCAATTGAGGGCAGACCGATGCAAGTCAAGCGCACAGCGTCAGGTCTAGTTAGGGAGCCATGTTGAGGATTTGGTTCTCGTGTTACGGAGCTAGCGGCGGAGCCCTCGCAGGTGCGCTGTAATGAACTGCAAGTGCCTGAGCCTGAAACTTCCCTTAGCATTTGATCACGGTCTCACGTTCCAGTCAAACATAGGCACCCACCACACAAACTGTCCAGTACCCTTAGAGTTGGAACTTCTGCACACTCGTCAGAGCCATCACCATGACGACCCCTAAGACGGGGATCACACCGCGAGTCGTACGAGGGCATCGTACCAGAAGTAGCAGAACCAAACAACAGAAGTATGTATATGGCAGTCCGAGCAACACAGAGATCAACAGTTCCGTAAGCTAATCCAAGAGAGGTCATCCGGTCGACGGAAGACGATTAATGGGATCGAGTCGAGACAGCGAATGTGGCTGGGTGAGGAGGTTCCAAGATATGGGTACAAGAGAGTGTGTGCCTAATACTGGCAGTGTTCATTCGAGTTGTAATGCCGCCGGCTGCCAGCCTAGTTGTCCGCCTCGGGCTCAGGCTCGGGCTCCGGCGTAGGGCTCGGAGCAGGCTGGCGCAAGCCTGAGTCGGTCTTCTCGCCATAAGGGTTGCGCGGCGAAGTGTACCAGGTGTTCCAGCGCTTGCAGGTGTTCTGCCAGGTGGTGTCGAGGCGCGTAAAGTTGAAGATCTCATTCTTGCGCTCAATCAGCTGCAGACTGAGACCCTCAGACACGTGCCCTGAAATGAAGTGTTAATACAAACAGGGTCCTGAAAACTCCCGAGATCAACGTACAAGCAATGTGGCAATGAGTCAGCCAGATGCCAGGGTTGTCGGCCTGTGCAAAAAAAGTCAGATGAGATCGGAATAGAGAGCAGACAAACGGACCTTGTAGGCGAAGAGGATGTGACCGCCAGGGGGAAGCATGGTCACGTCACGGCGAGGCGGGTTGTCCCATTTGACCACGCTGGTCGCTGGATCGAATGCACCCGGTCCTTGCGAAACAACATGAGCGTCGTGTCCATGTTGATGGATCGGGTGAGCGATGGGTGCTGCGTTCTGAACGAGGAAGTAGACCGTAGAGGCGGCGCCATCAATAGTGAACGAGTTGAGGTCCGCGGGCATCGCTGGATCCAAACAATCAGCACCCGGACAATATTGACACAATATTCACTCACGCTGTCCGTTCTTGAGAATCTGAACAGCTGGATTCGAGAAATTGACGTTCATCGGGAGAGGTCCACCGATGGTCCAGCTGGGTTGAGTCAGAACTTGCACGAGACGGCGCGCAGTGAACACCGAATGAGACGCACCGGAAGACGTTGCTGCCGCTGACGTTGACCCTGATCGGTGCGCTAACCTGCAAGTTCGTGCTGTTTCCTGGGAAGCCGCTGGCATCCGCATTCACTGGGACGACGGGCACCACCGACGTCAAGGTCGTTTCATCGTTGCAGTTGTCCGTGAACGCGTGCGGCGTCGTTGAGGGCAGCCCGGCCGGCGCACCATTGTAGCTGATGTACGCATTTGCAGTCCCAAGTCCGTTGTTCTCGTTCCGTGGGGCGCACGATGTTTGAGGAATCGTGCGGAGCCAGTAGTGCGAGACGGGTTGGTCGGCGGTGATGAGAACGTCGTAGCGTTGACCGATGGCGATACCGATTGTCTGAGTAGTATACGGCTGAACGGGGACGAAGTCGGTTTGGATAACCGTCATGTTGTGGCCGTCAAGGGAGACACGGAAGAAGGACTGCAGTAGTGGCACGGGAAAGTCAGCTATAGGCTGAAGGAAGGAACACCGTATCACGCACGTCGACGCTGGTGTTGACAAAGCGCAGACGGTGGGTCTTTCCCTTAGTGAACTTGAGGTTGTAGCGCTTGCCTTGGGTCTCGTTTGCGGGGTTGACATTGGTGCCGCCAACGAGGAAGTTCTGAGGGGAAGGAGGACCAGTGCGCTCCGAGGCGTATGCAGTTTGGAATGCGGTCTTTGGCCAGAACCAATCGCTGAGCGAGATGGGACCGAGATCAATGTCGTACTTTGTGTCAAGGGTAAGTAAGATGAAACTAAGCCGAATTTGTCAGAGGAGTGGCATACCTCAGCCGCAGCGGGACCGTTGATCTGCATTGTGCCCCAGACGCCGTCTCCGTACTGGGCAGAGTAGTGGCTATGGTACCAGGAGGTTCCTAAGGATCATATTATCAATATGACTGGCCTTGATAGCCTGCCTAGCACAACGCACCGTACTGCTCAGCTATCCACTCATACACCTTCGTGTCGCCAGGCGCAATGGGGCATTCGGTTACACCGTTGACGCCGTCATTCTGATGGGGGAGGTCATTCAGTTATGTGCAGACCAAGCAACGGAGGAAGGGTCTCACGAGGAAGTTCTTGAACATACGGATACCGTGCCAGTGGATGCTCGTGCTGCGCCGAACATGAGCATCGGTTCAACCATTGCTACTCAAAAACATACCCGTTGTGCTGCATCGAGTTCTTGACCACAATGCGGACGCGATCTCCCCAGTTTGCGACGATATTAGGACCGGGGATCTTGCCGTTAATTGCGAGAGCCCTGAGTGTGGCAATGCGTGAGCGCTAACTCCAGGGTAGATGTGGATCCCCTGTAACTCACTGACGAGGACGACCATCCGGCGAGAGTGTGATGTTCTTGATGTCGAAATTATACGTGACTGTGCGGCCGGTACGAGGTCCGGCGGTGTAGTAGTTGGTGTTCTGGCACAACATGCGTTAGTATGGGCGGGTTGATAAGACTAAAAACGCACAATATCGTTACGTCCGTCCCAACAGAGACGCGATTGAGCGTGGAGGCAACGGGGAGGAGGACGAGCTGGAGTGGCGTCTTGAGGATTCCTAGGAAAGACTGCAGCTTCGCTAGAGCGTTTGGCGAACCTGGCAAGGATATGGTCAGCGCATGCGAAAGAGCACGTGTGAGAATGCATTCTTACAGAGGCTCTGCGACGGATATGCCGACCGCAACGAGTACGGCGACGAGGGAGGGAAGGCGCATTATACGAGGAGGATGGTAGGAACAGGAGCAAATCCGACTGGAGGTCCCCGGTGAGGACTGGTGAGTAGAGATTCGCCTGCTTTTATATGCAGCTCAAGAGATTAAACAACAAGCAACTACCGGCGGCGCGGACTTGGCACACGATTCGCCCGCAGTCAGTGTCAAGTCGCTCGCCACAGCCGCGCAAGCAAGTGAACTACAGCAACCGGACTTGGTCCTCCGACCCTATGTTTACAGGGTCCACAACAGCACCGCGGTACCGGGGTCGGATATTGTGTCGGCGGTGTACGGCAGGCGATGATGCGGCATAGAACGAAGCAGGAACTCCGAGACTTGCTGCGCAAAAGATCAAACTTGTCAGCCACTCGGACCTAGAATCGCGGAACGCATATGGTTTCTTGAGCTGTGCCGTGAGCACTGACGGCATTTCAAGTGGAATTGACGCGCGAGTCGCAAGTTTCGGACAGGATGGGGGTCAGGGGGGAGTTGAATGCACGAGGGGATTGCGGAGTTGACGCGGTCGTGGTTCAGGGCCCGAGATGCAGCAGCAGTACAAAGTTGTATCAAAGTGCCATTCATCAAGTAGGACCGCCACAGTGTTGGATTGGACAGGTACGACAGGTGTTTGAATTGAGCTTCTGGTGGGTCGCGACCAGTTCAGGGCTCGGCAGGGGTAATGAGACCACTTAGAGTGGTATAGAACTTCGGCGGCCGACCACAGGATAACGGCAGGTGCCCAAGCATTACCAGGCGACAACAAGTGGAAAACAGGGACTCCGGTTTGTCGAGTAAGCTGCCGAGTCTCAAACGACGCAAGAAATCAAACTGTGGCCGGTTACGTCTAAATCACTGACAAACTTGCTAGAATGCGCCACAATAGCCTGAGTGTGCGATCAACTTGAATTTGCGCAAACTCTGCTGTTGAACTGACCTAGATTGCGAAACAAATGACTGAACACAGCGTCGGACTTCCGGGTTCCTTACAGCTGCCATCGGAGGCATCGGACATGTACACATTGTCTCAGAATGGCATGGTCGGGCGTTGCATTTGGGATTCAGTGCCGGTGTGGTAGGAGGAGATCCTCCGTGAACATGTCCGCCGTGCCAATCCTCCTGCTCGTCTCAGCTGAAACCGTGAGATCAACCAGGCACCTTACGAATCAGCATGAACGGAGTGGCCTAAATCTAAGCGTGGGCGTCGGAGAATACGCGGCAAGTTGGTTGGCTGCGTCATTGGCGTCTGGGCTCCTGTGGCTGGTTCTTTATTGACTGGCGCGATGGCGCGGCCGGCGGGATGAACGCACGCGCGTCCAACCCGGATGAAGCGTCACCGGCGGATATCGCGCAAACAAGTCACAGCTGGAGTCATACTGTCAGCTCGACTGCGCGTAGTCCGCGGGCGAGAGACAGCAGATCACCAGTTTCCAACTAACAGACTTTGCACGATGCATCAGCTCGGCATCCAAGCAGATGGAAAACCAAGGAAAAGAGTAGTGATATCATGGTGATGCCTTCGCAACGGCTAAAATTGAAGACCCTGTCGGGAGGAACGGTCGCGCTGATGAGTCCTGACCTGCCTTTTCCAACAACTCGTCTCACAAACCCGCATAGGAACGCAGCTGATTGACTCCGAAAGCGCGTGAGAAGCGCAGCATGGACCTTGGAAAGCAGCATCAAATGTATCGGAGTCGGCACTAAGCAAGTGGATGAAGTGTTCAAAGTTTGAGACATTCCTGAAGCCGTGGACAGTCCACTCGTTTCGTCCACGATCAATAATGCGCACCGTAATAGGGGCATGATAAGTCCCGGGTAGGGTGAAGTCGGCTAATCTTTCAACGAAACTGAAGCTAGAAGGAAACGAAATGCCTCGGACAAACTCCGAACCTTCCACAAGCGCTCGACCACTGACATGAATGTACAAAGCTCTCCTACTATGAGCACTGAGGCACCAGGTCTCCTCCGCCAATCTGAGTCTGTCGCCGGTCTGTGTCCGCAAATTCTTTGAAAGAGACGTCATGGTTTGCCATGCATGCTGCCGGAGTTGGATGCGAGTTGCAATCAACCCCTTGACAACATGTAAGCCAAGAAGCCCTGTTTGACCTTTTCCAGTATGTTTGAGCAAGCGAGGGCCGCAAAAACGGGGCAGTAAGGGCCGCAAGAGTTCAACTTGTTGTACAAGCCACCTATTCTCTGGCAGGTAGCACGCCCAGCAGAAATCCCGCGAACGCCGAGCATAGCCTATTGAGAGCTGTACGACTAGATTCAAGGGCTTATTGCCGCAAAGCTAGCACACACAGTGCGGCGCCCTTGAATATACTCAACCCCTCAAAACATTGAGTCGACTGTTCCGGCTAATTACATCAAGTTCAATTCTTCAATAATCATGTTACGCACACCGGAATCGGACTGCGGTTCTTGGAACTTTTAAATCGCATGTAGAGCTTCAGACATGCATCGCGAGCCTGGACCTCACACCACATCACGTTCCTCGCGACTCTAGATCCGTGGGTTCGCCGCTCCCTCGCCTGAAAGCTTTTTTGTTTCTTGTCGGGGACTGTGCAAGCGTAGGACGAATACTTTCGGCACCCCCTGAAACCGCTGCGGGATCCGTGAAGAAGTAGTGGTATGTTGTTTTGTCACTCTCTGCGCGTGGTCGCCGGGGGCGGGTGCGCCGACGCGTGTCAGCGTCATTTGTAACCACATCCGGAGCCGGAGGCGTCGGTGTTTCTACTGGTGCTTGTGGTAGCGGTGGTGTTGAGACCCGCTCCGGTGCCGGTGCCGGTACCGCCGGCGGTGGCGGAGTTGGATCGGGCTCGGCTTCGGGAATCGAAGGTAGCAGCGAAAGGGGCTCATCCCGGAGTAGAGGCACCGGCGTCAGCTGCCTCGACAGTTCTCCAGTATTTGAAATCGGTTGATGGGCGAGGCACTCTAGGCACTGAGGTGCGGATTCGACCCGAGCAATGAAGTTCTGTCTTACCGAAAAAGCTCTCAGCTTCGGGTCCCAGACCCAATCATCCTCTCGAGTCGTCCTCAGCTTCTGTGCTGTGGCTTCCCACCAGGCTGGGTAGATTGCTTGAACGTGCCGTGCAATGTCGTAAGCAACACCAGCGTCGGCATCACGGAACAGCATATCGAAGGAGGGGCCGCCTATCGGTAGACCATCTGACGAGGGCGAAGTCGGCGAAGAGTGCGGGCGAAGATATTCATGCACCTGTTCCGTAACGTCCCATCCGCGTAAACGAAGTGTGTTGAGTGATACCACCATCTCCTGTGCGAGAGGCGCAACTCGATGTTCGACTCGGTGCGCCTTGCTCGCACGCAAAGCTAAACTCCAGACCGAGCCGTCTTTACCAGCTTGACCAGCGTGATCAGCACCCGAGGTGAGGAGCTGTATGCGCGAGCGAGTCACAGCATCGTTGACTGTTTCGTATAGCGAGAATCGCTTGGCGACGGCCTCGCAGGAACTGGGGAAGCTGGTGACGCAGTCTGCGACAACTGCGCCAATCTCAGTCTCCGTTACACTCCCGGCCCTCTGCTTGGGCTGGGCGAGAGTTGCACGCAACATGTTGTGCTGGATATCCGTGAGCTCCTGGGTCCATTCTTGCGGAGGTGGTTTCGGCTCGTCGCTGATACTGTCGTCGTCGGGCTTGGTCTCATCAGCGTTTCGCTGGGTTTCCTCATGCGCTGCGCGTTGAACCGCTTGGCTGAACACGAGACTTGCAGACCCGAGTTCTGCTGGCGTCCATTTCTGTTCGAGGAAGTTGGGGGAAGCGATGAGTCCCAGTGCACGTTGTGCCTCGCCGAGAGTGTATGCCACTGATGAGCGGCCACCGAGAGTGAGAAGAGTACGGTATGCCAAATTGATTAGCTGGACAACCGACTCATCTAGCTGGCTGAAAGAGAAGACGTTGGGTGTAATATGCCGCAGCAGGTAGCCGAGGATGTAGAGTGCGCGGGTTTCGAAAGCGCCGATGGGCGGGTCGAACTTGTCTATAGGCTGCTCCTTCGTTGGCGGGGGACCATCGACGACGGCGCGTCTCATAGTTCCCTGGATGATATCCAGTGCGATTGATGGAACGAGACGAGACGGGCGCGGAGCGGCGCCATGAGGAAGTGCGAGCACCTGTGAGCACAGGAGGACGACCGGCTGGTAGATTTCGCGTCCGGCGGTATACACTGGATCCTCTCTGCGCACGGCATATGCAAGGATGAGGTCCATAGTTGATTCGAGATACGGCCCATTCGTTGGCACCCCCGCTTCATCCGTTTCACGAGAAGGTGATAAATTCCACTCGATGATCTGTGGGATGAGCGGCGCTAGCGTGTCCGAAACAGGTTTCTCCCCCAGGCACTGAGCGAGGAGATGAATGTCGTGGGTGTCGCCATGCTGCCTCATCCAGCTCGTCAGGACTTTGCGGTTGAGAGGTCTCTTGCCGGGATCAATGAACACTGCCGTTCGCAACACACGCCCGATATCTGCGCTGGATGCTGTATCGCCGTACGACGCTAGCTGTCGAAACTGCGCACGAAGGGTCACACATGCCGCACTGTACAACTCGTTGCGCTGCTGCTCCTTGAGTTGGGGTCGCGGTTTGACGAGCTTTCCACGGGGTGGGGCGTGTACGCTGACAGTTGGGCTGAAGTGTTTCTGATGTTGCTTGGTCGTGAGTGCGCCGATAGCGTCGAGGGCGATACCAACTTCGCCAGATGCCGGTAGAACCTTGAGCATCCAGAGCAGTGCCGCGGCATCGAGACGTGGGCCGTTCGTCATTGGAACGAGCGCGTCGACGCCAGTTGCATCGTACGCATCGTCAGGCGCGTCGTCGTCATCGTCGATAGAGAGTTTGCGTCTTGCCGAACTCCAAACCTTGTGAATGCGCGACAACAGCGGTGTTGCAGTCGGACACTCGGGCCAGATGAGGGGCGCGAATGTCGTTCCGAAGTAGAAGGCGACGCCGAACGCCGCGACGCCGATGAGCAGGACCGAGACCAGTTCGTCCATCGGAAACCAGAAGATGACAAGGCCAGCGAAGAACATAAGTAGCGAAATGTGTAGAAAGAGCGGAAGCGATGAGATGAACAGGTCAAGCTTCCAGCTCTCGGCGCCTTCTGTGAAGTACATGTGGCGCCAAGCCCAGCGACGATTCGAGGCGGCCGTTGCCTCCATCCGACTATTGTACTCCTCGATCCATTGCTGCGCGAGGATGGCATTGAGCGAGACGAAGAGAGCCAGGACGAGACTGCCAATCCAGAGGCCATTGATCCAGCGTGCTGCCGTTGGGATGACAAAGTTGTCCGGATTATACGACGAGTTGAGAACCCCACTGGAGCCTTCGCGATTGATTTCATATAGCACACGGGCCTGGTACTGGGAGTAGTCGGGCTGCAATTGCTTGTATCTGCATAGCGAGCTTAGAGTGCAGCACCAACAAAACATGGTGCCCAACGTACGCATCGACAATGAAGCTCGTCGTCACCGAAGCAAACAGACCAGCCTAAAGACAATCAATTAGGATTCATGTGAGGTGGGGCAAGAACTCACGAAGACTGGGAGGTTGTTCAGCGTCTTCTCAAGACGTCCAAATCGCTCGGACGATTCTACAGTTCTACGGTCACGATACAATGTCCAAACGCGAGCGTGATCGCCACTCTCGTGGCCGAATCTAACAACCGAGTATTTGTCATCGGAACGAGTAAGCGATCCCAACCAGCCCCTACCTGTCCGGTGGATACTTGCGGTCAAAGTCTGGCTCGCGCTCCTTGTGAGGGTAGCGTTCTGGTAACCGAACGACAGCCAGATCAGTGATCATGGATGATGGGACTCGGCTTCCTCTCACCACTGTAGCGGCCTTTCCACGGATAATTCTTATCCCCTCCAAGCGTAGTTGGCGAGGTCGCGCGCTCGAAATCCGAAATTGCCGAGTCATACGTGCCCGTTCGCGTCGACATCGGTCGCAACATCGGAGCAGCGGCCATGGTACACCGCGCAGCAAGGGAACAGGAAGCAGAGTACGGGCGAGGGTCAGACCCGCACAACTTCGAGGGCACGCAAGGGTTTGGCCTACGGCGTTCAAAGTCGACGCTACGCAACGAGGCACAGTACCACAGTAGCCCGAATAGGTCTAGCTTGTTAGTCGCAAGCGACTACTTGCAAGCGAATCGCAGGGCGCAGTCGGCGAGGGTGGCGAGAATCATTTGAGAGGGGTGACGTGGGGACAGGGTGGTGTAGATTGACAACCACGGTGTCGGCGGAGTTCCGAGTCGGCCATTCCAAGCAGCGAACTCGTACGATCTCGTGGCGATAAGCCAATACGATGTGGAAGTGGCATCGTCTGAGCAATGCTAAATAAATGCATTTAATTCGGTAAATTCGACACATCGAGGCCTCCGCAGGTTCGGATAATCACGATCTATGCTCTCACTGAGATGACTGTTAAGAATATATAAGCAGCGCGAGTCTAATCCTCTCAGTCTGCTATTTTGTAAATTAGCACGTGCGTGCCTGCCTATCGATAACTCATCAAGCCGAGAAGCGGAGACCGGAAAGAAACGCACGCAAGCAATGACGGGGATGAAGGTGCGGCGAGTCCCCTGCCTGTCACAGTGGAGCGGCGTCTGATGTTACTTATGAAGCATATGTCCCACCCACGAGGCCCCGAGTAAGCCTGGACGTGAGTGAGGAGACTTATCACGCCGTCTGCGAGTGTGGCCGGTACGGTAACATTGCAGCCACAAGGAAGCGATTCCCGTGGTGACTTACAGGCGAGCGGCCACATGAATTAGACCACATTTAGGCGCAGAAGCGTTGGGCAACAGAGCGCCGTGCACTGCTGCCGCGTCCTAACCATTTCGAGTGACATTCATGCGCGACCGCAGAT
>Ga0247815_10003557_pt1 | contig 11172 bp, 15 predicted proteins | sample UWRJL194509B1_FD_181014 | JGI IMG/M metagenome (GOLD analysis project Ga0247815, IMG submission 181014) | Plant litter microbial communities from Arlington Agricultural Research Station in Wisconsin, United States - UWRJ-L194-509B-1 | ecosystem: Environmental > Terrestrial > Plant litter >... | reverse complement strand
TTTAATGGATCCTTTTTGTGGCGCCAGTGTGGCGCTATTGTGCAATGCATTGTGGCTCGTTCTCATGTGGCGCGGAGACTGGCGGTCGGAGGCAGAACGGTTTCGTGCGGCGCTTTCCGAGGCCATTCCTGGGATGCCCGCTGGCGGTGACATCATGGGCATCGATCAACATCTACATCACTTGGTTTATTCAATTGTCACATGTGAATAGCCCAAGAACATGTTACAGTCAGATCATATGAATTTCGCCGTGCAAGCAGCACTGCTTGTCATTCACAGTCCATCCTTGCTGTGCAGGCATACACGCAATTCAACATACTGTGATGATATTTTACTAACTCTTCTGTTCACAGGTGTCTTTGCAACGCCGCTCGTGCCGCGGGTGTCCCTTGGCTCCCCCGATAGCATCTCCACTTCCACGGCCCAACGAAGACTGGTGATTTCTCTTGGCAACATCCTCGTCTCACCGCCACTGTGTCACCTGACTTGTTCGCCCTGGTCCGTCCCCACTATCCGCGCATCACAACTATCGGGCTCTACCGCAAGTCCGTGTTCCTGCTGCGGAACGTCAAATTGACTTCACGCATCTCGGCATCATTCTGCCGCATCTTCCGCCGGCCACCATAATTTCTCTGGGCAGTGGGCTCGACAGGGACTCGCGTCGGAGACAGTGCGCTCCGCAGCACCTGTCGAACGTCCCTCTGCTCCTTCTGACGTTGTGGTCTGCAGAGCAGGCGCGCGTGGCGCCTGACTATAAAGCTACGCTTATGCTCGATGTTCACTTGGCTTGTGATTCTGCAACCTAGGCGACCATGCTTCAATTCGCAATCCTCGCTCTTGTCGCCTCGACGGCGTTCGCCAACCCTGCACCAGAGTTGGAGGCTCGTGCACCCCCAGCGTGCAAGACCCGCCAGGCTGGAATCCTCAGCGCCCGCTACTTTGCGCCGTTTATCAATTTCCGTGCTTTCACACTTTCCAACGATGGTCAGATCGCATATAAGGTGGGTCAGATCTATCCTGATGATGCGCCGACTCGCGAACTAAAACTCGCATTCCTTTGCCTCAGGGCGACGGGCAGAAGCCTCTCGTTGTAGAGTTTCAGCCATGCAGCTATTGGAACGCTCCCAACACACCACTCGATGATTACAGCTACGGTTAGTGTTGGATAATCGGTAACCCTCGTGCGCTGATGTTGGCGCTTCTGCCGAGCAGGTCATCTTTATGTGCCATCCAAGGACAAGTGTCTCGCCGCAAAAGACCAGAATAAACCAAGCGACCCTTACTGGACGAAGCTCGAGACCTGTGCCCAGAGCTGGGCTCAGCGGTGGGTGCTGCATCCCACCCACAGCAATGACATTTTCTGGGTGCGTCTATCTCCCGACCTCCTCCTACCCTACCACGGAAGAATATTGCGGCTATTGCTTATAACCGCGTCCTTCGGGATTTTTTAGGTTGGCAATTCCGACAACATGCAGGACGGCGCAATCAAACAAGGTGGATGTGGCGTGCTCGGTTGGACCTCTAACAGCCCGAACAATACAGGAAATCCCGGCCCATACGGCTGGCCCAGCAAGCAACACGGCATCCAGCTTGTTTGTGACGATTTCAATGGCTTCAACATCCGCACCAGCGAATGTACCGGTGTCTCCTCAGGCTCCACGTCTCCTACGGGCTGCGAGTAAACTCGACCAAAAAAGTCAAAGCCTTTCGCTTTTTTGGAAAGTTATATATCAGTAGCTGTGCCAAATCCATACGGTTACTTTTGTTACATGTTACCCGGCCGCACGAGAACTGCGCAAGTTACCGCAATCGGCGTTTCGAAAGTCAACGTCACATTAAAATTGCACACCTTGTGTAATTCCGATGAGGAGACGAAATAGAAATTCTCAGATTGAGAGTCAATATCGGCTCATCAGAGTCAATGTCATCGCAGCTCTGGATATGTCTGCCTACAACCAACGCGTCCAGCGGCTCTCCTTTCCACCCTTTTGTATGCTCGACACGACTTCCTTTGCAATTATTCTCGCAGCCTGCTCACTTGGGTGTACCTCGTCATACCACAGGAAGCTATCTCGCTCCTCCGTCTTGTTTGTCACCACCGGGCAGGCTCCACCGATCGGCTTGCCGGGTTCTATGGTCTCGCCCGTGATCGAGTCGACAATATCCCATGTGTAAGGGCAGATTGCTGGGCCTGTGCTGACGGAGAGTGGTAGAGTGCCGTTTAGATAGGACGAAGGGTGTGCGCTAATGTCGGTGAAAAGCGAGTGAACGTCGAAAAGACCTGCAGCACAAGAACGAATCAAATGGCCGGTTAGCCTAGCCGCTAGGGAGGGATATCGAGTGATGCGCACCAATTTGCGCATTCTTCAGCTCAGCCTTGGCGTCCTCAAGCCAGCGCTCGGCAAGCCCATTCGCCACAGGGATAACGTTTTGCATCCAAGTGTTCCAGCTTTTCGGATCGTAAGGCTTTGTATAGTACGGCCAGGGTAGCCCGTCTGCCCGGTACAGAGGTGCGAGATTCAGTGGTACGGTCTGTCGGTATAAATGTTAGAGATATTTGGCGTTAATAGCCGAGCGTGAACTGACATTGAGAAACAAGAAGTTACGGGCGCCAGTTTTGTGCATCGTGGAGATCAAATCGACTGCACAACGCGTCGTAGTATATGCCGTTACACCTGGGTTAGCGTCACCGGTGATGAGGTTACCGAAGCCCACTGAGATAATGTGCGGGTGAGAACCTGCAGGTTCTCGGTACATGAGACTAAACGCACGGTCATTTGTTCCGATCCAAATTACGAAGAGAGTTTCGCGCATGTTCAATGTCTGGCTCAGGTTGCTCGCCAAATACTCCGGAATCTGGACAATAACGTACGTCAGTTCTCCGCTTTCAACAACTGAATCCGCAAAAAAATACCTCATCTGTGACGATGCTCGGGGATGGGAACACGGGTCTTGGTGTGAGTTGGTTGTTGCAGCTTGCGCCGAGCTTGGCAAACGAATAAACGCGATTCCAAGAGAGGTTGGGGTGGCCATATTGCGCAGCATAATGGGGCCACATTGCACCGCCTGTTGTGGCAAGTTCAGGTGCGGTGAATGAGTCGCCACTATGAGAGCAACGTGTGAATAAAGTAACGCCTTAGCCTGGAAGAGGAGCCAACATACAAAAGCACCAGATTAGTGATGCGCGGAAGTTCGTGGTTGCCATCGTCCTTAAGCTGGCCATACCCACTGACGAGGTTAGCTGCCTGGCTAAGGATGAAAATAATCCCGAAGAGCGAGGCAACTGAGTGCGAACGCATTGCTGGGCTTTCGAATGGGCTTTTGTTCAGAGCCGAAGACAGACGTCTTTTATTCGGTGCCAATGACTGCTATGACCAACCCATTCCCTCCTGACATCTTGTGAATGACGCCACTAAAGCTTTTCAGCAAGCAATTCCTCGCTCAGCTGGCGATCGGTCTGCGACCTGATTGGCCAGAGAGCGCCACGGATCAACCTTCCGCTGACTCATTCCGCTGACACATCAAGCATCCTTTCCCCTGGCCTCGTGCATCGGATCACTTTTTGCCTGCAGTAGAAACCCAACGGAGTGTAAAGCGACGAAGGAGCTATACAGTTCAATACTTGCTCAACTGTATGTCATTTTCGAACGTCCTCATGCACGGTTGTTTTGATTTGCACAAATATCAGCCTCGAATTAGAGCACTCTGGAACGCTACCAGATACATTTTCAACAAAGAATGAAAGAATGAGATACAGATTAAGGACATCATGTCGCGAAAAATATCGCTCAAGGGGTTCCTGTCGGCTTGCGTGTAGCTTGTGAGCGTGTTTGGTGCCGCTTAGTGCTGAAGGGCTCAATTCGTGGGCTGCCCCGACGTCTCTTGGCGCGACGCTTGGTATCGCTAGCCTCCTCCTGCACCTGCTGGATCCCGATTGGGTCGTTGGCCTGTGCAACTGCTGGTTCCTCGTTCTCCCGCTTCCGCTTCGAACGCTCCATGCGGTGCTTGAAGCTGTCCCACATTTCATTCATCGTGATTTGAGTCTCCCTTACCATCATCCACACCTCTTTTCCTCTCTCCTCACTCTCTTCAAACCTTGCTTCCAGTGTTGCGAGCCTCTCTTCGATTGACTCGATATCTGTGTGGAGGGCCGAAGACTTCTCCTGCATCCAGACCTGGTGGTTCTCCTGGCCAGAGAGTGCCGTGCCAAGAGACCACTGGCGTGCCTCGACGCGCTCGATTCGCTGACGAAGATCTTGAATGGGAGAGTGACCAACATGAGCATGAAAGGAGGGAACACCGAGGCCAGCATGGGCGGCGATATGCGCAAACGAAGGCAGAGTTATCGGCGATGTCGGCTCTTGCTTGACCTCAAAGCTCGCGTCGACTCGAGAGTGAGTGCCGGTACCCATGACAGCGTGGTTGCCAATAGGGCGAGCGACGACGCTCGAATCATCAAGCGAACGAGCCGGCTGGACGCTTCCGATGTTGTCGTCGACGTAAGGGTCCTCTGGGTCCGCCGCATGGACGACGCCTGCCGTGGCGCGTCCAGACCTAAAGCCCTTGAAGGTTGCACCGCTCGAGCTTGAGGATGTAGGCGAGACGATGGGACTATTGACGGGATAGATAGTCGTATTGGTCGGATGCGTTGTCATGGTTGTGTGAGCTGAGAGTACGAGTTTGCGATGTGTGGTTCGAGTGAGAGTGCGGCCGGCGCTGCTTCTGGTGTGCTGAATGACCACTCTTTGCTTCTCGCACCCAGCTCTTCTTATACCTAGTAGCTCCGTACCGCATAGGCCTAACCTTGTTGAGAGATTCGTTTATCCTCAGGTAAGCGAAGAGGTCCATCCTTGTCCGTCCAATGCGCAGATCGTTATCCACCGCTCAAAGCGGCTCTCGCTTGCTCATGAGTGACCCATGCTCTACAGGCTGATTGCTTCTGGTCCAAGCACCGAAGAAAGACTATTGTGGCAGCGCGCTGTAGCGAGAGCGATATGAGACTTGGCCTATGCGCCTGCACAAGACTCAAAACCCCCATAGCTGAAGAATGGCAACACCAGAGCTGAAATACTTCATCCCTCTCCGCACGAGCTGAATATCTTGTCTTGATGTCAATTTGAGCAGAGCGGCGACAGTGAATTAAGAGCATGGCGTGGAGCAAGCAAATCCGGCACGTAATTCATGGACATTGGTCAACCGCAGCCTAGAGAAATATATTGCATGCTGATAGGGACTTGGAAAGGCCGAGGAACTATGATTCTGAAAGCTACGTGTAGTATGGCGTGTCGGGGATAGATATTGCCAGCGATCTCGGAGTTCTTCGCTGCTGACTATCCTTCCCCTTCTCCCACCACTGTCGGTGCCGGTCCGAACCGACACACAACATATCCACACCCTCCTCTTTGAATTAAGGGCCATGCAACTGCCTTTGGAGATTGTCGGTCCTATTCTCGAACATCTCACTCGCGACCTGCGCCAATCCAGTCTCCGGTCCGCAGCGGCACTCCAGCTCGTCTCGCGTCGCACACGCGCGTGGGTTCTGCCAACGCTCTTCTACGTTTACGTAGTCTACCTTCCCAAAACTCAGCTGTCCATGGCCAGGAAATGGAGCTCTCTCGCATTCTTGATCGGCTTGATCGAGAACCAGCAATCACCCCCACGCCGCCACATCCGCCACATCGTCTTCACCACGTCAGAAAATAGATACTCATTTTCCACTGTACCGTTCTCCCCACTGGGGCTGCGCATTCGGACCGCTCCGATGCACATCGACAGCCTGACTTTGGCGCAAGGCCAGTATCGCACTGACATCAGACTGTTGAACCTGATCCCGAGGCGTCTTCTGGTTATCAACTCAGCGCAGACCTTTTTCTTCACCGAAATAGCTTCATTGAATCCTTTGGACCCCGGAATATTGGATTCCATGATTCAGCTACCGCCATTGAGCGATTTGCAAGAGTTGTGCTGGGTTGGCTCGATTGCGCGGCACTCGGCTGCAGGAAACGCCAACGTCGGTGGTGGTCCTCTTGCGATTGGGGCAGTCGGAATATTGACGATCAATGGTTTCGCACTCGGTGGACTACTGGAAATATTGAGCCTAGCAGCCCGTAAGTACATCCCGAGCTCACCGATTGCGCTTCTGCCTATCCGACTCAATCTCGACTCGCACCTTACGACCCCTGATGTAATATCGGCCCTCATCATTATCTCCACAACTCTCGTACAAATTCCTCGGGTCTCCGTTGCGCTTATCTTGACCGGGCGGATGGCTGAAGATCCAGACCTTCCACGCAGGCTTCGGGAGGACTTGCCGCGACATCATGTCATTGCCGCGCACCCGAAACTGCAGGCGCGCATTAATTTTGACTTCCGGCCGGCGGAAAAGCGTTTGAAAGATGGTCACTCCTACGCCGCAGCCCTACGAGCAGGTGAAGACCCTTGGGAGTCGGGACCTGTGCTCAACGAGGCGGGTGCGGTGGCGTCGTGAAGACCGCTCTGTCGTCTCTTTCCCCTCATATGTCTCGATCGAATCGCTGTTGTGCTCATACCTAGCCTCTTTTCATCAGACCTGACGTGTTCGATTTAACTGTACGACTACTTATGTAGCCCTGTGGTCCTGTGCTGTCTTGTCCCTCCGCTGTTCCACCTGTACCTCGGACCGAGCTTTTTCCGCAACAGCATCCTCATCATCAGCGTAGTTAACCTACGTTCAATCTGACAGATTTTACCTGTTGGCCCTTTTTTCTTTTTCTCAGTGGAAGCACCTGCGACTGCCTGATGGAAGGTAGCGGTGTGTGCAGGGTTCTCCTTTAAGACTGGCACGCATGAACTGGTTTCTCAGAGCTCATATTATATCTTGCCGGGGTATCTGCAGAGTCTGCGAGTCATACCCGTGAGCTCTGAGGCATCTCCTCATCTTCACGGTCAGATGCACGTGAACCCTCCACCCGTCTATGCAGGTCTGAGTCTTTTGCAACTGAATTTGCACAACTCACCTGGACGCGCTCAAGTCTACGAAACTGAGGGCCTTGGCGCGATGAACTGCGCCGCTCTTGATTTACGTTGGTGAATGCCCTCATGCGGCAAACTCGAAGCAAACGTCATTCAGCTTTGACTAAGACCAACTCCCAGCGAGACATGCAAATCTGTCGATCGATGGCGAGCGTAGAGCGTGAATTTCGCTGAAGCCGGTGTCTCGCGGTCGGCACGTCCGGTACTTGGGACGCCGGACCAGCGACAGTTGCGGGGCCGCATGGGTCATGACATCTCTGAAGTCAATCACTGTCTCGACTGGGGGTTGAAACCCTGCAGGAGAGCTCCAAGAACCAAGGTATTACCCGACAGCGGGCGCCGGTGCTCGGACACAAACACACCTGTAACGTCTTCGACTTGGTGCAACACATGGCCGACGACCGTGCGCCATGTGCTCGTCAGGATACGTCTCCTACATATCGTTTCGTCTGAGGCACATTTGGAGCATTTATCGTCCTTAACGGCACATCAGTATCGGAGCACCCGATCGACGGAAGACGCAACATGTGGAAATGTTCGAGGAGGCCGGAGCGAGAGGGCCGGTGGGTTCGGCGGGTGTGCCGGGACTGCTGCCGATCAGACCCCGGGCCTCGGCCTTGGGAAACGCTCGCGACGAGGGTGGCGCGGCACTGGACTGAGGGTCCATTATGTTAGAGCAAGCATGCAATTTTTGCTCCCGCGCGGTTTGAAGCGAGCGGGAGCAGGCGAGATGAGGAAGAACAGCGAGCATGGATCGGGAAATTGCAGGGACGAGCCCGTGCTCTCGTGGATGGCACGTGGTTCTCGCGTGTGTGCTTGGACATGTTTGGTGCGGCGATGCGGATCAGCGCGGGAGCACGCGAGCGAGGCAAGCGATCGCAGCCGTGCCCCTCTTTCTCTTACCTCGTCCAGTCTCCAGCACATCCACTGCACTTGACTTCTGAAACTACCAGCAGAGCTTCAATTAGGAACCAGGACATCAGTTAGACTCGCTAGCATTGCGCCAATTCGAACAGGCGAGTTACGACAACACCTGCAACGCTTCGCGCGCGCTCAAAGAACCGCCTTTTGGTGTCTTTTTAGATTCTATTCTCCGTTCAGAACCCAGCTTGAACCCGTTCCCGTCGTATCATGTCAGCAGCAGACGCGGCAGCCATCCCACGACCACGCAGCGCCGACATTGGTGGCCTCGCACTTGCAGTCCGTGGTGAAGGCAGCGGTGCTGGATGGGGTGGATGGGACCGCGCACAGCTCCAGAACACTGCGTAAGTGTGCTTTATATTGCTGTGGCTCGTTCTGATCAGTCGATGGCACCGGCACTCGCAGCTTTGCAGAGATCTTGGGTGCGATGCATACAGAAACAAACCGCGTGCTGGACCTTCCAGTTTCTCTGTATGTTCAATTCAATTCATTCGTTATCTCGTGCCCATTGCTAAGCCAGCGCAGTCCATGGCAGGTCCAGCCCACTCCAAGCCGGCACGCAGAACTAGTACACTCGCTCGATTCTTGGGAGTTTGCGCCGTGGACCCTCACCGACTCCGAGGTTCTCTACTGTGCCGAGCTGCTCTTCGAGGCCCTTCTTCGCATTGATGGGCTCGCGCGTGACGTTGGCGGTGTCACACTCACTCAGCTGCGGCCATTCCTGCGCCAGTTGTCGTCCATCTACCGTCCAGCAAACCAGTACCACAATTTCCGCCACGCCCTCGACGTCCTCCAGAGCACCTTCACTTTCCTCGGTCGCGTTCACCTCGTCCCAACCCTGCGTGAGATTGCCAGGCTGCCTTCAGGCACGTTCTGGCGCCGCAAGCGGACCGGAAATCTGCTCGACCGCACGCTCGGCAACGTCGACCTGTTTGTGCTATTCCTCGTCGCGATCGGACACGATGTGGGTCACCCAGGCCTTAGCAACATGTTCCTTGTACGTCTACAGTACATCCATGTCTGCTCGTGCCTGCTAACGCGCTTGCAATATGTCTTCCCACGCCTCCCGCTGTATTATGTCCTCGCATCCACGCCTCACGCCACACGCCGCCGTCATCGAACCCTACACCATGCCTATTCTTACCCAAACACTCCCGCGACTCTCCGGCCACCCTGACGATGCATTCCCGATCACAACCCACTGCCAAACTCCGGGTAAACAACGCGCAGAAAAACGCAGACACCCCGCTCAGCACGCTGTACGGCGGCAACTCTCCGCTGGAGCGCATGCACATCTTCATCCTCACTCAGCTCATGCGGCGCCATGGCATGGGTGGACTTCTCGTTCAACCCGGCGGCACGCAGGCAAGCAACACGCGAAGTCTGTTGACAGAGACGCTCCTTGTCACAGATCTGAGGTGCGTGTGAATGGGTTCGGTGACCGTTTGGGTTTGCGTAGCGATGGCTTGGCCTCGCTTCGCTTCGCCTTCTTCCGGTTAGACGAAGCTTGCTCGTCAGATGCTGCCGGCAGCATCCACACAACCCGCCAAGGTTCGATGCTGACATGCCTTCTCTATCAGGGTCCACTTTGACTGGATGTCGCGCTTTAGCCGTTTGAAGGATCCGAATCAGGTCGAACTCATTCCCGAGCACGAGCGCCGTGTGCTGCTGTGTCAAGCTTTCCTCAAGGCCTCCGACATCTCCAATCCTGTGCGTCTTGCCACGTTCGAACCCATGCACGATTCTAACCCTGGTTCCTCAGCTCCGACCATCGAATTTGTCCGAGCATTGGTCCGACGTCCTGCATGAGGAGTGGACATCGCAGGCAGGACTGGAGATCTACCTCGACCAGCCCGTGTCAATGTTGGGTGCGTCCGCAAGTCTCGATCATGCCGTACATCTCGCTGACCGGCTTCTCTATCACGTTGGTCATCCGCTCGTCTTCTTCCAACTCTGATGCCGCCATCATTTGTGCATCGTTCCGCGCCGTTGGCTCGGCCTGCTTGAATTCTGCTGCGCAAACACACGCCACTTCGCCACACACGCTAACTATCCATGGCTCAACCTGATGTTCGAATTACTGACGCCGTGATTCTTCGTCTCACACAGCCGCGGCCGGCGACGATCGCCGTAAAGCAGATGCCCAGATCGGCTTCGTCAACACTTTCGTGACGCCGCTGTTCACCGTGTTGAGCGAGGTTGTTCCGGGTACGTTCTGCGCCCCGTCCGCGAGCTGTTTGTGCTAACAACCGTTTCGCCGCAGAGATGCAAGAGTTTGCCACCTACTGTGCTCAGAACCTCACTCAATGGGTTGCCCGCTCGAGCGCTGCCCAGCCCGTCGCCACTCAGCCTGCTGCACCCACCTCGTCCACCGCCGCTCCTCCTGCTGCTGCCGTCCCCGCGTCCAATACCCCAGCATTGACCACGCCTGCGAACCCGGAGCCAGAAGTTGACCCGCTTACCTTCAACGCCTGGTTCCGTTCCGTGTTCCCGCTTTCGCTGCCACCACACCTGCTTGAAACCGACGCGCGCACCGGCTCGCTTGTGCCCTCTACCTCCAGTACCACTCAGCTTGCATCCAGCCCTGCGCTTAGTTTTGTCAGCGACGCTACAGGCCTCAGCGTCGGCGTCATCAGCCCCGCCGGTTTCACGCACAACGAAAAGCGACTGAGCATTAGCGGCGTCCTCGACCTCGACCCGAACCCCAAGTTCCCCAACCCAGCAAGCTTTCACGCGGCTCGTGCGGGGAAGCGCAGCAGTGTCCCCGGCCTGAGCGCACTGCTGGGCGGGCGTGCGTCATTCGGTGTTGGGGGGTTTGGGAGCGCAGGTGGTAGTGGGGCCAGCTCGCTCATGCATTCACCGGCGCTGCTACCAACGACCCTTGGTCTGTCGAACGCACATGTACCCGCCCATGCTCAAGCTCAACATCTCCCGGCACCACCGCCACTGCAGCTGCACCCACAGTCGACGGTCACCGTGCCGCAGACACTTGGCGCCAACGGCTACAATTTCGTTCCGCCAGACTCGCCACTGGGCTCCGCCTTGGGCCTTGACGCTTCGGGTCGGCCGAGTCTTGCGTCCTGGCGCACGGGCTCGTTTATGTCGATGCGCCGTGACTCGCTTGGCGGCGGCTACATCCCAAGCGGCGCCGACAGCGACTTTGCGGCGACCGACCCGGAAGATCTGACCGTCGGTGGCGGCAGTAGGTTCCCTGGTCTCCTCTCAAATGCGGGCAAGTAC
>Ga0247815_10003555_pt1 | contig 11174 bp, 18 predicted proteins | sample UWRJL194509B1_FD_181014 | JGI IMG/M metagenome (GOLD analysis project Ga0247815, IMG submission 181014) | Plant litter microbial communities from Arlington Agricultural Research Station in Wisconsin, United States - UWRJ-L194-509B-1 | ecosystem: Environmental > Terrestrial > Plant litter >... | reverse complement strand
ATAGACCCAACGCACTGTACTTTTGGATCTTGATGGGCCACAAGCTCATCCACGACGCCAGTTGCAACTTCTGGCGAACAGCAACATCTGTTGGGTCTTTATGCGACTGGGGCAGGTACGTGAAGAGGTCACCAATGGCAGCATGGCAGAGATGCTTGAGAGGTGGAGTCACTACGTCGCGGTAGAGACTCTCAACGGCGTGGTCGAGCGCACGGATGCCGGTGCTAAGCCAAAGGCGTGCAGGCGTCGCGAGAGTAAGTTCAGCGTCGAGGATAATGGCAGATGGTGCGAGGGCCTGGTCGTTCACGGAGACCTTGTTGCCGGACTCGTCTGTTGTATGAGGATATAAGTTCGAGGCCTGACGGGTGGGAGATGCGAACCTTTATAGCCTGCGCCGATGGTGTACTCGGCGGCACTCAATGTGGTTGGAATAGCGATCTGCCTCTTGAAAGGCCCACCCTGGTCCTTCTGAAGAAAATAGATGATGGCCTTCGACGCATCAACGGGGCTGCCACCGCCAACGGAGACGATAATGTCGGCATTGGAGGACTTGAAGACTTCGACGCCTGCAGAAGATCGGTCAGCCAGTTTGTGGTACCGCGGGCCGGCACGGTTCTTTGCACACACCATTTCGAATACCTGCAACTGGTGCATGCTCACCGATCTCCCAGAATGTAGCGGCGTACGCATCGTGCTCCTTGAGCACGTTTTCGACCTTGGTGACAATGTCGGTCTACGGAATAGGGGTCAACACAGAAACAGCTCGCACCGATTTGCCTGTTGATGAGAATGAGATCCTCGCACCTTTTCCTTCAGGCTACGACCCGTTACGACAAGCGCGCGTTTTCCCTCGAGGAGCTGCAGGAGCTTGGGCAAGGCGGTTTTGAGCGAACCAGGTCCGTACTCGATTGACTTCAATGTGTCTGTCCACCCATAGGATCCTTGCAGGTCGGTCGACATCGCAGGTGAGGGAGTGCAATTGCAGTTAGGAGACAACAAATGGCTACGTTCGCGAGATGGTCGCTGTAAGCTGTAGATGGTGAGAGGACAAGTTCAAGCAGCGATTACGCATCATCGACGGGCTCCAGCCGAGCATATGCACGTCCAGTCATCTAAACAAAGGTTGTACAAACTGAAGCGTATCTGATTATATGCATGATGATAACCTGAGAGAAAGATAATGCCTCTGATAATGGTGCCGCAGCTCTGTGGAGATCTCGCCAATGCCAGGTTCAAGATTCACCTCGTTTTAGTATAAACGTGCCCGGTCAGCATCCCGGCTACACCTGCTTTGCTCGTATAGTGAGCCAGGCGACGCCCTGAGAGTCCGTCGTCGTCCGGCACCACTTCAGAATGAGCCTGTCGCGTGCTTTTGCATCCACGGCGAGGTCGTCAACATATGGAATGATCTCATCGAGTCGCCAGGTAGGTTTAACGAGGAAAATATCGTTAAATCGAGCACCCGGGTCCGCGGGAAGAGACGATCGCGGGAGATAGATCAGTTCGCCTTGCTCTGGTTGTGCGCGGATGTCGCGATGGATGAAATTGCCCTGCGAACGATGAGACGAGCTTAATCTCGTAGATGTATCACCATGCATACCTCAAGCAGTTGGAGTTGAATATTGCTGGCGTGGTCGTCACCAACAGCATCCGTCCATTGTTGCAGAAAGTCGGTCTTCATAACACCACGTTCACCATGCATGGACAGAATGGCCACCCCGATTTCGCGCGCAATGCTCGGCAGATCGGCGGCCCACTGATTACCAGACAACTGCCCGAACCAGGCGAAAATCTGCCTCGTCACGTCGGGCGGGATGTCCCTTTCTTGCAGTCCGACCACCAACTCATCGACCAGAGCAGCCTGCGGCGACATGGACTGTGCGCCAATTTCGTTCAGGAGTAGCTTGAGTATCTGCGCAAGATATGATTGTTCCAAGGGTCGCAATTCTCCTGCGCAAGCGGTCAGCAATTAGGGTTGGCATGTGGAATGAGTGCAACCTTGGAGCGTGAGGACGCGATGGGTGGTAATGCTTTGCGCGACTTCAGCATCGCTTGCCTGAAGGACGTCCTTGATATCGTCCAGAACAATTCTCCTACGTTTTGCCTGTGCAAAATTCAGTCTTAGCGTCCAAAAGATCCAGTCGATTATGGTGCATACTGGACGGTTGTCTGCTTCCTCCTCCCCGCCGTCAGAGTCGTCTTCATTTCCTTCACGAAGCTCCGCATCCTTAAGTAACGAGTTCAGGCGGGAGGAGACCTTCGGGACCACAGGTGTCATCTCGAGTAAATGCGATATCTGATCGTTGATGACGATGTCAGCGCGCTTGGTGTCGTCGATTGGCGCAGGTGTAACGACGAGTAATGTGTTGGACAATGCGACCGAGCGGAGCGCATAGGTCTTATCACGCGTACATATGACTGCATCATCGTCAGGTCGCCCTTTGATCGTCAGCCTGTAGCGCGCTGCTAGTCAGCGTGCGAAGGATTTGACTGCCCCGGGCAAACAACGCTCACTGCAAATCAGGCTCGCCAGCTTCAATGCGCTTTATGATATCTTCGGGAAGCTGTAGCAGGCAGTAGGCATCAATGTCATCCGTGGAAGATGCAAATGCGAGTCGAGACGAGGACATGGTGGTGGGCGGAGTGCAAGGATGGATGCGGAGTTGTGACCGTCGCGCTGTCACGCGTCAGGACATGGGGCAAATTTCTGTGATTGAGACTTTGACATCTTGGTTTGCTTACGAGTAACAAAAACCAAGACAACGAGTCGAATTGGAAGGTGTCTCGCAGATCTGGCCACGCGAGCATTCAAGACTGACGGCACCATTGATCGCTAGCAGACTATGGCTTCAATCTGTGAAAATTATGACTCCAATCGATGCGCACATGTCTTATTACGGACCTACTATCCTCTGTGATACTTGGGATTGGATCAGTCTGCTTAAACAACGTACTTGTCACTGATCTATCATACGGTTCCGCGTCTCTGCTGTGGTTGTTGCGCCTTGTCTATGACTACCACATGACAGTTCCAAAAGTTCTACGTGAGCTTTCAGACCTGTTGGTTGAGTTGGACGTTAAAGAAGAGTTTGTTGGAAGCATCGCGCATTCGGCCGACGCGCGCTTGCCAGCTTGACCATCCAACTTGACTCGCCAGCAATGTTCAGCATCGCGCGCGCCGCTCGTCGCGGCAGTCTAGGCGTATTTGCTTCAGCGAGACGCAGCATCGCAAATTCTACAGCCTCGCAAGCCGGCAGGCAGATCCCAGATTCGACGTCAGCTATTGACTACAAATCGAGTCACCGCTCGCGTCCCCCGCCGCTGCCACAGTCCAGCCCACGCAACATTACTGCTGAGGAGGCTGTGACGAACATTCTGTACAACACCCCGCCGCCGTCACTCGAGCCGTTCAAAAAGTGCACAGTTTTCCACCTCGTGTCGCGCGTGAATGCCTACTGACCTTATGACTCAACCCCTCCATCCAGGCACGTTCTCAACTGTCTCGTACAAAATGAACCTGGTGTGCTGTCACGTGTGTCGGGGATTCTCGCTGGTCGCGGCTTCAACATCGACTCGCTGGTCGTCTGCTCGACCGAAGTTCATGACCTCAGCCGCATGTGCATCGTTATCACGGGCCAGGACGGCGTTGTCGAACAAGCGCGTCGGCAACTCGAGGATGTTGTGCGTGACGGAGAGAAGGTGGCTTGCCGTTATGGCTGACGGTTTTGCAGGTGCCGGTTTGGGCTGTCCTCGACTACACGGACACACCGATGATCTCGCGTGAGCTGCTTCTGGTTAAGCTGTCCATTCTCGGACCCGAGTATCTCGATGACCAGTTGGTCGGCGGGCCTTCGCATGCGCCGCGGCGGGCACCCCAGACCACCGACTCGGTCGAGGAACCCAGTAGCGAAACCCTGGCCCAATCGTTCGAGCATGCTGTTGAAGTAGCCCAGGCTTCGCCGCCACTCACACCCACGGAGGCTCTTATCCGCAAAAATCACTACCTGCAGGCGATTGCAACGCTTTCGAAGCAGTTCGAAGCAAAAATCGTGGACGTGAGCGAGCACAGTGTCATCGTCGAGATGTCTGGCAAAACCAGGCGGGTGGAGGCCTTCCTTAAGCTTGTACGGCCGTTCGGAATTCTCGAAAGTGCGCGTACAGGTAAGTCGGCTAGCGGGATTGTACTGTACTGTGGAGCGAGGGAGATGAAGGTTACTGACAAGGCTTCTCGCAGGTGTTATGGCAATGCCCCGCACTCCTATTCGTGGCGTTGAGGATGAAGATGGGGACGCGGTGGCGGCGGATGTCGGGCCGATGGATGCGTCGCTACTGCCTCCCGGCTGACCGGCGCGTTTCCTCGGGCCATCTCGATACAGACAAGGCGTGTGAGGTGGATAAGCTGCCGTCGCGATGGGGCCAGCCGCATCAGCAGGGTCTAGCCAAGATGCTTAATTCTGCAGGGCAATCAGTTCATTTGATAGTATCGTGCGATACGCGGGGGTTTCGTCTGCCGAGAACGGACCAATCCTAATTTCATGTGGTTGAAACGTGTCTCCACACCCTGCGGCAGATGCGATGGATCCGGAACTTGCGGCAACCGACCCTAGAACTGTCGGTCACGTGCAGCCGTAAAGTGAAGCGGCTTGCGTCCCGTGCTCAGTTCATGCGAAGATAAAGGAGGGTAATGCGGGCGGGAAACACGTTGTCTGGCCCATCTTGATTGATATCGGCCGATGCGGAGGCGAGAAGGCCGCGATAGTGTACGGGTCTGCGCCGATTCTGCGCATCCAAGAGGTCGCGTATGATCCACAGCACGCACCGTGTCACACACAAACAGGGCATGGCCTCCCGGGGCGCCGGTCCGGTGACGCAATTGCAGCACAGCTACGCGGAAGAATACATGTTGTACTTTCCGGTCCGACTCATGCGAGCATTGAATTTTCACTGTTCGACAGGCTCGAGCTAGATGGCCAGACTGACTTAGTTCGTGCGCCGGCCCTGCCGAACAGATTGACGATAGAATCAGAGCTGTCATACTGATTGGCTCCGCGGCAACGAGTTCATCATGTGCGAGTTGCAGACGCCGCCGCCGCCGCCGCTGCCAGCGCACCAGATCGTTCCTGCCGCAACGAACAGTCGGGTCAGGGTACAGGAGAGGCAGGAGGGGCGCATGCGCCTATCCGCAACAAATGACGATCCGAGCGCGATCGACACTTGAACGCCGGTGCCTCGGCAGACGTTGAAAGCCGGTGTGACATGTGACAGGCGACAGATGCCCGACCCCGCGCGCTTCATGCAAGGCAACACCGAGCTCGGGCCATGTCGGTGCCTTGGGCAATCGACCGATTGATCCCGCGCGCACACCCTTTTCGAAGCTTTCACGGGAGTGAGTCGCAGCTTCCGATCGACCCTCAAATGCTTGCCAACGAGCTCTCTCATACTGGCAAGGCCGGAGCTCGTTGCAGAGGGCGATCTTAATCCCCTCGATTTTCATGAGCCCCAATCCGAATGCCCCGTTTCTGCTCATCTTTAGGGAGCTGCAATCGACATCAGCTTGAGTGACGCGCGGCATCTTCGGCAGTCATGTGCAGAACCGCAAAACCCACAAGCCGCACGGCTCATGCTCGCGGAGATGAACGGAGCCGGGCCTCTCTGCCTATTGCAGCACCGCTGGGCCGCTCAAAGTTTGAGTTTTTTTAACCAAGCGTCACGACCTCGGAGGACGTTTTTGTGATACAGACGCTCAGGTGTCACGCAACTGCCGCCACGGCGGTAGGGCCGCTACTGCTGTACACACATGGCTGGCTGTTGCGCAGCCTTTTACCGCGGCCGGACGTATGGCGGGACGGCTACTGTACGCTTCATTTCGGCGCAGTTCGCCAGTCTCCCCGATGCCGGCGTCGTTTTTCAAGCAATCGCGGACACGCCGAGATTGGTGTTTCTGCCGTGCTTGGCTTCGCCTCAACAGTCCGGGGTGTGAGATGTGCCCTTGATTTCCCAGGCTACAGCTACTGCGCATGTGCCCATTTCATGAAAGGCGGACGACGGCCCATGCCCAGTTGGATCCGCTCAAGCAATTTCCGAGGTGCTCCGACATTTGCTTGCACAGTATGGGCGAAGGGGTTTTTCAAACTGGGGCACCCTAGACTTGCAATGCGCGCGGGGTCTTGTGCATGATATAAACGCCCGGCCACCTGCTCCGAACCCAATTGTCTCCTCTTTTCTTCCCCCCTCCCGCGCGCCCTCCGTCGCAGCTGCTCTCTGCTCCTCGTCGCCAGCAGTACCGTCAAGCCTAGTTATATCTCAACAGGGCTCAGTACTCAGAGAGACAGACATGCAGCACGCCTTCCCTGACACCTGTGTGTGGCGGTCAATGCTGTCTCTTCGTCATTTGCTGACACCGCTTCTTCTCCTTCTTTTCCTCCTCCCCCCACCTAGATTCCATGTCCATGTCGGCCGCGAGTTTTGAGGAGGAGATCATGCCTCAGGTCTTGGTGAGTGACTACCACTGACCTCGATCATTGCTTCCGTACTCATCATCGTCTGTGCCATCCTCAGCAAGAGACCGGCTTCGTTCCATCCCGGGCTGGCACTCCAGAGCCGTGTTCACCGCGCTCTCAGCCCCTCCACCTGCGTCACGAGTCCTCGTCACAGGACTCGTCGTCGCAACGTTTTGACCCGTACTCGGTCTACCATTCGGTCAGCACGCGTCGCCGACCGCGCACCAAGGACAACAAGCGGTCCATGAATGCCTTCCTCTTCTATCGTCGCGCATTCCCCAGCATGTACCCGGTCATCGACATGCTCGAGAAGCAGCAGGGTGCCAAGAGTGCAATCATTGGCGCGTTGTGGCGTCGCGAGCCGACCGAGACCAAGGAGCAGTTCTACCTCATGCAGGAACGCGCTGCAGAGGAGTTCCGCGTCTCGCACGGCGTGTCCGACTCGCCTCGTTCTGACCCGATCAAGACCCTTATTCGCCGCGACCGTGCCCGCCAGCGTCGCGCAGCGGACGACAAGCTCTCGGCTCGCTCCGAGCTCATCGTGGCCATGTGGGAGCAGAGCAAGTCGCCCGAGGACATAATCGCGGCCATCGAGGACTTCGATCTGCGTTCCGGGACCAAGCCCAAGGCCGAGGTGCGCGGACTCTTTCCCAGCGTCTTCCCGACCCTGCTGACATATGTGACAGCACACCAAGCAGTCGAAGCAGAAGAGCGCTGTACCCCTGGCTAACCACACGAACACTACTGTTTCCGCCGACACGCTTGCCTCCTCCGCTGCCCCGGCTACGCCTCCTCTGCAGATCGCCACGTGCCTGCCTGAATCCGCACCCACGCCGGCACTCAGCGAGTCCGCCTCAAGCCCTGCGTCTTCACCGACGGCCTCCACGCCGATGGTTCGCACGCCTTCGCCGCTGGCATTTGGCAGCGGCTTCTATCCGCTCTCCGTCGGCGCCGAGATGTCTGCCGCGGAGGTGCCTTTCATTCTGCCATCTGCGGAGTTCAAGCGGCACGATACCTTCACCGAGCACGGATTCATGCAGTACGCGGAGGAGTGGACCCCGATGCCATCGTATCACCACCAAGAGCTGTCCTGGCAGCCAAAGTTGACTGTATCGGCAGACCTGCTTGGCCATTACGAGCATGGGCTCCAGTCGCAGCACTACACTCTGTACGACTCGGTTGCCGTCCCAATGGTCGACGGCTCGCAATACTTTGAGCAGGCGTACCAGGTCCCCGCTTTCGACGGTACCTATACCGTCGGCGGCCAGGATGACCTCGCCGGACTAGCCGCTTACGATAGCATGGTGCCTTCATTCGACGGCATGCTCGACCCATACGTCGAGATGTCCTGCATGCCTAGCTTCTGAGTGGCTCGGTTTCGTTCTGTCTGTCATTTTGCTCCGCTCTGCTCCAAGATTATTCCCTCACGACCCTGGCTCCGGAACACTTCGCCGCTGCGACGATTTCGTCGACGATAACCCTTCCTGCGGTGTATATTATCATTTTCGTGTCACGCCTGTCTCCGCCCTCGCCTTTTGGTGTAACCACTGACTCCTCTTCGTTCTTGTCCACAACCTCTTCGTTCACGATGCGCTAACGCGCAAACTTGTTATGTCCCACACCCTGTTGGATTCCTGCCACCCTCTCTCATGTACGCCCTGTTGTTCTTGTCCTCTATCACGTCCGTGTCGGCCCACTGCCCACCCGCAACTTCGACTTTCACTCACTACGGGATCCTGGAACTGCCATCGTTGCTACCCAGTCCATTTTGCTCGTCTCCTCGTGCCCACGCACACCCATGGCCGTCGCTGAGTACTTCGACCTCTCGACCGTCTGTACACCAGTTCGTTCATACATCATCTCAATACTACCTACCCCACGCCGCCCTTGCTGATCTCTTCATATGTGTCTCGTTGGATTCCGAACCGTGAGAACATACGAACCTTCGAAAGGACTCGACGGAGTCTCTTCGGCTGCAAAGCTTCTTTTTCCCTAACTTCCAATGACGAGACCGGTCGTCGGCGTCGTTACAGCGTCTACAGCGGTCTGGCTAGTATGTCGTGCCTGGTGGCGCCAGGCCCACGTTCGCTCACCCTTCGCCGCTCATGCCTCTCAGATGCCACATGGAACGAATAACTATTCTGCACGGAACTCGGGCGGCAATGCGGTAGCTCGGTAACCACATCGTATAACCTAATGCGTTCGACCCTGCTCGGTTCGATTTTCGTTGTGCAGGGCCGTTGATGTATCTTGAGCTCATAGGACAGGCGGTCCTGATCTTGTGCTTGTACGCCGTGGAGACGGATCTGCTCGAGTAATCTTCGCACATCTACTCTGATCGACCGCAGCTACAGATAGCCGGGGGGCATGTAAGCAAATATGCTAAGATTACGTTGGTCGCTCGTAAAGTGCTCACTCGCCCCTCTGCGATGTTCAGGGTCGGCTGGAATCGAGCTGTCACTATTTATTGCATCGGGTGAACGTCATTAACGCCGTCAGTACACAGTGCACCTGGAACGTTCAGGGTGGTATCTCTGTTAATCGGTTTGAGCCCGAGGCGAGAAGTGTTTTGCAGACTGAGCGGCGAACTCCGAGGAACTCCTTACGCGCGTTTGGCGAACCGTCGGGCGATCACTTGTCTAAGCTGTGACAACCATGACAGCTCTGACTGAATGGAGCACAGCGATCTTGTCGAGACCGCACAGGCCAGCTTTTCGGTTGGGGTGATGTCTTTACCTCGTAGGCTGAGTTCCCTGAGCAAACCGGGCTGCGCCACCCCGTGTCCTTTCAATTGGATGGAGCCGGGTTTGCAGAAGTACGTACCGCTGTGGTTTCCTCTAGCCTGGATTGTCAACCAGGTGGACGTCTGTCGCGAGGAGTTCGAGCATCTCACGTGGATCGCCGCCAGTCGAAGTCGACGGATGATATGCACCGTATGCCTGCTCGTAACTCATCTCAAGCGCCGGATTCTCTCTTGGACCACTACTACTCTTCTTAGCACAACGAAGCGTGCGAACCTCGGGGAGGCGTCTGGTCAGCCATCTCATGATTCGTCACTGAAGTACGGTCAATTCTTCTTAACCATGTGTTCATTGCACAAGACCGGCGCCGGGCTCGATATGGGTTAGATCGGGTGTTGGAGCGGCAAGTAAAGCCGCTGCCAAAGATGTGACATTGCAAAGTGGTATCGTGTGTGGAAGCGCGTGTGAAGAAGTTGTTCCGTTGGCAGCCCGTCATTGCCCCAAGACAAACTCTCTATTGTCTTCCCAGAGTGCCGCTGCTGATCTTAGCTACACGTCGCCTTGCAAAGGCCGGCGAGTACAATAGTTACCTCATCTCAACCGGTGCGTCTCGTCACGCGTAGACGTGGCCGTCGAGGCTGACTACATTTTGCACCTTGTCGCAACGGATATGTCAGGGAGAGCCGTGTGAGAATTGTGTCCGGTAAACGAAAACTATCGCAGCCTAAAGCTTTGATCGGGTCACGGACGCATGGTATGCCGAACCTTCTTCGTGGTCTCCGAGTCGGAAGGATCGCCGCTCACGGGTGGACATACATTTCATACGGGGCAATGAGTCGCGTCGAGACCCGCGATAAATCCAGGCTCGGCCGCTATTTACTTGCCCGGGGTCGAGGAGGGGGGGTAGGCCTCAATCGAATACTGCATCATTAGGCTTTTCCCGCGAGCTTTAGGTTCAGTCGTGGTAAAAGTCACCTCCTACCATTACAGCATCAATCGTCTCAAATACTCTGCCGATACGTTATTTTCGCAGTCCACGACGTGTCTAATATGCGAATTGGCTGCCATCGTGAGTGTTTTGGTGCGTTTGATAATCGACCTGCTCCCAAACCGGATGTCGGCCATGTTAGTGACATGCGCGTCCGTCACACCGGTTGAAGAGGCTTGTGCCGTCGGCACCAGAGAGACCCATCTCATTGAACAGTCTGTCAAACACACCATGTCTTTTCGATACAGTCAGATTCGACCCCGAAGTTGTTCCCTCACCGGAAAAAGGAGTAATCGACAACACGACGGGCTGTATGCACCTAGTTCTATTGCAAGATGGGTAAGTATACGCCGAGTCCGAACACACATGAGTAAGTTTAGGAGGAAGTGGGATACACTGCTGGTCGTGTCAGAAAGGCATCGTGGAGTTCGCGTAACAGGGGGCGGCATGTGCTAGAGCTAGCGCGTGAATCAACATGCGCAATAATGAGACAGGGGGCGTATCAGGGCGTCACTATGAGTTCGATGATAGGAAAGTGTTCGACTGGCGGCTAGAGGGTTTCCATACGGTCCGAGAGTACCAACCAGGTTCAGCAGAAAGAGCTCGAGTACATATCACCGCGATATACAACCTGTCAGACCTGTCATTCGGTTAGATTAAGATATGCAACATGTGGCAAAAGGCGCACCGACGGGTACACGGCAGGAACTGAGCATGGCACTGTATTGCCAGCTTTCCAGGATTCAGGAATACCATCGATTCGATAATTCAGGTCGTGCGGCGCCTGCCCACGCACATAGATCCGATTCAGGTTGAGGGCCAAGATGTTGATCCCTGGTGGCGCCTATTGTGCAAGCGCAGCATGCGATACATGCGGCTGAGTACGTGGGGCGGGGACAGCTGCACTGGAAGTTGGTCGAGGACACTCATCGACACAGAGCCAAG
>Ga0247815_10003554_pt1 | contig 11175 bp, 8 predicted proteins | sample UWRJL194509B1_FD_181014 | JGI IMG/M metagenome (GOLD analysis project Ga0247815, IMG submission 181014) | Plant litter microbial communities from Arlington Agricultural Research Station in Wisconsin, United States - UWRJ-L194-509B-1 | ecosystem: Environmental > Terrestrial > Plant litter >... | reverse complement strand
AGTGCTGGCCTCGTGTCCTCCTTGCGCTCTTGTCTGCATGTCGCTTACATGTAATACCGTGGCCGACGGCCTCACTCTCGCTAAACTCGCAATCGAAATTGGGGTGTTTGTTGTGGATCGCTGCGACGTGTCGTTTGAGTGTCGCGCCGTGCCAGAAGCGTCAGCCCGCACTCGCTACCTCTTTCATAGAGACTCTGTCTGATTGGCAGTGTGGTATGATTTGGTGTATGACTAGGATCACAGAATGAGGCATTTGGGGGGCGAAACCCAACAAGACGAGGGTTTAGGTCGCTATTACCGCCGATTTCATTCCACAACTCCTCATACCGCGTCTGCAAGTTATTGTGGAGCCTTTACATACCCGCTGACCTCACAAAAACTGGTTAATACATCCATATGAGTGCCTGTTAGAACTCCTGCAAGTTCACAAACGTGTGGCGCAAGATGCTGTGGTGGAGCCTGGCGTGAATTCCCGGCCCATTCCGCACGTGCTTCTCTTCCTCTCCCACTCGCTCAACAAACAACCGAGTGACATTTGTGACCTTCTTCCTTCAATTCCGTCCATGGCTTTCAGAGATCGATTGGAAGAGTTTCTGGGGCGCGAGTTCGAGGCGCACGTAAACGACCTCGTAGGAGATTCGCAGAAGCCAAGGTTCGCTTATTTCGATGTTACTCTCGCCTCATCCTCGAACGCTCAAGCACCCCAAAACCAAGCGCATCTCTTCATGCGCAAATCACACAAACCGTGCACGACCTTCGCGTCCTCGCACTCGGCGCTGTAGAATCGGTAGCAGCGAAAACTGCCACTCGAGTCAACCGTTTGGCACCGGTAGATCGATTGAGTGACGATAATCTTGTGCACATTCTACTCCAACTCGACAGCCGCACGAAGTTCTTTGCGACCAAAGTCTCTCGACGCTGGCGTAATCTAGCTCTGTCGACCCCAACTTTGTGGGCTCACATCGATTTATCGTGCAGTTCAAACTTCCAGCGGCAGTTCCAACTCTTCGTGGACCGATCACAGAATGCGCCTTTGGACCTCACGCTTGTCATGAACAACAACACCAAAGTCGATGCGTCACGCTTTAAATATTGCTGGGGTTCCCGGCCGAAGCAATGCGAAGAAGACATGCGCGAGCAGCTCGAGTGCATCAAACTCGTCGCATTGGATGTCAATGTGATAGCTCGCTTACGCACGCTAGACATCACTTCATTGATCTCGACCGACTTTCGCGGATACGGATCCTGCACAACGCCGACACTGCAGCTGCCCGCGTCTCCTTCACTGCGTGGTCTGCGATTGAACTGGGCCGAGTTCTCCGCGCATAAACTCCACCTCGTCCTCGATCCCGAACTTGGCGCGTATAATTCCGTATGTTCTCTTGGACTTGGTGCGGTTGACAACCTGGAGGAGGTTCTCCCTCAGTTCCCGTGTGTCGTTGATCTGAGCCTGTGGGTCGTTCAGCCGCCCGGAAGCAAGAACGGGGATATCCAACTTGCCGATATCTTTAAATGGATGCCACAGCTGCGCCGATTGGAGGTCGCAGATGTACCGGAGTCTTTTGCATCGAAGACACCCACGGTGCAGCCATCGTTGCATCGACTTCTCTTAGACGGCATGGATTCCACTATCGTCTTGAGCGATATCGCCAGAATAATGGATCTTGACTCAATAGCCGAAATCTCGCTCTGGAAGCACGCCGAGGATGACTTGAACCCGAGTATCATCTCTGCGTTGAGCGGACCCGCGGTTGAACTCTCAGTGTATAGTTTACCGCGCTCGCACAGCGACGGGTGGGGTTATCGTTTCTGTGCAGAAAATGGTCGTGGGCTGCGTCGCATCCTTCATGGAGCAAACAGTTGCTACACACGTCAGAGCTACGAAGAGATCGTCGGTTATGCGACCATCAGCACCACCACGGAGGCGCTTCACGACGTGTTCCCTGTAGTGATGCCTCAACTTGTCACCCTCCGCATCCGCATGGATGGTCTCAAATCTGATAGCTATCAGGATTCGCAAGTCTCTTGTCCGGCGCTCGCTCATCTTGAGCTGTACTTTACGGCCGGAAGTGGCGATGAAGAGGTCATGAGCGGAGCGGACATTGCAAGCTGGATTACAAGCCACTTGAAGGACTTCAGCCAGCCGTTGGAGACAATCCGAGTGGTTGGTGTACGGTTGGGATCCGACGTCGGCGCACTCAACAGCCTTGCCCGTGCCGTTTTGTTTACTCCGTCATCACTCTTCAAGTACGTGACACGCTCTTGCCGTCGCCCTCACTCACCGTACTCAACAGGGAGCGGCCCTGGCCGCATTCACCGCTGTCTGCTGAGCTTTTCGACAGGCCGCAGGTTGGGCCCGCAACGTAGCGCTCCAAGTTCAAGGGCATCTGAATTTTCCAATTCGAGCGTCACTCACCATGCCAGGGAACTCCTGTCGCCCGCGAATTTCAACATCACGGTGTTCCATCTAACCGACAGAATAAAATTGCAAATCAATGGGTTTAGTTTTACTTGGTAAGGATTACTTAGGAGCCACAGTTCGGCTTTGATTTTGCGGGTATTCCTGCTGGATTCACGTTGCCGCGACGCTCCGATCACCTTTTGGACACTCTTCGGCTACAAAGCATGGCACATCTTACGCAAGTTGTAGATGGCACCGGTATCGTAATATACCCTCATCCCTTGCGGGAGAACTGATCGGAGGAAGCAACCAGCAGTCACACGAGTACTTTCGGCAGCGGCACGTGCATGTACCACCAACGCCGTTGTGACCTCACCCTGTTGTTGTAGTGCAAATGATCTCGTTCACGAGCAGAGTTAACATCCTCTCTCCGAATTAACTCACAAGTTGTGACTCAAAGTTTGCAATATCGGCTTCTGATATCTCACGCTCTTCCGCGAGGTAGAAGCGCCCGCTGGGTGTCATTTCGTGGCGGTTTCCTCCAGCTTTTCCCATGACTTTTAGAGATCGATTGAACGATTTGCTACGCCACGAGTTCAATGCGCACGTGAACGAGCTTCTAGGATCCTTGCAGAGGCCCAGGTTTGTCTATCTCAACCCGATCGCAATCTCGTTCGCTCACGGTAGACGGTCTCAAAACCAAGCGGTCCACTTCATGCACAAATTACAAAGACCGTCAGTGATCTTCACGCTATTGCGCTGGATGCCGTAGAAACGATGGCAGCAGAGACCGGAACCCGTGTCAACCGTCTGGCGCCAGTGGATCGCCTGGCCGACGAGACTCTCGTGCTCATCCTACTGCGGCTCGACAGCCGCACCACATTCTTTTCAACAAAAGTCTCTAGGCGATGGCGTAATATCTCCCTATCAAATCCGAGCCTGTGGGCTCACGTCGACTTGTCATGCTGTTCGAACTTCCAGCGGCGGTTCCAACTCTTCGTGGATCGATCTCACAAGATGCCTCTGGACCTCAAGCTCGTCATGGAGAGCACCGAGATTGATATCTCTGACATTCCCGAGGACGATGAAGAAGCCTTGTCAGAATTTTTCTCGGAGCAGTGTGACGATGATCTGAGCGAGCAACTTGGGGATTGTATCCAGAGCCTCGCACTAGCACCCAATGTGGTGGCTCGTTTGCGCGTGTTGGATATCACTTCAAAGCTCACCACTGATCCTAACGAGTATGGTCCAGGAAAGATAAAGCAGCCCACGCCAACACTGCGACTGCCTGCATCCTCTTCGCTGCAACGTCTGCGATTGAACTGGGCTCAGCCCGATGTACACGAGCTTCACCTCGACCTAGGTTTCGAATGTGGGACGTACGACTCAATAACTTCCCTTGCGCTCTGCGCGGTTGACAACCTGCGGGAGGTTCTTCCTTGCTTCCCTTATGTCGTCGACCTCAGCCTCTGGCTCGGCGAACCACAAGAAAGCACGCCTCAAGACATTCAGTTAGCCGAAATCTGTGAATGGATGGTGCAACTGCGCAAGCTGGAAGTTGTGGAAGTACCGATAGACTTCGCATCGAAAGCTCCCGCGGTGCCACCAACGTTGGACCGACTAGTTCTCCACGGCAGATTCGCTAGAGATGTCGTGGTTGCGTTTGCCAGCCTCATGAATCTCAACTCGATAGCTGAGATATCTCTCTGGGACAATAAGGGTGACACCTTCAAACCGAGCATCGTCTCTATGCCTAGCGGGCCTGCGATGGAGTTGTCCGTACATGGTTTTCAGCGCTGGAGCCAGCCCGAATTAGGTTATCATTTCTGCGCAGAAAACTGTCGTGGACTGCGTCGCATCTTCCACAGCACGCTTTACTACTATGAATCCAAGTGCAACGAGGAGATTATCGACTATGCAACCATCAACACCAACATGGAGGCGTTTTACGACGTTGTTCCCAAAGCTATGCCGCAGCTTACCACACTCCGCATCCGCATGGACAGTGATTTTCAGTCTGACAGTCATCGAGTGTCGCAAATTTCCTGTCCGGCGCTCGCCCATCTTGAGCTGTACGTCACGGCCACGGCCAGCCCCGATAAGAATGTCACGAGTGGGGCGCACGTTATGGACTGGATTGCAAAGCACTTGAAAGACTTCAGTCGGCCGTTGGAGACGCTTCGAGTGGTTGGTGTACGGTCGAGATTCGACGTCGGCGCACTCAACAGCCTCGCGCACGCCGTTTTTTTAAATCCGACATCACTATTCGAGTATGTTTCGTTTCATCATTGGAAGACCTGCTCACAAAATATTGTAGGAAAAGGGCGTGACCTCATTCGCCGCTGGCTGCTGAGGTGTTCGATAAGTTGCGGATAGGGCCTGCTACGTAGCGCTCTGGTCGAAGGGTGTTCAATCTTTCCCTGTAATTCAAGGGTCAAACTGTAGTGCTAGTCTCATGCGGTGCGTTGAGAGAAACAGATTATAGGACGATGTCAGTAGACCACAGATGAATTTCGTGGAGGACGTTTCAAGTTGACTCAGTTTCTAAATGGCTATCCAGCGAAGACAAACAAGTCAACGCTTGTTCGTATTGAGATTTTGAGCCTATAGAGCAAAGCTAAAGAGTATATTTCTCCCAGGGGCTGAAATAGTTTGCCAGCACCTGCGCACTCTGGACGAAGACGCACTCAGTCACTGACTGCTCGCGGAATCCCATCCACTCACTGTTCTAGCAGATTCCAATTAGAAAATGGGCATTTATGGATACTGCAATATCTCCAGGTGCTATAACAGTGCTCGAAACATTCAATCATGTTCTGGCCCGTAGTGTTGAGCTTTTTCGGTCGTGAAAGAAGCGGCTTTGTCCACGCAGCACGCAGCACGCAGCACGCAGCACAAAGGCCTTCCGCTTCTTAGTATTGCATGAGAAGCTACCAATTACGTTGGCGTTGGATCGAGACGAAAGCCTGCACTTGCTCACCAGCATTGCACGTACTGTCGAGATCACGGTGAACGCCTTCACACGCTGTTGCACCGCCCTTCTGACGTCAGTGATGCAGACGGAAAGCGCCGGCTGACATTTTGTGGCTGCCTTCCTTCTGCTCATCCCATGTCGTTTCGAAATCGGCTGGGCGAGTTTCTGCAGCGCGAATTCGATGCGCATGTCGACGACCTTTTACGAAGCTCGCAGAAGCCAAGGTTCGCCTGACTCTCCGAGGAGTCCTTTTTGCTCACGTTCGACCTTCCGAAAACGAAGCGGCCCTCTCCATGCGCAGATCGCAAAGTCTTTTGACGATCTTTGGATCATTGCGCTCGATTCCGTCAAAACAGTCGCAGGAGAGACTGCAACTCGAATCAACCGTATGGCGCCAGTGGATCGTTTGACCGATGACACCCTTGTGTACATCCTAATGCATCTCGACAATCGGACCACATTCTTCACGACGAAGGTTTCGCGGCGCTGGCGCAATCTTGCTCTGTCTACACCGGGGCTCTGGACGAGCATCGACTTGTCATGTTGCCCGCGTGAGTTCGAGAGGCGGTTCCGACTCTTCGTGGAGCAATCGCAAATATCACCTCTAGACATCAAACTCATTATGGAGAGCACTGAGGTTGATGCTGAACAAGTTCGAAAGAACTATGAAATCCTGTGGGAATTCTTTTCGGAGCATTGTGCCGAGGATCTGAGCGAGCAACTCAAGCACCGCATCAGACGACTTGTCCTGGTACCTAATGTGCTGGTTCGTTTGCGTTCACTGGACATTACCTCAACCCTTACGGCAGATAACGAGTACGGCTCTAGCGAGATCAAACAGCCAACGCCAACGCTGCAACTGCCCGCATCCTCTTCGCTGCAGCGTCTGCGATTGAACTGGGCTCGACCGCACGAGCACGAACTCCACCTCGTCCTTGATCCCAAAATGGGCGCGTTCGATTCGGTTTCATCGCTTGCACTCTGTGCTGTTGACAACCTCCGGGAGGTGCTTCCTCGCTTCCCGCGCGTCGTCGATCTTAGCCTCTGGCTCGGTCAACCACAGGATAGCGAGTTTCAAGGCATTCAACTTGCCGAAATCTGCGAGTGGATGGCACGACTGAGCAAGTTGGAAGTCGCGGAAGTACCACAAAACTTCGCATCCAAGACTCTTGCAGCGCCTCCGTCGCTGCATCGACTCTTCCTTCATGGCAAGTTTGCCGGCGATGTCTTGAATGCCATTGCCGCCCAAATGGACCTGGAAGCAGTACTCGATATTGGTCTTTGGAACAGCACGCGTGACGTCTTGATATCGGACATCATATCTGCTCTAAGTGAGCCTGCAGTAGAATTGTCCGTGCATGACTGTCCACCCTCAAGCCACACCGATTCATGTTACCATTTCTGCGCCGCAGATGGTCTTGGACGGCATCGGATCTTCCACGGCTCGTATGACAGCTATTACTATCAGTGCGACGACGACTCGGAGATCATCAGCAACGAAACTATCAACACCAACATGGATATGTTATTCAACGTTCTCCCCAAAGCAATGCCGCGACTTGAAACACTCCGCATCCGCCTGGGTGGTTTCCAACGTGATAATTCTCGGGTGTCGCAACTATCCTGTCCGGCGCTCGTCCATCTGGAGCTCTTCAGTCTCAATGGAGATGTCACGAGCGGGGCGGACGTTACAAATTGGATCACAAGTCATCTGAAGGACTTCAGCCAGCCGTTGAAGACGCTCCTAGTGACAGGTGTACGCTTGGGATCGGACATTGGCGTGCTTGACAGACTTGCGAGTACAGTTTCGTGCGCTCCGATATCGCTGTTCGAGTAAGTGTCGTGCCCTCCATGCTGTCTTTCTCACATAGCCAAACAGGAAACGGATATGGGTTCGCTCACCGCTGACTGCCGAACGTTTTGACCGGTTGCAGGTTGGGCCGGTCGCTTAGCGCTTCAAGCCAAAGGGTGGCGAATCTTTGCTCAAGGTTTCCAGTTTCACTCACTAGCGGCCCACCGTGGATACGAGAAAGGCAGCCCGATTATATTTCAATGCAATTAATATAGGTTCGCATATAAGGCTCATGAGAAACAGACGTTTTGGGAAAGCAGATGTGTATTTTCCAAGTGGTGCCTCGTTCAAAAGGGATCTATAAAGCAACGTAATCGAAGGCACCTGAGGCAGAAAGCGAGCAATATTGCAAATTCTTATTGCTTAGATCGAGGGGCTTACTATAGATGATGACTTTGGAGGGTGAGGGGGTAGCAGCTGGTGTGATAGGCTTGCGATGGGTACACCAATAACCTGAGTAAGATAGGAAGAAGGCCGGTTGAGGGTTTCGACCGACTGTCTCCGACTGCTTTGAACGCGGAGCCTGTCAAGCCACAATCATTCGCTCGTCACTGTGTATATGCTGAGGAAGTGAACCAATTGCTGCCACCATCTTCCAGTGCATGCATGTGCAAGTAAATCGTTACTCCGTAGCAAGTCAAGCTAGTGAAAGCAAATGAAAAAAAATAATGAAAAAGAGTCATTCGAGCTGCATATGATGCCAATTGAGTTCATCGATAGTATTTTCAAGCTGGCGCAACCGTTCCAAACGCGTGGTCCTACTTGTGACTGGCTGTATACATTACAAAGCCCGACGGCCGACAAATGCAATGCTGACAAGTTGTGCGGAACTACGCCGAGGATTCCGCAGCACCTTGGCGAGCAGTGGGCTTGTCTCTGCCGAATATGCGAGTCGGCAGGCGTTGGCCAATCACGTTACATGTGGCATAAGCTGGCCTGACACCGTGGGCTGAGTCAGGTAAATCTTTGCCCAACACGGATGCTTATGCAATGCTGACACGTTCCTCCGCAGTCCTTCAATGACGTGGGCATCAAGGCCAGCGCAGAATAAAAAGGGGTCGGATGGGGCCCTCCATTTCTCACTTGCACCTTGTAAACCCACCGCTCGCATCCCATTCTACAATGGCAACCCATGCTGAGTTCAACGACCACACGACCGGCGTCGATGTCGTTTCTGCATTCACCGATCAGGTCGATGGTCGCATCTGTACGTGCTGCCAATGTCAATTGCGTCGCTGCACGAGACGTTCGAGCTGATACCGAGCGCCTGTAGTCGTTATCACTGGCCCGACGACGGGCAACATCGGCGCCGCGAGCGCGACGGCGCTTGCCAAGGGCAAGCCCATGGCAATCGTTCTCGCTGGCCGCACGCCATCCAAGTTCGCCGAGGTCGTCGAAGAGATTAAGAAGATTGATGCAAGCATCAAGGTAATCTCTGTCACTCTCGACCTCGGCAGCCTGGCCTCTGTCCGCGCAGCAGCGAAGGAAATCCTCGAGAATGCCGACATCCCACAAATTGACGTCCTGATCAACAATGCCGGTCAGTACGCTCCACACACCGTTTCGCCAGCGAAGTGCCTATTAACTCCAATGCAGGCATCATGGCACAGCCGTTCAGTCTCACTGTGGATGGCATTGAGAGCCAGTTTGGCGTGAACCATCTTGGGTGTGTGAGCTTCGCACTGTATCTTCGAGCGATTGTTGACACTCTGTTTGAAAGCCACTTCCTTTGGTCTAACCTCCTTCTTCCTAAGCTGAAGACTTCTTCAAACCCGACTATTGTCAACGTCAGCAGCAGTGGTCACCGCTTCCTGCTTGGAAACTATGATAACTACAACTGGGAGAACGTGCCGTACAGCATCTGGAACGCGTATGGTCAAGGCAAAGGTGCCAACGTGCTATTCACTACCGCGCTCGCAAACCGGGGTATTCGCTCTGTCGCCCTTCATCCTGGCTGTGAGCAATCTTTCTGCGTTGCTGAAGACTGTTGCTCATATGTTACGGTGTGCGAAGGGGTCCTGGGCACGCAGCTTGGCAGCCACATCCCTGCGTCCGAGTGGGCGGTCCTCGACAAGATGATCGCAGATACACCCAGCTTTGAGTACATGCCGTATCACAAGCACATCTCCGAGGGTTCTTCGACGGTTCTCGTCGCGGCGCTCGACCAAAAGCTGCCAAACGGCAGTTATCTGCACGACTGTCAGAAGATTCAGCCAGATCCACGAGCTGTCGACCCTGAGCTGGCTGAGAAGCTTTGGGCGCTCAGTAACAAGCTGACAGGAGAGAGCTTTGCATAGAATAATGCAAGATTCTGCCAAGTGAACCCTCACGAAACATGACTCCGATACATCTATCGCACACATCACGCCATCACAAGGTGGTGAATTTTGCTTGCCGTGCAGTACGAGACATGTGCGTAAGATCGAGCGAATACAAATTGTGTGATGCGTAACAAGGCTTCAAAAACGTTACATTCACTGAGGGTGTGACTTACATCAAGCAAGAGTCCCAATGGCTACGGACGAGCATGTCTGAAGATTCAGAAACTGATGCGCATATGACGAGAGGAAGTCCCCTTCTCCTGATCTTGTCTTACAGGAGGCCAGGTTCTCTGGAGTACTAATCTGGCCGTTGCGAGGGCCTGTGCTTGCTTGCTGACATGGAACGCAGCAGTGATCAAGTTAACACCAATTGTCCACTGGCAGATCGACAGCCTCGCCGCCCTCCGCTCTTCCGCCGTCACCGGCAAAGAATAAAGGCGCCTACTGGGCGACATTTTGTGGCGGCTTACCTTTTGCTTTTCCCATGACTTTCCAAGATCGACTGAACAAGTTTCTACAGCCAGAGTTCGATGCCCACGTGAACAGTCTCCTGGGAGCTAGGTTTGCCTGCTTCGACCCAACCTTCACCTCTCTGCACGCTGGTTGAAGAGTGTGGGGGTTGACGAAGACAAAGTCGTGTTGAGCTAGCTAAACGAGTACGACTCATTAAACACACGGGGTTAATCGGGAACGAGTGGGCAGGGCACGGGCATGCGGCTTACACGTGACTGAACACTTTCAACATTGCCGTGGGAGAATCGCTCATCAATGGGATAACAATTGGAAGGCCTGAATACGACTTTCCGAATTGAACTCGATGCGTGACGAACGCCCATTGAACCCATCATTAATAACTTCAAACGAAGCGGGCATATCAGCCACTTGTGTCACACCGTCTTCATTCGAAAGCCCCACCGACCGACTCATGCAATACTTGAAAGTTTGCGGATGCGTGCCGAGAATTCCGCAGCAGCTCTGCGAGCAGTAGGTTCGTCCCTGTCAAATGTATGAAAGTCGGCAGTCACACAACGGGGAGGGCGGTATTTTCCGTCGCGGAAAACTCTGATTGCAGATAGAATTGTTCACCCACTCTGACAGAAGGAAAAATTCGTAAATGACCCAAGGAAAAAAATGAGAGTATTTTCTTGGTGTGGCACATTGGCGCTCTTGGGGGAAAGGCTGCAGGTTTTCCTTTGGTTTTCGATGGATTTTCGATCCCGACGGACTAACGAAAAGTTAGGTTGGTTTCCCTCGGGTCTGGCGCTCTCGGAACATCTTGTCAAAATCAATTTCGTTTTCTCATATAGCGTAGCGGTGAGGCACTCAGGGAAAATCAGGATTGCTTTACCCAAGAAAGACATGACGGAATGGAGTCTGACAAAATGTGACAAGATATTCCCTAGATGCCCCAGCAAGAAACTTTGGTGGAATACCTAGAGTGGTTTTCTCTAGTCAGGTCTGTTGTGATTATTGAGGGAATCCCAGTGGGAGAATAAAGAAATACCACGGACATATTCCTTCGGTTCTGTCATTTTGCCTAAGAGAGTGACAGAACCGAAGGAATATGTCCGTGGTATTTCTTTATTCTCCCACTGGGATTCCCTCAATAATCACAACAGACCTGACT
>Ga0247815_10003553_pt1 | contig 11175 bp, 8 predicted proteins | sample UWRJL194509B1_FD_181014 | JGI IMG/M metagenome (GOLD analysis project Ga0247815, IMG submission 181014) | Plant litter microbial communities from Arlington Agricultural Research Station in Wisconsin, United States - UWRJ-L194-509B-1 | ecosystem: Environmental > Terrestrial > Plant litter >... | reverse complement strand
CACCTGATCTTCGATGTTGCTGAATAGTACCAACGTCTCCAGAGATGAAACCATGACCCATGGCTCCTTCCGAGCAGGAGCAGTTGCGCGAATTGAACCAGCAGTATAGAGATATCTTAGACGTGGAAAGTCCCCGCAGATCACATGCGCGAGGCTGATTGGTGTCATTTCGAGTTTGAGGTTTCGGACGTTGAGGAACGCCGGGTAAGGCCCGACTGAGAGCTGTACCCCATTTAGGTGGACAGTGTGCAGCTTCGTCGCTCCTTTGGACAGCAGGTCCGTGTGCAATAGATAGATTGATAATCTCGACCGAGGTCGCTGCAGTTCGAGTTTACGCAATCGAGGCCCGTGCTGATCAGCCAGTGCCACGAGAGCTGCCTCGAGAACCTCGCCACGATTCGTATGCACACTCAGCTCCACGATCCGCGGTAGACATTGTTCTAGCATGTGATGAATTTGGCATAAGAGCTCTGTTGGAAAAACAACCGATAATGGATAGACCTCGATGGCGATGGCGATGCGGATTTGAAGAGGTGCAGTTGATGTTGTGATGCTCAGCTCGCACATGTCAATGCTTGGACACGGTGCTATTTCATACTCGTCGAATTCGAGGTCCAATTTAATCGATATGTAGAACGCATCGCAGTTAGATGCAGCGTCGCACCATCTGTGTGAGACCTGTGCAGTGCGCATCACGTCCTCGTTATCGCAAGGGTTGAGCGCCATCGTCAGAAGCTCAGGAGGTAAATCGGCAGTGAAATCTCGTCCAGCCATGGCGCTAGTATTTATTCGGGATATGCCTGTCAATTGGAAGATTGTGAGCCTGATCCAGAGGTTTGCAGGTTGCGATGAATATCTGGCGTTGCGGTCTATAATAGCCGGTCGGCAACTAAGACTCGAACGTTAATAAGAGCTCAAGGTAGAGACCCAGTAAAATATGTAGGCGTGACCAGCGGTTTCCACGTCGACGGCGGTATCCTCGTGCTCTTGTAAGGGCAACGTGCTGTTGCCGGCAAATTCCGTGACCCCTCCGGCTAACGAAACTTTCCATGTTCTCCGCGAGCTTGAAGCAGCTGACTGGGGTTTTTAGATTCTATCGGCTGTACTTGTCTTTTTAAAATAATGAAACACAGGGGCTCTCGTCTTGGTATAGTACGAGTGGCCGCTCGGATCGCAATTCCGCAGCCAAGAGGAGATTTCAGTCACCGATGTCCATCGCGTATGCTGAATCAATTTCACAGCCAAAAATTTCTGTGCGAGGGCGTCACGGCCCGATATGATTATATTTATCGATAAAGATCCTAGACACTGTACCGAAGGATGTCGATGCGTTACAGCTTGGAGTCGTCCACTTGGACCTGCCTTTGAGGCACTAAATTTACAGCCCAGCGTGTGTATCCATCGTGTCTTCGAGGTGGACCAGCCTCATTCCATTTGTCCAGTTCAATATCTGCAGCTCGAGCGATGCTGTGTACGGCCTGTACGAAGATGATCCGCTCCGGTGGCGCAGCATTCTCGATCCAGATCTCCAAAGTCTCGAGCGAAGTGAATACTCCAATATGATGGTGCTCCATAGGCACAAGTGACAAATCCAAGGGTGTGGAGCATGTCAGAATGATACTGCGTGCGGTCAAAGTGGATATTGAGCCTAGCTCGGCAATGACAGTCATCCAGGCGCCGGCTGAAAGTTGGAGGTGCGCAACCCAGCTGTGTATCATCTCCCAGATGATTCTCAATCCGATAAGGATGGACTTAGCCTGGCTAGACGAGATCCGTCCCTTTGTTGCGTAGCTGCAGGTGCGAACCACACCACGTGCATCTGTAACTTTGACACCAAGGACGTGATGATTTGTATCAGTAATGAGGACAACCCGCACTTGCCCTTGCAGGGGACGGAATAGTGGTGCACAGAGGGCAATACTGGAGACTTCAGTGCAGCTAATATCGAGCTCCTGGCGATGTCCGTTGTCGAAGACCTCGAGCATACGCGCCACTGCGTCGTCGTCGCATGCACAAATTGAGACGCAGGGCACGCCTATCAGCTGCTGCCGCGCGCTTTCGCGATCCTCCTCCGACTCTCCTTGAAGCAAGTGGCTGTCGTCATTGTCTGTCTGCCAGACCATCAGGTCCAGTTTTCGCAGGTTATTTCGACGGTTGAGCATCTCGAGCAGCTTTGAAATCGAGTTGACATCCGTCTTGAGTCGCAGAAGTGTAGAAGGAATGCATCGTGCAGTTTCGCGCATGATCCGATGATCCGATGCGAGATACAGGTTCTCCAACCGCGGCAAAACAGTTTTGGGAAATGACACGGACAGTACGTCGTGATTACAGTCCACAACATCTTCAAGCTCGTCGAGGCAAACAGTGTTGAGAGTGCGCAGTGAAGGCCACACGCTGCTTGCGCGCATGATCTCGCCTAAAAGCTTCGGCCGGCGGAAGAATAGCCTCAACGACGCGATGCGCGCGATGTGTGGCTGAAGCAGAGACAGAAGTCGAACGGCCTCTTCATCGAGATAGTCTTCGACATAGTTATCTTCGCGTATCGTGACGAAGATGCTGGTCACTCCGCTACGCTGGAGAATGGTGCCAAGGCTACCAGGCATGCAGCTCTGACCTACATGGTCGGGACAACATTCGACAGAGAGTGGAATGTGAATGTCAACATTGCACCACAAGTCTGTAGATGCGAGAGCGATAGATCGCCAGTGTGCACAAGTATGTGACACGTGCACACGGTGGCATACGTCGAGATGCTTCCACGTCTCAACCCACAGTTCGGCCGGAAGCTGCGGCAGCATACGCGCGTTGTACTCGCGAAATGTATCAGCAACCGCATCCTTTGATGTTGACATAAATTGATGACGTAGGCCAGGCGGCGCGAACAATCTGTGATGACAATTGTAAGAGACATTGAGTCTGGACATATAGTTTCACTGACAGATTTGACCCTTTTATGGCTGATTCCAGAGCCTGTGAGGCAGCGAGCTTCATAGCGGTGTAAAGTGCAACGTGTGCTGCTGAGTTCATGGCGAGAAGAAGAGTCACGACGCGCCGGCAGGATGCCGATTGAGATGTGCCATTGTCGTCGACGTTAATCAAGCCTTGGAATGAGCTTCGGTAAGCGCTGGAACACCAGAATGAGCAGAGGTTCATTGCACGTGTTGGGCGAAACATTGGCAACTATAGTCTTAGGAATACGGACTGAGTGGCCCTCGGAATAAACTGTGGTGCACTGCTCTCCCGTCATGTGCATGGGAGAAGGATGGACTGCCAGAAGGTTGTGGGAGAGCCGCGGCCACTGCAGCCGTGCACTGAGATTGAGCGCCGGCAGGTAACGGAGTCGAAGGAATCGCTCTTTCGACCATTTTCAGTGTGCGGCCCAGTCAAGTCGGGCGGAGTATCCGCCCGGCGCCTTTCCCAGCTTGACCTCCTGAACGTCATCCTCACGTGCGCATTATCCGACGCGCCACAGTACAAGCATGGGCTGCCTTTCCCTCCTCGCCTCACGTCTGCGGATAACTAAAACTAAACTACGCGTCAACGCTGTGGAATCCGAAATGCGCGACAAGATGGTGAGCCGTGACGCACTTGTCCCCGTCAGCTCATTTAACTTTCTGTTACAGGTTCAGACAACTGCGACAACACTGGAATATGAACCTTCACCTCCAGTTTATACTCAAGACGCTGCGTCGACATTCGCGCGGAATGAAAAGGAGCGGGACGCCTTGGTTAAGACGATTGAACATGAAATCGACGCTCACGACGAAGCACTCCGCGAGCTCAGTCTCAAGATGTTTGGTACATCTTCTTGTCATCCAAATAGTTTCTTACTAGCTCACTGCTAACATTTTCTGGTTTCTCGCCGCGCAGACCATCCCGAGATCGGCTTCGAGGAGAGGTACATTCGTCTATCCCGCTGTCTTCACACTAAGGACGTGACACATTGACCCTGGACCCTCGTGGCGCAGATACGCACATGACCAACTGACGGCCTTTATGCGCGATCGGGGCTTCAAAGTCGAGGAGCACGCGTTCGGACTCGAGACGGCGTGGCAAGCAACATTCGAACACGGCTCTGGTACGCTTAATTGAGCTCAAGCCACATTGGAGACTCTCTTACCGTATGTCATGAACTACAGGAGGTCGCACTCTCGGTGTCAACAGCGAGATGGACGCGTTACCTGGCATCGGTACGACCTTGTCTGAACCTTCGCATACTTTTGTTGCTGACCTCACGTGGTCAGGGCACGCCTGTGGACACCCACTCATCGCTATAATTGGAGTAGGCATTTCTCTCGCCATCAAAAAGGCACTCGAAGAACACGACATCCCCGGAAAGGTCGTCCTCCTCGGCACACCTGGTTAGTCGTTCATCCCTAGCTGTCCACCCCTTTCTAGACATGGCCGTCGCGGTACATTTGCTCATTGACCCCTTTGTCCAGCCGAAGAAGGTGGCGGTGGCAAGATTCTGATGATCAACGCGGGTGCGTACAAGGGCATGGACGCCTGCCTTATGGCGCACCCGGGACCCGGGCCATCCAAGAGCGCCGGTACAGGTGCCAGCTTGGCCATCCGTCACTTTGAGATCGAGTTCTTTGGGCATACGTGAGTATATTTGCTGTCTTTGTGTTTGAAGAGCGGATGACTGACGGTTTGCCGCCGTATACGCCTTCGTTACCGTTGGTCTCACTGCCTTCCCTGGTCGATTTGGAAACATTTAATTAGCGCGCATGCTGGTGCGGCGCCGTGGGAAGGACAGAACGCGCTCGATGCGGCCGTATTGGCGTACAACGCGGTCAGCGTCTTGCGACAAGAGGTACGTCGATGTGAATCAGGTTTATCTGATTTGTTGGTCGCCCCGTTGCTGGTCAACCTCTGCATTATAAATGTCCCCTTTCACAATCCAAACCCTTTCCTCGCTACGGCTCATTCGCATTTCATCGCGCTACCAGCAGTCCTCCCACCCAGGCCACACGGTACCTTCAGGTGGGACAACTGTGGCAGCCTCACATGACTATGCTACGATGTAGCTGCCTAAACCAGTCCTCCCAGGCCATTATCATTTTTTCTGCGGTGTTACGGGCTGCTGTCGCGATCGATCCTTCTGCTCATGCCTGTTCCGAAGCTTGCAATTAGCGTAGTTGTGCCCCTCATGTTAAATGCCTGGCACAGCCAGCGCTTTACAGCCTGGCTGGTTGTACCCTGTAGGAGCCGTAGTTGCAATTGAGCAAGAACGCGCTCCCTGTCAACCTTGCTACCCGTTTCGACACGATTGCCATCTTGGCTTCCATGTGCTCCTCTAATGGTTATACCTTTACTTCTAGATCAAGCCAGATCACCGAGTACATGGCATCATTCTTGGTCGTGACTGGGCGCCGAACAGTGAGTACCTGTTTTCCTGCAGGGTGATTGCTGATGAACCCATCCTCCAGTTATACCCGACTACGCCAAGATGAAATGGGCTGTGCGGGCTCCGACGTACGCGCAGGTCGAAGTACTGTATGCGCGCGTGATGAACTGCTTCAAGTGCGTGCCGCTCATAGCCGTAGTTTGCATTTCTGACATTATGATCCTCCTATCTGCACTGCTCATGTCGCGTGCTACTTTGCTTGTTGTTGTTCTGCTCGAATTCCAACGGGATAGAGCTGCTGCTCTTGCAACTTCTTGCCGGGTCGAGATCAAGAACAACGCAGGGTTTCACGACCTCGTACAAAACGAAGCACTCGGTACGTCCTACAGAACTGTTTGTAAATGATCGCTGACACGTTGTCTCTTGCTTTGATTCGCCTTGTTTGCCCTCCGCCATATCTTCATTGCGCACCCATCGTGGACTCGCAATTGGCGATCCATTCGCAGCATCCGAATTTGCGGACGTCTCCTCCACCTTCTACAATGTGGCCGTCGGCGATGCACCTGGAGCCATTGGCGGGTCAACAGACTTTGGCAACGTCACATACGTCGTCCCGGCACTTCACCCGAGTTTCGGTACGCTTTGTTTTCAGACAGTGCCGCGAACTATGTCTGACACTCCCTCGTCTTACCCGGCCAATCTCGTCTCTCGCTACTTTGCTCCATCTCAACAGCCATTCCGACTCTTCCATCTGGCGGCAACCACACTGTGCTCTTCACCGAGGCCGCTCGCAAGCCCGAAGCGCATGCGGCTGCTCTGGTAGTTGCAAAGGCACTCGCCGTAGTCGGCTTGCGGGTTGTACGAGACGATAAATTCGCGAAAGCGGTGAGTTTTGCGTTCTCTACCTCTCCTTTTCCCCGTCATATTGGATATCAAACGAGGATGGTGGCACGGTGTTCTGGTGGAAGCCCGCAAGCTACCTGCGGAATCCAGGCTGACCCCCAGCCCCATCTTCAACATGCCGACTACGCCGTTCGAATATTCAGTTCGTGTAATTGACTGACGTTCTTCATTGTAGTGCAAGGATGCGTTCGAGCGCCAGATACCGCCACGCTCGCAAGAGATTGAGCGCGTCCAGAAGGAGTTGGCAGAGCAGGCAAAGCAACAGGCAGCATTGTTTCAATAAATCTGTCTGGTTACGAATATTGCAGGTGCATTTGCACCCGACGACGAATTCGATGACAAGTCCATCACTGGCTCTCAGTAGCACTAGATTGAACTAGGAATAAACTAAAGTTTCTAACAACTCCTTCTTTCTAACAACTCCTTCAAGCTGATGTAACCGTCGTGTCTCCGAGGTGGACCAACCTCAATCCACTTGTACAGACCAATACCGGCAGCCCGAGCGATACTGTGAGCCACCTGTACGATAATGATCCGTTCCGTCGGTGCATCATCCTCAATCCAGATTTCCAAAGTCGTAAGCAGGGTGAAGACTTCGTCAAGAGCCTGGGACGCAGCGAGCTTCATAGCGGTGTAGAGTGCAACGTGTGTTTCCGAGTTCATGGCGAGAGGAAGAGTCACGATGTACCGGCAGGATGCCGATGTGATGGTGTCGTCAACCAACTCGAAACCCTTGAATTCATGTTGGTGAGTGCCAGAACTCGTAGAGACTCATTGAATGTACTAGGTGAAGCATTGGCTACAAGTCTCGGGAATGCGGACAACTGCAATTTAAAGGTGAAGTTGTATGGGCGATCGCGAAAGCCTTGCGGATATTGTACAAAAAACCGATGTGCCAATTACGGCTTAGAGTCTTCAGGTAGTACTTGTGTTCGCGGCACCAGCTGTATAGTCCAGCGCATGTACCCGTCGTATCGTCGAGGAAAACTGGTCTTGATCACTTCGCCGAGGCGAATATCTGCAACCCGAGCAATGCTGTTAATGGCTCGTAAAAAAGGTATCCTTTCTGGCGGAGCAGCGTCCTGGATCCAGATCTCTAAACTCTCGAGCGATGTGAGCGCTCCGATCTGAATATTACCCATCGAGACAAGTGACAGATCTGATGCCTTGGAGCATGTCAAGATGACACTCCGCACCGTAATGGTCGATATCGAGCTCAGCTCGGCAACGGTGGTGGTCCAGGCACCTGCTGGAATGTGAAGGTGCACAGCCCGATTGCGTATAACCTCCCAGATGACGCCCACCCCGATGAGGATAGACTTTGCTTGTCCGGATGAAATGCGTCTCTTTGCGGTGTAGCTGCAGCTGCGAATTACGCCACGAGCATCCACGACTTTGGTACCAATAGCATAATGGTTGGCGTCCGCGAGAAGAACGACCCGCACCTGTCCTTGGAGAGAGCGGAACATTGGTGCGCAGAGGGCGACACTCGAAGCTTGAGTGCAGCATACACTGAGCTCCTTGCGGTGCTCATTGTCGAAGACTTGAAGCATAGGTGCTACTGCTTCGTCATCAAGTATGCGAATCAGGATGCTGGGAATGTTCATCAGCTGCTGCCGTGCGTCCTTGCGGTCCTCCTCGGACTCTGTCTGGATCCGATACATGCGGACTTTGTCCGTCGGCTGAACCATAAGATCCAATTGCTGTAGATTCGTCCGAGGGTTGAGCATCTCGAGCAGCTTTGGGATCGAGCCGACATCCGTCTTGAGTCGCAAAAGTGTAGACGGGATGCACTGTGCGGTGTCGCGCATAAGTCGATGATCCGATGCCAGATATAGGTTCTCCAACCGCGGCAAAACGGTTTTGGGGAATGAAACGGACAGCACGGCATGCCCGCAGTCCGCATGGCCTTCGATTCCGCCTACACAGATAGTGCTGAGAGTGCGCAGTGAAGGCCAGACGCTGTTTGCGCTCATGACCTGTCCAAAAAGTTTGGTTCGGCGAAACAAGAGCTTTAACGACGCAATGCGCGCGATGTGTGGCTTGAGCAGAGACAAAAGCTCAACGGCTTCCTCATTGAGATCGCCGTCAACGTAGTTGTCCTCACGTATCGTGACGAAAATGGTGGATACGCCGCTACGCTTGAGAATGGTACTCAAGCTACCAGGCATGCAGCTCTGACCTGCATGATCCAGGCAACATTCGACGGAGAGTGGGAGGTGAATATCAACATCACGCCATAACTCCGTAGATGCGAGAGCGATGGATCGCCAGCGCGCACAAGTATGTGACACAAGCACACGGTGGCAGATGTCGAGATTCTTCCATACCTCAATCCACAGTTCGATCGGAAGACGCGGCAAAACACGCGCGTTGTACTCGCGAAATACTTCGGCTACAGCATTGTGTGATGCTGATTTGAGTTGGTCGCATAAGCTTGGTGAAACGAACCGCCTGTGCGAAGACTTATCAGCAAGCTTAGGCTGGGCACCCAGTACTACTGACGAATTGGACCCGTTCGTGGCCATGTTCACAGCCCGGGATGTGGCGAGTTTTACAACAGCATAAAGAGCGACATGTGGTGCCAAGCTCATGGTAAGAGGAAGAGTCACGTTGTCACCGGCAAGCTACCGAGTGTCATCCCTTGAATTGATGTCGGGGATGTCGGGGTAAACATGAAATCTTCACACGTGCTAATGTGCTTATGTGATGTGACATGAGTGTAAGCGAGTGATCACTACGCTTGTTACAGGCTTCACATATCGCAACTTACTTGGAGACTCAATTCGAGCGACTCCACTCGAAGTATCAGTTGCGTCTTCATCACGCCCACTGAAGCTTCTCTCAACGAAAACTCAGTGTTGATACCGGATCTGTTCGAACTTCGTGATACTGGCGTCTGCGTTGAAATCGCGCCGCAAAATTCCTCCGTCTGTGCGGTAAAATGGACACAAGCTGGAGGCATAGTGCTCAGCTAGTTCCGGCAGTGTGCCAGCAAGCATACTCTGTTCATAACCATCTCGGAGCTTGGCACCTGTGACTGATCGCGACGCAGGCGATCACGATGCCAATTACGCATGATCCTGGATATTGCGATTGGGAACAGTCCGATTTGTTTTCCTTCGCTGATCGGAGCAGATTAAACGAGCGATTGACTGAGCAGTAGGTATGAGTGTGGCGAGCCGCTGTAGTCTCGATACTGAGTGATAGCCGCGTGATAGTTGGGGCCTGGCATTGTCTCGCACGACAATCGCGTGGCGATCGCGGTGATACTTCAGGCACGTTTGTCACTCAGTTACAGTCGTAGTTCCAGATAAAGTCTAGTCAAATGTCCAGAGTGCGTCCCATTCATGAGGCAGACGAGGGTTCTGTCGTGACCTCCCATCGGTCTCGACCAGTCGCAAACGGGGATCCTCCACAGTGAGAGCAAGTATAACTGCTTTCAGCTCGCGCCAATCTGCGGTAGAAAGACGCTGTGACTGCCAAGTCGGGCCTTTGATCCAGACATTGTCGTCGGACAGAAGTGTGAACTGCTGCAGTTGGCGAGCCTCCTGTAGGACGTGTTTGACCCCCTTTATGAACCCTCCCGGATTCTCCTTGAACGAATAAGTCTCCGTGAGGCTATAAACGAGATTTTGTAGTCCTTCCAATTCGACCATTCTGGAGATCGAGAACCCGGCAGGTCCGCTGGTTCGGAGATGTGTCACCCCGCGCAGGCGACTGGCAAGCTCTCCGATGATCATGCCATCGCATACGTCTTCCATATAGATGTGCGTGGGCTGGAAGGGGTATGTGTGGAAGATCATAGCATGGAGCATTGTAAGTGAGCCTGTAAAGGCGCGCACGCGGCCAAATGCCTGTATACCGGCGGTGCCCAAATTGCTCAAGAAATTACCATCGGAACCGGAGTGTATCAGAGGTGCGTGCAAGGCGTACACGTATCGGCTGAAGATGAGGTTGCCTTTATATTCGTTGGCGAGTGCGGTTACGTGCTCGAATGCGCGGGCGTCCAGAGTGAAAGTCGCAAAGACAATCGGAGCAACGATGTCGAGGACGGAATGAGAGACGAGGAGCAGTGATCTCCGAGCCTCCTTCGGGTACACTGTGGCGCATTGCTCCAGGATGCTTTGAGTGATTTCGACGGGTAGCTCCGCCATGTGCACGAGAGGAAGACAAGTTGCGGGAGAGCTGCGGCCATTGCCGCTGTACATTGAGATTGAGCGCCGGCAGGGAACTGAGTTGAAAGGATCGCTTGCTCGACCATTTTCAGTGTGCCGCCCAGTCGAGTCGGGCGGAGTATACCGGATCGGGCGTCCGGCGCCTTTCCCAGCTTGACCTCCTGAACGTCATCCTCACGCGCGCATTATCCGACGCGCCACAGCACAAGCATGGGCTGCCTTTCCCTCCTCGCCTCACGTCTGCGGATAACTAAAACTAAACCACGCGTCAACGCAGTGGAATCCGAAATGCGCGACAAGATGGCGAGCCGTGACGCACTCGTCTCGTCAGCTCATTTAACCTTCTGTTACAGGCTCAGACAACTACGACAGCACTGGAATATGAACCTTCACCTCCGGCTTATACTCAAGATGCTGCGTCGACGTTCGCGCGGAATGAAAAGGAGCGGGACGCTTTGGTTAAGACGATTGAACATGAAATCGACGTTCACGACGAAGCGCTCCGCGAGCTCAGTCTCAAGATGTTTGGTACGGCTTCTTGTTATCCAAATAGTTTCTTACTAGCTCACCGCTAACATTTTCTGGTTCCTCGCCGCGCACAGACCATCCCGAGATCAGCTTCGAGGAGAGGTACATTCGCTGTGTCTTCACACTCAACGGCATGTCACATTGACCCTGGACCCTCGTGGCGCAGATACGCACATGACCAACTGACGGCCTTTATGCGCGATCGGGGCTTCAAAG
>Ga0247815_10003552_pt1 | contig 11176 bp, 12 predicted proteins | sample UWRJL194509B1_FD_181014 | JGI IMG/M metagenome (GOLD analysis project Ga0247815, IMG submission 181014) | Plant litter microbial communities from Arlington Agricultural Research Station in Wisconsin, United States - UWRJ-L194-509B-1 | ecosystem: Environmental > Terrestrial > Plant litter >... | reverse complement strand
TGCGGCCATGCTCCTGACAGAAAAGTCGCAACCAGCGCGCAATCGAGTGATGACTCAAGGTCAAGTCGCGATTCCCTCATGATCGATCGAAATCTGGTGTGGTTCCCAGGAAGGACTGTCCAGTCAACGATGTTCGAATCGAGCTGACACGCTTCATGGACAAACACGGTTGAAGCTCCGGTGCTGACGAAGAACGGGTCGAAGGGGGCGCTCTGAAGGCACAACTTATAAAGATAGTCGGTGCACTCGGGTTCCCGTAGTGTCGATCGTTGGAGGCTGATCTTGCACAGGACGAGCTGTGGGGCTTGCGTCGCTGCGGCAGTATGATGCGGAACACTCTGGCAGGGACGTATAACCAAAAGTCTGAGCGGTCTTAAAATCAAACGCGAGTGTCTTGTTTCAAGAAGACTGTGCACATGATAACGACAGCATAATTGCGCTGTTGAGAGGTATTAGTTGGGCTGGCCGAACGATCTGCACCTGGAACGCACACTCAAATCGGACAAATCCAGCACTTGGATCCGGCCTGGAACCGGCATCAGCAGTCGTCTCAGTCCCGCCTAGTAGTTGAGGTTCCATTAGGCAAAGGTGTGGACAGCGCCGTCGCCGGTGCCGTGCCTGGCGTGCGGAATCTCCTGGCACCAGCGGTGCTTGCCGCCGAGTCCCGTCGTTCAGCAGGTGGTGCTGGGTCTTGCGGCACAGGCACGACCGCATCGGTGGATGTTGTCGGAACGGGTTCGGGTTCGCGCCTGCAAGGAGTGTCCAGTCAGAGGCAGGAACAACGCGCAGACAATGATGAACGCCTTTGAAATCGCCTAAGTAGGCAATAGCAGGGACAGAGGAGTTACGGACAGTAGTTCGGTGATAACAAGCATATAGGGTCGAAGACGGTTTCACAGGAGGGAAGGAATATAAACAACGTGACAGTGCTCTCACCAAGTGCGCCAGTGCTCAAATTGGCGATAATTCAGCCACTCGCGCCAATCATCACGCGCAATCGCGTCCCTGAACTCCTTCTTCTGCAGAAGTTCGAGGTGATGTAATGCATGTGGATACCTGCGCGCGGGCGTGTTATCTGCACACCGTTCCTGCTGACCCTCGTAAGACTCACTGTATAAAACGTGCATACTCGCGCTGGCGCCAATAACCCAGATATTTCAAGTAGTTGACAAACTCGGGCTGCCCAAAGAAGCCTTGTTGGGCCAATGACTGCAGATAGTACGGATTCGCCAGGGCCTGAACGAACTCGAGCTCAAGCTCGAAACGCGCGCGATTCAGTGCACGCGCGGAGGATCCTTCAGATTCAGATGGTGCAGGAGAAGGAGCCGTGGTCGATATGTGTGGCGTGGACGTGGGCAGAGTCGACATGTCGATCAGAGGAGTGGGAGGTTAAGGAGCAGAGGCGGAGTTGGCGCGCGTGCGTCGGGCTTTGGTTCAACGCTCGACCAAAGTCATCCACTGGCTTCAATACACTTCTTTCCCTGCGTGATGAGGCAAACAAGAGCTTCTCACACATTACGTTGGATTTGACAGCAGAGTTTGCGCGTTCTGACCTCGGGTTGCTCGGTGACGCCTGACCGCGCGTTAGTATGTAGGTTTATACATGCGTCATTTGGTTCTGCAATTACACAACTGGGACAGGGCAGATATGTCAGAGCAGGGTGGCTGCCAACGTCTTGATCCGCAGGTTCTTGTTCACGAACGTTTCAAAGTCAGACCGCTTCGGATACACCTTGGCACTTTCCACTGCATCATAGAGCTTGTCCTTTGGCTGGGTATAGTCCGCAAAGAACCTGTTGATGTCAATGACAATTAGTCACAAAGTGCACCGGGAAGCTCCGCACGACGTACTTCATGGTGAGATAAAACTGTTTGAGCTGAGGGTTCTCAGTATTGGCTTGGTTCTCGAACTCTTCATTGGAGAGCACGTGGGCGATGACAGGTGCGCCAATCGCCTTGCTTATGAGCTCAGCGTACCGAACGACGGTGAGTTTCTCGCCAACAAGCTCAACTCCATCCTTGCCTACCCGCACAAGATCAGAATGCGTTGCTCTAGTGCAAATTAGAATGACTTACCGAGGTACTCTGATGGTCGTTTGAAGATTTCGAGTACCCAACCGCCGGTCTCATCCACCGAGTACGATGGGATGTGCACATGGGCTGGTGTCAGGAGATTGATCGAAAGAGTACCATCCTGTCCCTTAGCGAGCGCTCCAGGTAGCGAGCTCGCGAGGTTCTCAAAGTAGAATGAGTTGTAGATGATTGTGTAAGGCAAGCCGGTTGTCTTGAGATACTCGCCCGCCTTGTACTTGCCCCTACATCGCTACCATGTCAGCCTTCGATGAACTCCACAAGACATGGCTTGGAAGGACCCACTCAAAGTGAGGAACATTGCTGTGTGGGAGACTGAACCAGACAAAGTGTTGAACTCCGGCGGCCTTGGAGGCGTCAATGAGGTTCTTCGCCTGACGCTCCTCCTCCGCCTGCGCCTTCTCGGCGTCGTGGCCGACAGTGGGAACAATAGCCAAAACTGAGTTCCACGTAAGAACGAGTAGTCGTGGTGCATTCACTCACAGTCTGTCAAGCCGGACACGCCATACGCGCCACGCAACGCGGCGACAAGCGTCTCGTGTTTCGCAAGATCGGCCTCGACGATTTGTGCACCCTGAGCGGCGAGAGCTTTGGAGAGCATGAGTACGGTTCATAATATGCCGAAGTGTGAGGCACATACCTTTGGCCTTCTCGCTGTTGGCGTTGCGAGTGACCGCACGAACGGCGAACTGGCCGTCCTCGAGGAGGTACTTGGCGACGGAGCCGCCAGCGAGGCCTGTTGCGCCGAAAACCACAATGATCTTCTTGCTGGACATGTGGTGGTTGAGAGTGTTTGAATCGATTGAGTCTGTTGAGCTCGACCCCCGGCTTTATCGAACAACGAATTGCAACTGTTAGCCAAAAAGATAGCATGACAAAGCACCGTGATCGATCGAGCTTACATAAGGTGCTGCCGTTCGGCCGCCGTGGCAAGTGCGCGTCGAGGTCAATCCCTGCCGCTTGACCGGCTCGCTAATTATAAGCATGAAGAGCCAGGCAGGATCTTTCTGTGGGTACAATTGACATGCGGAAGAGGTACAGGTAGCGCCAAGCTCCAGCCCTCAAGCCTCGGTATCCCAACTACCGGAAGAATGCCCGTTCGAACGGAAATACCAGAAGCAATTTATATTCGTTACCAAGTACTCACTCAGTTTTACATATCAGGAAACTTAGATGGTATCTCATTAATCGTGCTGGAGAAAGAGTCGAGAATGGGTTTAGCCGGTAGTCGGAGTTTCCGCGTTGCAAGGTGACCAAATTCTCGTTGCGCAAAGTGTTACATCTCAGTATCGGGAACTGGGTAGACGCGGGTCGTGTGGGGAAAAACTGCGTGGTTGGAGGCCCGGATAGCCGCTCGAAAGGGAACTGAGTTTGTTCCGAACGGCTGTGACGGCACCCCCGTGGACTGGCTTCGAAATTGGGATTGCTGGATCTCCTCAAGCACGCGTGATATGACCAGTCTGCATCCAGTACACGGTGCAGCGTGCTCACATGCAGCAATAAATGTCGCGGCGGTGGGGAAACCTGTTTCAGCGTACCAATCCGCGTGCTTGAGGAACTGCGTCAGATCCTTCCACCATGTGCGCGCAAACGGCCGAGCGTGCCGTGCGATGATGAAGGCACGACCTTTGGCCTCCGGAGCAATAATGAATGCGGCACCTCGACCGCGCCCTAGAAGCTCGTCAAACATCTGCGATGGGTCGATGTTTAATCCGTTTAGAATGGCTAGCTCGACCGTTAGCTGCGACGCGAAGCCGATAAGTGTGTCTGCGCGTCCACTAGCTTGCAAGTACTCGCTAGCAAGACTCCAAACGGATTTAGACAATATCACGTCGTCGACCTTGTGGACCAGCGGGGAGAGTATGTTGCGAAGACGCGTTGACAGGGCAGCAGCAAAGTTGTCACTTGTGAGGGGTTGGCCACGGGGAAGAATAACGTGGATCGAGTGGTCACCCCCGCCTGCCAGCATCCGCCGCAAGAGAACCACAAGCTGTTCGCGTAATCCAATGTCCGGGGCGCTCAAATCCAGCGTGTGGTAAAGTACCAGCGTCGCAAGACGTGAGAACATAGGTGAAGGATCGTTATCTTCGTGATCTCCTGCTGGGAAGCAACTAACAAGAATGTTAATAGCACCGTGACCTGTCTGGGCTGGCCAGTCGCTGGAATCGAATCGAACAGCAGACTCAAATGGTTGCAACATTTGATAGACCCGGTTTGCGCTGAGTGTGGGCCAATGCTCCTCGAGTCTCCAGACTCGGAGTAAATGCGAGTAAACCTTCCAGACTTCAGCGCGTGTTGGTCTTCCGTGGAGGTCCCTACGCAGACGATCGTACTGAGAGAACATGCGAGCCCACACTTGGAGGGCTTGGAGTCTCCAATCCAGTATTTCCGGATCGAAATTCCATTTGAAAAATTGGTGAATGATTGGTGTGGTGTAGATGTGGCAACGCTCAGCTGTGGAAATATCGTGGCCGAACGCCAAAACCAGGGCTGTACACTGAGCAATCTGCAACGGAGATGACACCTTCGTCACTGCCCTGATGATCTTCTCGAGAATGATCCCGCGCGTTTGCGCTGCTATTGGAGGTGGTGCGCGTGGTGACGTAGAAGAATTCCATCGAGCGAGGGCAGATACAACTTCGAGGATGCGACGTAACTCAGGATCATCATCTCGAATTTGCCGCCCGAACTGCCAGGTCTCCAGTGCGAATGTAATCTGAGCGCTTGATCTCCTGGTGTGCGGTAGTAGATGTCCGTGGAGGCGGCGCTGTCGGGTACCATCATCGGCGGCTGACAGAAAAACGTCCAAATCCGGCGAGTCTGGCCGGTGACTGGCCTCTGGGTCGGCCGCAGCCTGATTCCCAGACTGAAGATGTACACTTCGAGATAACTGAAGCTCGAGGGCGGCACAGAGCGCTGGAACGTCATGCGTTCGTATTGTCACCAGCTTGTTCGTCGAGGAGAGACCCGTCGGCCAAGCCAAGGAATCTTCCTCGAGAAAAATACACGACCGCAACACGCGAGCGAGCTCACCTCCATCGACCTCTCCACCACCAAGGTTATCCGCTAGTCGCTCAAGCCTGTTACGCGTAGTGCTCCGAATGTATTCTACAACGTCGCCGAACTGATTTAAGCTGCACCTGAGATCTGCAGATCCGAGAGCGTCCAGTACGACATCGAGATCGGAACCGGCTGGAAGGTGTTCAACCATCCAGGTGACGACACTTGCATCATGCCAGCCATCTTCTGTAGAGATGTCGCCTCGAGCTGCTCTTTCATCAAAGAGGCCATGTAATGTTCGAGCCGATATTCCAAGTACTGCCAGGAGTCCAGAAATAGTCCCGTGCGCGTCCATGAGCAGCGGAGTGAGCGTCGGACATGTCCCATGGAACAAAGGTGCGATTGTTGATGCGATGTAGAATGTCAGCGTGAGAGTGGTAAGACTGAGAACAATGGCGAATAGAATGATGTCCAGCTCGTAGAGGCGTACGACGAGACCGACCAGAAAGATGAAGACGGCCACGTGTATAGCTACAGACAGCGACGAAATGAAAGCATTAAGCTTCCATTGGTCTATTCCATCGCGAAACGCGCGATGTCGCTGTGCCCAGCGCCGCATGTGGGATACTGGAGCGCGCATGCGGGTTGAAAACATGACAATCCACTGTTTAGCGAGGATAGCAAACATGGAAACTATGAGGGCAAGGGTCAGACTAATGAACCAAAGACCATTGATGGCTCTGTTGGAAGTCGAGACTTGTGCAGAGTGTAGGTCGACGGCAGGCACTTGCAGATTGTTACCTCCAACGGCCTGTGCGACTAAAACAGAGAGAGCATTGGCCGAGTACTCGGCGTAGTCTGGCTCAAGCTTCCTCGACCTGTGATAGAGATGTTAGAGAATTGATCAAATATCTCAGTTTAGAAAATACTTGCAGGTCGATAAGAAACGCAGTGGTTACGGCCGAGAACAAACCGGCCTGCCAGTTAGTTCAGCATAAAAGTTCATGCCAGAGTCTGAGCACGCACAAAGACTAGCAAGAAATTTATCGCATCGTTCCAACCAGAAATTGTGTCCACATCCAGATCATTGGCACGATCTCGATACACCCGCCAAACTCGAGCGTTATCACTCGCCTCGGAACCTGGGCTGCATGAATGTGTGGCTATGATCAGCGACAGACTGAAAGGTGTTTGGAGTCCTCACTCACGGATCAGGAGGATAGCGACGCTCAAATTCAGTCATTCTTGTGGGGTCTTTATCAGGATAGCGTCCTTGAGCATTGATCAGGATTAGATTTGCTGTAACCAGCCACGTCTGACGCACTGCTCTCCTCCATTTCCCAAGGATACTCATTATGAGCACCGGAATCTGATGGTGACGGTGATATACTAGGATCCTGCCCTACTGAGTGAGGGACTTGCTCGTCTGCTGGTGGGGGTGAAGGTGTTGCACGTTCGACGGACAGCCTAATCTCTGGTTCGGGGTCTTTGTCCCTTGGTTCAAAGAAGCCAGCTGCGCGTTTTGAAGATCGATTCATTGCGAAAGGAGAAATACACCGAGTGTAATGGTGTAAGACGCCGATGGATGGTGGGCGGAGGAAAAGATTGTGACGCGCTGCTCAGCAGACCAGGGGAGCCCGTCCGGTCAGTTTAAGGCTGTGCCGCTTGCGCCATTCGGAATCATTCGACAAGTGACAACTCCGGCGCATTTCCACTTTAGGGCGGGGTTTGTGCCAATTACCGCTGCTTGGGAGCTGCCATCACGCGACACAGCAATCGTTTAGGTCGCAGCACGTGTCAGGCCGTCCCTCCACTTCTTATGAGGTACCAGTAAGCATTAAATACCGTTGAGAACGATTACTGAGTGGTATAGTAGCGCGTAAGGCCGTGAGTTGCTTCAGTGCGCTATTATCGCTCTCTGTTCCCCGAACCCGTACTCGCACCCGTCTTATCGCATACCCGACAATTGTACACCAGTCATATGCCCATGATGCCGTATATTCTTGGTTATTATCTGATCAATACGTCTGGTAGCCAATGTACTGCTTCATTTCATTCGTCGGTCCTACGAGAGATCGCACAGCCCATGCGCTACTGAAAGTTATCAGAACGCCTTCAGCCGCTCTAAGTCTGAGAGTTGCCAGTGCCGACTTGTTTATTTGGTCATTACTGTTCATTTCAGCTGCATTGATCTCGCAATTCAACCTGTTTTCAAGTCTGTTTTCAAGCTAACCCGCACCTTGCCGGCGGCCGTAGCTCGTTTTCCTATTGTTCCCTTCGCATGAGCCTCTTTTAGGTCATCCTGATGACATGCTCGGCCATCCTGTGTTTATAGTGCTCCGATGGGATTTCAATGTCTCGACCACAGTCGGCGGCCCATGGGAGTCATACAACTTCCACTCTGTGGTCGATTCAGCAAACCTGACATAATTCAGCGCATACCTTTTCAGTCGCGCACAACTCTGTACCCTTCTACACTGTTGCCCCCGTCTAGTCGACCTCGATCTCGACCTCAGGATTGTATACTTATTGAAAGACCGGACGCCACTTTCGAGGCCTGCGGATTTGTCCACCACCGGTCATGACATTCCTTCCGTTCGTCTGCGGGGTGTGCACCTCGAGGATAAGGATAACCGCAAAGATCTACAAGACATCCTGGACTGGGTCTGTCATCCAGGGCGCACTTCATTGGACGTTGAGGTCAAGGACGTCGAAGTCATGCTGCGGCCTCATAATACTAGCTCAACCAAGTCGCAGAGAGATATGTTCCGTCGCATCCAGAAGAGTCTCGCAGACGCTTACTCGGGGTTAGCCGAGGTGGCTCGTAGTAGCGTTCTGCTCGAGCTACACGATGGCAACTTCGGCGTGTCAGCGACCGTGGGCTCTCGTCGTCGTATCATCCCGGGCACCGCCCTCCAAGCATGGCGCAGAACTGTGGACGCATTTGGACACCTCTCGCGTATCTACATTTACTTTGACCAACATGAACACAAGTCCCGATCACTCTCTGATACCACCACCGACCGACCCCACCAGAAAAGGTCCAAAAGTTTGTTTCCCGGCGCTAAAGCGGTTCACACTACACGGTCGTCTACCTACAAACTCGGCGGCGCCACGACTTGCGACCCGCTCAAGCAACACGTGAGCCGACATCGGGCCTGCGCGTCATTTTTCAAACGGAGGGAGACTTCGAGGATACTCGTTCGCGCCGTGGATTTGAATGCGCGATGTTGTTGATAACCCACAGCAGAACCGCGGCAAGGTTATTATTATCTGTTCTTGAGAGCGATTTCGGAATCACGTAGCTACATCTTGTGAATTTGAATATTTATAGCAATGTGACCGATAGTCAGACAGAATGTTGCCCTAGGCTTCGGTTTCGTAATCTCATCAGATCTGCGGTCGCTCCATGAACAACTGGTCTACAACCGGCCCGGTATCGTACAGCTCGTCGTAGCCAGGAGCCGCAGTGCTCTGCGAATACATACCTGGAGCGCTGGCGTGCGGTCTGATCTCATGGAAGGCATGTACGTTCGTTACAAGCGGGTGACGGCCTGGGAGTTGAGTTTGCCTAATCTCCTCAAGCCCACGCGAGGTGACGAGCGCACATCCACTACATGGCGCTGCACGATCGCATGCAGCGACGAAGGCCGCTGCGGTGGGGAAGTCAGTTTCAATGTGCCAGTCAGCATGTTTGAGGGACTCGGACGTATTGCTCCACCACGTGCGCATAAACGGTCTAACGTGCCGGGCGATGACAAAGGCTCGACCTTCGGCCTCTGACGCAGTGATCAATTTAGCACCCATGCCACGTCCGAGGAGTTCAACAAACATATCCGTCGGATCTATCTGTAGTGCGCTTAGGATGGCCAGTTCGACCGCAAGCTTTGACGCGAGGCTGATTAGCGTGTCTGTTCGGCCACTGGCTTGCAAGTACTCGCTGACGAAGCTCCAAACGGACTTGTTTGAGGTCGCGTCTGAGCGTTGAAATTTCGGTGGTAAGAGTATGTTTCTGAGGCGCTTTAGAAGAGCTGTAGCAAAGTTGTCACTGGTAAGACCCTGATAGCGAGGAAGAACGATGTGAACTGAATGATAGCCACTACCAGATAGCATCCGCCACATGAGAGAGACAATTTGATCGCGTAATCCCAGATCCGGGTTGCTGGGGTCAGCCGTGTGGCGGAGGATCAGAGTGGCAAGGCGTGCGAACAGATCCAAAGGATCGCTATCCCGGTCTCTGGTCGGGAAGCAACGAACAAGGAAGTTGAGAGCGCCGTGGCCTGCTTGTGAAGGCAGGTCGCTGCATTCCAATTGCGTAGCACACTCGAATGGTTCTAGCATCTGATGTACCTGAATCGAGGTAAGCGTCGGTCAATTTTCCTCGAGTCTCCACATTTGAAGCAAAGCCGCGTAGATCTTCCAGACCTCAGCGCGGGTTGGCCGTCTTTGGATGCTACCGTGGGCCCGGCTATACCGAGTAAACATGCTGGCCCAGACCTGAATCGCCTGCAGTCTCCAATCAAGAACTGGGTCCGTATTCCAGTTGAGGAACTTCTGGAGAATCGGTGTGGTGTATTTGTGGCAGCGTTCGGCCGTCGTCATATCGCAACCGAACGCCAAAACCAAAACTGCACACTGGGCAACCTGCAGTCGGAGTCGCGAAGATAGACCCTTTACTGTAGCAATGATCTTTTCGAGAACAATCCGACGCGTCTGAGCCGCCAGCGGAGAAATCGAATGGGATGATTCAACTGAATTCCATCGAGCGAGGGCAGACGCAATGTCGAGCATGCGACGTAACTCTGGATTGTCATCACGGATTTGTTGTCCAAACTGCCACGTTTCCAAAGCAAACGTGGTTTGAGCGCCAGAATCGTTTGTATGTTGCAGGAGGTGGCCATGGAGGCGGTGTTGCCGGGTACCATTCTCGTCGTTGAACGGGTCAAAGTCGGGTGACTCCGGGTTCTGACTGAAAGCCACTCCGCCGCCAGCCTGCAAGAGTGCGATCTGAGACAGCTGAAGCTCGAGGGTTGCGCGAAGTGCAGGAACGTCGTGCGTTTTGACAGACGCCAGTTGGCTGGTCAAGGCGAGACCTGTTGGCTAGGCCGAGGAACCTTCCTCTAGAAAGATGCACGATCGTAATAGACGAGCTACCTCGCCGCCATCGACCTCTCCGCCGCCAATGCTGTTCGCCAAGTGTGCAACCCTGCTGCGTGTAATGCACCGTGCAGAATCCACGACGCCGCTGATCTGACTCAGGCTGCACTTGAGGTCCGCCGACCCAAGAGAGTCAAGTACAGTGTCAAGATCGGGACCGGCTGAGAGGTGATCAACCATCCAGGTAATGACCTTCGCATCTTGTCTTCCAAGGACAAGAGCAAACAAGATGGTGTCCAGCACATAAAGGTGAATCACCAGACTGACCAAGAGGATAAAAACAGCCGCATGTATAGCGACGGACAGCGATGAAATGAGAGCATTATGCTTCCACTGATCGATACCATCGCGAAATGCGTGGTGCCTCTGTGTCCAACGACGCATGTGTGCGACTGGAGCGCGCATGCGAGTTGAAAACATGACAATCCACTCAGTTGTCATTCGCTTCCTTGGCTGGCCCGGCTCATATTGTGGGACTTTGCTCTCTCGGTGATCCACCAGCGCCATGCAAAGCCCTAAGTTACTACCGCCGATTCCGTTCGGAAAATGACGCCCGTTGCAGCCGATCACGCTATACACCTCCAAAGCCACACTGCTTGTGTTTTCCACGAGATTCTCTTCCAAATGCAAGGGATCGGCAACCTAGGACTATGTCTAAGGCTTTCGCAGAGAAACGCAGTTCAACGGATTGAAACGGCGTGTACTAGTCTCAAGTGAGGCGAGGAGGAAGGGTGGAAGTCAGGAAGTATGGACAGGTGGCAACGTGCCAAGATTTACGCTGTTGTGCAATCCTTGTCACCTGCCCCCTGCTGATCACGTCAACTGTTTTCAGTCCGCGGGCATCGACTTGTGGCTGGTCGGGGCATGTGCTGGCGATTGCCGAACGAGCTTTCGCCTCCTCTTCTCCTGCATCGACTCAATGGATCCG
>Ga0247815_10003551_pt1 | contig 11177 bp, 8 predicted proteins | sample UWRJL194509B1_FD_181014 | JGI IMG/M metagenome (GOLD analysis project Ga0247815, IMG submission 181014) | Plant litter microbial communities from Arlington Agricultural Research Station in Wisconsin, United States - UWRJ-L194-509B-1 | ecosystem: Environmental > Terrestrial > Plant litter >... | reverse complement strand
TCATTGGTGCTGTCCAAGATCAGTTTATACAAACAGTTAACCGCTGGGGCGGTATTAGCAATTATGAAGAACTGGGCATTCCTGCAGATAATAAATATTTTAATGCGGGCTTGATGCTAATTGATATAGAAAAATGGGAGAATGCGGATATTACCAATAAAGTTCTTAATTGTTTAGCAGAAAATAAAAAGCATATTATGTTTCAGGATCAGTATGGACTAAATGCGGTTCTTGCTTTGCATTGGTTTGCCCTTTCTCCGCTTTGGAACAGGTTTGCAAATTCTGAAGAGGAAAGGCCATTTCTTATTCACTTTACAGGAAGAAAACCTATCTATAAATCTTACGAGTTCAGTGAAAAATATAAAGTGATATTTTTTGAATACCTGAACATGACGGGCTGGAAGAATTTCAAACCTATTGGAGAGACTTCGAGGTACATCAAAAAGTTTAATAACTTGTTCGACAAATTGAAAGAGCTAATTAATTAATACTAAATCACATTCTTCAAAAGCAGATTAAGATTTAATCTACTTTCTTCGTTAATAACCTGTAATTTAATTTCAAGAACTTTACCTTGGCATAACACCATTTGGCAAATACCATTGGTACACTGTTAGTATTTTTCCACGATTTCCTAAACAGTGCCGTACTTGGTTCTTCAGCGGAATTCTCCTGCGTCAGCAATCCGTAATGATCATCATAAAAAAGACATTTCCCCTTGTTTTTGATAAAAGCAAGGCTCATTTCCATCTCTGTCACATCACCGTTCAATCCCTCCTTATATCTACCAAAATCTTTAAGGAAAGAACTCTTTCTCAGATGAGGGTGATCTCCGTACAAATAGAATTTTAAGTTATTGGTATAAAATGGAGACAGATGGAATAATTTCTCGGAGAAGCCTAATTTAAAAGGCTTCAGATAAGGATAGGGAGAATAGGAATATAAAGTGACCATATCCCATTTGGGATCTTCTCTCATAATTGTGATCGCATCAAAGAAATGTTCAGGAAAAGTATCCTTTGGTACAAAATCTTCCTGTATATACAGTGTAAAGGTTGTGTTTACACTGTCTTGTCCTTTATTGATGTTATTCCCCAGCCCTTTGTTGACAGGTGTAGTTATCAGTCTAAAGCCATAACTATTCTGCAGTTGCTTCACATAAGTAAGTTGCTCAGGCTTGCTTCCGTCATCAGATACAACTATATCTTCAAATTGACAATTAATAGCTACAAAGCCTTCTAAAAGCTTCTCCAAAGAAGTACTTCTGTTGTAATGCGTAACTAGCAAAGTAACGTCCTTAAAATTATAGGGTGTTTTTGTCATAAACTGAGGAAGGATCAAATTTTTGTAAATATAATGCAAATAGAAAGCTATTAAAGCTTTTTCTAAATTTCTCCTAAATAATTAAAAAGTCCCGACTAGTAACTAAGCGGGACTTTATTTTTTAAATGTAATAGTTTAGTTTGTTACTACTCAACAGCACCTACCGAAGGTTTTGCCGATCTGGCTAAGCCATAGTAATCTGTAATGGTAAACGGTGTAGCTACGCCAGTGTTTTTCGCAGGAGATGATCCTGTCAATTTGAAAGTGATCTCGTTAACAATACCAGCCAGTGAATATGTTTTATATAATAAGTTAGTGAAAGCATTTGGAATAGTACTTGATTCCTGCCCAGCAATCACATTTCCTGGCTGGAAGTTGTAACCTAAGTTATTATACACATCACATTTACCACCAAGAAGGTTATATACGTCAACCAAATTCCCCTGCCAATCATTACTTGTATTGATGTTTCCTGCAGTGTTATTGAATACAATTGCATTTACATAAGTTGTTTTTCCATTTACAATCCGATCAGCAAATGATTGCACTTCAAAAGCAGAATATTTACGAGAGTTTATTACAATATTGTTGTAGATGTAAACATTTTTAGGAGTTGTTCCAACTGTATGTCCCCATGCTCTTATAGCATTTCCTTGATGATTACTTACATAGTTATCATGGAATCTCCCATTCCCAGATATAGCGAAAATACCATTATGATTGTTATTTGATGCATTTATATTATTTACCCTGTTATTGTGAATGTTATAATTTTCAACATTAGCAAGGTAAACTATAGTACCAACACTTGGTGAATTTTGAAAATCAAGATTGGCAATCTCTAAATTCTTAATCAGTCCAGTTATGCTACCGTTTTCTACACCACCACCTGTTCCTAAAAACTGCGCTGTGTTATCGCAAGTAATGTTTAAAAATTTTAAATCTTTAGATAATGTTGCATCAGTACCGTTATATGGCATATTATTTTGGTAATTTATAACATAATTAGCGATATTTTTGAAAGCGACATTTTGTAATGTGAATTGATTGATCGTGCCCGACATCTCAACTGAACGGTAACTGTTATCTCGTAACACAAAGCCTTTGGCAATCCCTGACGTTCCATCACCTGAAACAGTGACGTTTTTCAGGTTACTCAGGTTCATTTGATTGAAATTTCCAACAATCTCTACCAGGCCGTCATTTTTGATGGTGATTGGACAGCCATCTGCTGATATAATATTTTGAATGTTGATACCAGTATAAGTACCGCCCTTGATTTTTATCAGGTCATTACACTGAACGCTTAACGTTTTTCCGTCAATTGTCAGACTTCCCGATCCTGTACCCACATTAACAGTCCTTTTATATGTAGTAGGCGTAACTGCTGCTACGGTATCTGCTACGACAACAGGCACTGTTGGTTTTGATGAAACGATATCTTGAAGAACGTCTTTTTTACATGCTGAGAACATCAACAATGTGCATAAGGTAACAATGTTTAATACTGAAGAGCGTTTCATATAAAGTAATTTAAATGTGTCCTTGTAATGATTATAATACATAGGTACATATAATATTTGAAACGCCGAAGACTTTTTTGCTTTATTTGGGGAATTTTGGGTAAAAATATCTCACAGTTGAAAAACAAACCTGTACACCACTATGAATTAAGTAATTAGAATATTTTTTATTAAACTAAAAGGGGATCTACAAGAAATAATGTTTAGCAATGATTACACAAAATAACACATCACACAATCCCCCACCCCCACAAAAAGCGACAATCCCCAATTTTCCCCATTTTTCAGCGTGAGGGAAAAAACAGATTGATAATCTTAAAAAGAATTGGGAGAGCATTTGATTTGAATTTCCACATTGAACCAGCCGAAACACTGGATGATGTTTAAAATACTTATCAATTGATAGTATATCACATGATATTTGTCAAGGAATTAGAAAGAATTAGTGACTATTAACTATATTTAAACCATAATTCATCTTAAGACTACCCGTGAATAGAAGAACGTACTTAAAAAATATTTTAATTTTTGGAGCTTTTGGCACGGCTTCATTCTCTGTTTTCAAATGGGTAAAACTGAATCAGCCGGTAAATCCTGAACAATTATTGGGAAAACGGGAACTCATTGCTGAATTAGTGGAACTGATTCTCCCGACAACTGATACTCCAGGTGCAAAAGCTGCCGGTGTGCACGACTACGTAATTAGCGTGATGTTGAACTGCAGAAGCGCCAAACAACAGGAAAAGTTTTTTAACGGACTCGAGGACGTGGAAGCCTACACACTTCATAATTATGATAAGTCTTTCATCAAGTGTACCCCAGCTGAGAAAAAAGCTACGTTGCAGTATGCTATGGATCACGGTGAGTATAGTAGCAGTATCCTCAATAAAATAAATAATAAGTTTTTAGGCCAGCCTTTTTTCGCTGCATTAAAAGAACTAACCATCCAGGGATATTGTATCTCCAGGATAGGCGCCACACAGGCATTAGCGTACGATTATGTTCCGGGTAAATTCAGCGCATGTGTCCCAATTGAAAAAAATCAAAAATCCTGGGCAACCAAATAATGTATGTATATAAGCGATAAAACCAAGCTCCTGGATACTTATGATGCAATCGTTATCGGTTCAGGCATTAGTGGCGGATGGGCGGCAATGGAACTGTGTAATAAAGGGTTAAAAACCTTGCTATTAGAAAGGGGACGGGATGTTGAGCACATAACAGACTACCCTACTGCCAATCTTAATCCATGGGATTTTAAGTATGGTCCTAATAATACCAATAAAGATTACGAGAGAGATCCGGTGCAAAGTGGCGCCTATGATCCGTCAACAAAGCATTTTTATGTAAGTGACTCAGAACATCCTTATGTACAGGAAAAGCCTTTTAATTGGTTTAGAGGATACCAAGTAGGCGGAAGGTCACTAACATGGGGTAGGCAATGCTATCGACTGAGTGATCTTGATTTTGAGGCCAATGCAAAAGAAGGTATTGCGGTCGACTGGCCTATACGCTACAAAGATATCGCACCGTGGTACAGTTACGCAGAGTCTCATATTGGCGTAAGCGGACAAAAAATGAATTTACCACAGTTACCTGATGGAGAATTTCTGCCACCTATGGAACTCAATTGCATTGAGCAGCACTTGGCAGAATCACTAAAAAAGGACGACCAGAATAGGTCACTTATGATTGCCCGTGTAGCCAATTTAACTAGAGGCTGGGACAGCCGTGGGCCATGCCAGAATCGTAACTTATGTTCTAGAGGATGTCCTTTCGGGGGGTACTTTAGTAGTAATAGTTCTACCATTCCGGCAGCACTGGCTACAGGCAATTTAACGTTAAGGCCGTTTTCTATTGTGACTGAAATCCTATACGACGAGAACAAGCAAAAAGCTAAAGGTGTGAGGGTGATAGATACGCTCAGCAACGAAGTTTTTGAATTTTATGCCAAAATAGTTTTTGTAAATGCATCAACTATCGCTACGGCAGGTATTTTATTAAACTCTAACTCATCCAGGTTCCCTAACGGATTTGGAAACGGAAGTGATCAAATCGGTCATAACTTGATGGATCACCATTCCTCCGGCGGTGCATACGGTGTGCATGACCAGTATGAAGATATGTATTATAAAGGCCGCAGGCCTTCGGGTTTCCTGATCCCGAGATATAGAAATTTAAAAGATAATGAGAACCTAGGCTTTAAGAGAGGGTACAATATACAAGGCCATGGAGAACGGAAAGAATGGATGGACTCAGGTGCACCAGGATTTGGAGAAGATTTCAAGAAACATCTTACCACACCGGGCCCTTGGACAATATGGATGGCCGGCTGGGGAGAATGCCTTCCTGACTACAAAAACCAGGTAACATTAGATGCGTCAAAAAAAGACAAATGGGGTCTGCCCCTCATCAAAGTTGACTTCTCCTGGGGGGAAAACGAGATCGCTATGATGAAAGACATCAAAACGACCAGCGGTGAGATGCTCGAGAAAGCAGGTTTCAGAAATGTAGATACATTTATATATAACCGTCCCGGCGGCAGCACTATCCATGAAATGGGTACTGCAAGAATGGGAAACAATCCGAAAACATCTGTTTTAAATAGGAACAATCAGATGCATGAGGCTAAAAACGTGTTTATAACGGATGGCAGCTGCATGACTTCTTCTGCTTGTCAGAACCCTTCATTAACTTACATGGCACTTACAGCAAGAGCTGCTAATTTCGCTGCCGAAGAACTTAAAAAAGGAAATCTATAAAACAAGCTATAACGAAACGGCCTTCTTAGCTAAAAAAAATCTCAGCAAAGAAGGCCGTTTCGTTATAGCTTATTTCTCTAGGCTTTCCCGCCCCTCAGGTTTTTAATTTCTGCAAACGTGAATTTAAACTTTAATGTAAGTACTCCGTAGATAACACCACCCATTGCAATTTGTACAACGGTATGAAGTAAGCCAATATCCCCTATAAAACGTTTGTAAAGTAATATAAATGTAGCCATCGCCACACTGAATAACACAGGTTTTGAGAAATTCTCCAGAAACCTCTTCATAAAATCGCCTACCATATACTGAGTCAGCATCAATGTAAAAGACATTGTAATAAAACTCATAATACAATAACCCACAGCTATACCCGTTACACCAAACTTAATAGCCATGAAATAGATTAATGGAAATTTAATTGAAGCAGTCACAATATTCAGGTAAAACAGCAAGTTTGGCCTTCCTGTCGAATACGCAAGTGTAGATAAGGGGAATGAAATACAAGAGAAGATCCCCATAAAGACAAAAATCTTGATCAATGGAATAGTTTCATCCCAACCTGGGCCATACACCATGGGAATTACATTAACACACATCAGATACAAGCCAATCAGCAACGGAACATTTACATAGGTAAGGAAATCAAGTATTTTTAGATAAGCACCTTTTAATTGTTCTTTGTTTCCTTTCATCGTCGCCATAATTGGAAAAGTGATCTGTGTGATAATCGGGGAAATCCGCGATACCGGATACACAGCCAGCTGTGAAGCAATTGTATAATAACCTAATTGTTTTACCCCAAGCAGCCCGCCGATCATTATGGTATCCATATTATTATTCGCAAAACTAAGCAAACTGTCACCTATATTATAAATACCGAACATCAAATGATCTTTAATCTCTTTCAGATTGAAGTATTTTTCAGGAGAAAAATATTTACGGCCAATAATATTCTGTACAATCATTTTTATAGCCTGTGCGACTAAAAGACCAAAAACCAATGCTTTGGCTTCAAAACCCTGGTAAGCCATAATAATGGTAACCGTTGTACCGAAAATACCCGTTGTAATATCTGTAATTGCAATAACTTTAAATCGTAGTTCTTTCTCTAGCAATATATTGTACACCTGACCAAGAAAGACTATTGGAAAATAAAAAGCAGAAAGCCGTAAAACTTCCAGCAATTTTGGCTCTTTATAATACAGAACGAGCAAAGGTGCACCAAAATAAATGACAAAGAACATTAATGTTCCGATCATCAAGTTAAGATAATATATTGTGGATAGTATTCTATTATTGCTCTCCTGTTTATATACAATAGAATTTGAAAATCCAAAATGGGCAAAAATCCCAAGGAAACTCAGCACAAGTGTACTGATGCTCACCATCCCAAATGAGGAAGGCTGAAGTAAACGGGCTAATACTGCAATCTGGCCAAATGAAAGAACGGTATTTACAACGGTAGAGATTGTTGTCCATTTTGCACCAGAAATGGCTTTATCTTGATTACTCATAAAAAATAGAACATTTGGCTTGAAGGCAAGTAATTATCAGTTATATATATTAGTATTATTTACTTAAAACAAACGACACTGTTTCTTTCAACATCTTAAATTTCAAATATAACCAATGCAAAGGAGCAATTTCCGCTAGTTTCTGGGTCTTCAGTTTCTCCGGTCTGAAAAGTCCCGGTTCATCTTCTGGATTATCATGTTCAAATAAGCTTTTGTTATCAACAAAATATAAGCCTCTTCCCTTTTTTTTCAAAAATGTTCTACACATACTCATCTCCGTAACATCACCGTTACGGCTTTCGAAATACCTACCAAATTTCTTCGGATAAGTCTTTCTTTTTAAATGAGGATGATCGCTATAAACAAAAAACTTTATGTGACTGATATACCAGGGTAATAAACTGAATTTCATTTCCGAAAATCCTTTTTTGTAATCTTTTAAATATGGGAAAGGTGACCATGGAAACGCGTAAAACCTAATGATGTCCCACTCAGATTCCGTGTTAATAATCGACAAGCCATCTTTTAAAGCATTCACAAATGCGGGTTTAGGTACAAAATCTTCCTGTATGTATAATATGTATGTAGTCTTCACTGCATCTTGACCAACATTTATACTGTTGCCTAATCCTAAATTGACCGTGGTTGTTAGCAATGTAAATCCAAACTGCTCTTGTAACGCTTTAACCGATTTTAAATGCTCAGCATTACTTCCGCCATCCGATACTATGATCTCATCAAAGGATACATCAAATTTTTGAAATGTTGACAACAAACGATGCAAAGATTCACTTCTGTTAAAATGTGTGATGAGCAAGGAAACATCTGAAATATGTTGGCTTGTGTTTTCTGACATATAAGTTTTTTAATTACTATTATTAAGGTCTTTTACGGATTTAAACCAGTTTTATCAAATGGTTCGACAAGTAAATATAATACTTTGATCCTAATTATATCATATTTGATATTGTAAAAGCAATATTATACCTATTTCAATTACCTTAATTCAGGGTAAACTGACATTCCTGTAATCTGCTTAATGACATCCTTTAATGTTGTAATTCCTTTTAATAACTTTATAGTCTTATATTAGTATATATTTTAGAACTGCTTATCAATAATCACCAAGGAATACCTATTCATTGTATGAAACTTATTAAAAACCCTGACTGGATAAAAGATCTTGATTATTCTTACGAAAAATTTGAGGAGATACCTCAGGCAGTATTTGATGGCATCAATAAGGACCTTGATAAAATTACCGGAGATCAGCCCCTGGTAACGATTTTAATCGCGGCATGGAATGAAGAGATAAATATACTGCGCTGTATCGCCAGCCTTTCCAAAACAGTGTTTGATTCCCCAATAGAAATTATTGTTGTTAACAACAACTCTAAAGACCGTACGCAAGACACGATAGACAAGTTGCACGTCAACGGAATGTTTGAGAAAAACCAGGGTTGCGGACCAGCCAGGCAGCACGGACAGTTAAGTGCAAAAGGTAAGTATGTGTTACTGGCTGATGCGGATTGTTTTTATCCGTCGTGCTGGGTAAAAGAAATGATAGCTGTATTAAGCAAGCCGGATGTAGTTTGCGTTTACGGACGCTACTCATTTATTAGCGAAGCAGGTTTCCCGAGATGGAAATTGTATATGCTGGAGAAAATGAAAGATGTAATTGCTGAATTCAGACAAATCAAACGTCCTTATTTCAATGCCTACGGATTGAGCATGGGGTATGTTAAAGAGTTCGGCTTAAAAGTAGGATTCATCAATGACAATTTCTGGGGCGATGACGGACAGTTATGCCTTGGTTTAATGGAATATGGCAAGGTAAGACAGGTAAGGGCAAATAAAGCAAGGGCATGGACGGGTGTACGGACCCTTCAGCGCAATGGCCACAATTTCACCCAGGCCTTAACCTCCAGGATCAGCAAAGAAGCCAGACGTTTCTTCAATAACTTTAACTCTAAACTCCCTGAAGACACTTACAAAAAGTCTTCCTAAAATGATAAATTAACCTTGTCTGTATCAACTAGACAAGGTTATCATATACTTTTTCGATCTTACGGGTCATCTTTTCTACATTGAACTCATGTTCAATCGTTTCACCTGCTTTTTTACCCATAGAGTCGCGCAGTTCTTTGCTACCGGCCAGCAATGTTAATGCGTCGGCCAGTTTTTGCGGTGATTTTACCGGTATCACAATACCATTCTCCATGTTATTGATTACCTCCTTGGTTCCGTCAATTGCTGTGGCAACGATCGCCTTACGCATGGCCATCGCTTCAAGTAAACCGATAGGCAGTCCCTCCCACAACGAAGGCAAACAGTAAATATCAACTGCGTTCAGGATATTCGGAACATCCTGGCGGAAGTCCATAAATATAATCCTCGAAAATACCTTTAACTCTTTGGCCAGCTTTACAACATCTTCTTTCAGGTCGCCATCACCTACAAAAAGGAATTTGATCTTTGGATTTTCCGGCATCAGTGCGATCGCCCTGATCAGCGTCAGCGGATCCTTCTGAATAGTCATCCTTACGATATATCCGATCAGTACCACATCATCTTCGATACCCAGTTCTTTCCTTACTGGTAAAAATGAAGCCGCATCAGGATTATATTTCTTCAGATTGATACCGTATTTGATCACAGTCGCACGTTTCATTTCAAACTGGTCGCCCGCATCTTTGAGGTTATTGTCAGACACACATATAGTCAGCGTAGATTTATTAACCAGGTATTTCTCGCCCCATATGCGCAAAGCGCGCAGCAGGAAATTCTGATCCGGATGGAAAGACCATCCATGCACAGTATATACTACCGGAATACCAAGTTTCCGCGCACTGCTATTGGTATTTGAATTTGCCCTTGTGCCATGTGCATGCACAAGATCAATCTTTTCAGCAGCGATTAATTCCCTTACCTCGTCCCATTTAGAATAGTCGAATGGTTTTTCGGTAGGGATCACAAAAGTTTTCACACCAATAGATTTCATATGTTCCACCATTGGCCCCTCAGTAAACGACAGGACTATGGATTCGTATTTTTCCTTATCTAAAGCTTCTACCAGGTCGATCACATGAGATTCTCCCCCGCCGATTTTGCCTTGTCTGATTGTCTGAAGTATTTTAATTTTATTTTTTGCCATGATGGTCGTGTTATCGGATAAATTTGAGGAAGAGATTATTTAAGATCACTGATATTAGCATCCTGGTCATGTTTCGTAGCTACAGACAGTTCATTTGCTTTTTTTGCTTTAACTAATGCCAGTACCTGAAAAAACATAAATTTAGGTACGCTTTTAAGCGAATCATAAATACGCTGATCAGCTTTAAAATAGGTTAATGATTTATAAAACATCAGCATAAAACAGATTGCCGCTAAAAACCATATCCCCGCTGCTGCCGGCATAATAAAAATGTTTATGGCAAAGCAAAGGAAGGAGAGGAAAAACAAGATAAAAAGAGGGGGGCGCAGTAGCATAATACTGAACAGAAACTGGTTACCATTTAAACTTAAGATCCCTTTAAAGTTTAATTTCAAGCCCAGTTTGAAAAACTTAAACCAGGTATTGATCCATCTTGCCCGCTGTTTAACCAGCTGATCAGATTTTGATGTTTTTTCATCATATACCACAGCCTGTTCGGCAAAAGCTATCTTCAATTTACGGTTGATAATTTCATATTGCAGGATTTTATCAAAACCTGCACCGCTGTTTACCAGGTTTTCGAGGCAATCTTTGTATAGCCTGGTAGAGAAAGCCATTCCAGAACCAGAAAGAGAAGCAGATGAGCCGGCAGCGAATAAAAGTTCCCTGTCAATATACCGGTAATATATATCCCCTGCAGCATCAAGACAGGCATAGTTCGAGTTGAGATTTTTTGCTTCCCTCACCCCCTGCACTGCCTCAAAGCCCTGCGCAAATACCGCGTTTAATTCGTTCAAACACTCAGGCTCTACGAGGTTATCACTATCAATAATGGTCAATCTTTCATGCGGCCGCTGAAAACGGTCTATGGCATAAAAATGGGACTTTATATTATTTG
>Ga0247815_10003550_pt1 | contig 11179 bp, 12 predicted proteins | sample UWRJL194509B1_FD_181014 | JGI IMG/M metagenome (GOLD analysis project Ga0247815, IMG submission 181014) | Plant litter microbial communities from Arlington Agricultural Research Station in Wisconsin, United States - UWRJ-L194-509B-1 | ecosystem: Environmental > Terrestrial > Plant litter >... | reverse complement strand
CCAAGAAGAGAAGAGGACACGCGAAGCGGCCGAGGCTACGGCACGGGCAGTTCAAAGATGGGAGCGCGCCAAGCCATTGGACGGGCCAAGCCCATACCTCGATCGCAAGCAGATCCCGCCCCATGGATGCCGGGTTGAAGGCCAGAACCTTCTTATCCCCGTTCACGACAGCGACGGAGAAATCATGTCGGTGCAGGCCATCCCACCTGAAGTCGGGGGGGTAAAGCTGTACCAACGCGGTGCACCAGTAGCGGGCGGGCGCTTGAACATCGGCATCTATTTTGGCCGAGTGTTCATCTGCGAAGGGTTCGCCACAGCAGCTTCGCTGTATGAAGCCTATGCGGACCAGATTTGCATTGCCTTCAGCAAGGACAATATCCCTGTCGTGGCTCGTGAGCTTGTCGGCGTCGGGGCGCATGTCATCATCGCGGCTGACCGCAAGGGCCTTGACCAGATGCAGGCGCTCGGCCGGGATCTGGGTATCCCGGTGGTGTACCCACCCCAGCTCAAGGACGGGGATGATTTCAACGACCAGATGGTAGAGCAGGGTATCGACGCCGTGCGCGAAACGATCGCCAATGGGTTGATCGATTTCGCCAACGCCCCACCACCGCCTGAAGAAGCACCGTTCTGCGCCATATCTTTCGTGGACGCCTTCGACTTCGATGAGGCCGCTATTGCCAAACGGAAATGGCTGATCCCCGGCGCTATCATGGCGGGGAACACGCATATCCTCGCCGCACCTGGCGGCACGGGCAAGTCACTGTTTACGCTCCAACTGGCGATCACGCTGGCATCCGGCAAGGCGTGGGGGAAATGGGAGCCATCCCGGCCGTGCAAGGTGATGATTATCAATGCAGAGGACGACGTTCCGGAGCAGCACCGTCGGTTGGCGGCGGCTCGGACTGTCATGGGAATGGACACCAAGGCGTTGCGTGGGCGCATCCTGATGGCTGACAGCCCAACCAGCATCTCTGTTGCCGAGATGGATGCCGGTAAGCGCATACCAAGGGCATCGGCTCTGGTGGAACAGCTTGTGGCGATGATCCGTCATCACTCTATCGACGTGCTGATCGTGGATCCCTTTACAGAAACGTTCGAGGGGGATGAGAACAGCAATGACGAGGTGAAATGGGCCATGAAGGTCTGGAGGGACGATATCGCCAGAGCTACAGGCGCTGCCGTATATCTGGTGCATCACGTCACCAAGGACAGCAACGACGGAAGCAAGGCCGGGTCTGCGTCAGCGGTGCGTGGTGCGTCGGCGTTGGTAAACAGTGTGAGGTTCGCCGCCACCATGTTCGGTATGAACGAAGGGCAGGCTGCGGCTCTTGGGGTGCCGCCGGAAGAGCGGTTCAAATATGTTCGGTATGATGATGCGAAGTCCAACCACTCGCTGATATCGGGCACGACGTGGTTTGAGAAGGTTTCCGTAGTCATCCAGAATGGCGAACGCGGCGATAGCGATGGGGGTGACGAGGTGGGCGCGCTGCGGCCCTGGGAGCCGTCCCCACCGCTCATCATGATGCACGACAAGGCCGAGGTGATGGCGTTTCTGGATAAGGTCAACGATGGCTATGTGACGCCAGATGGCGAGTGTTTGGAGCAGCCTTTTATCCGTCAGATGAAGGGGCCGCGCTGGATCGGCAACCTCATCCAGCAGCATCTGGAGATCGATAACAAGGAAGCTAAGGCGCTGGTGGACCGGCTGATTGATGGCCGAATCCTGTCCGAATACGTCTATAGGGATGAGATGAAAGGGCGCGATGCAAAGGGTCTTCAGGTAGATCTGGAGCGTGCTAAAAAGGAGTTCGGAACGCCCCCGGTATGAGTTTTTGGTTCCGGGGTATATCGGGGATACCGGGGCGATTCCCCGGAAACCCCGGAAACGTACAGTCCCTTTAAGGGGACTGTTACGTTCCGGGGGTGATTACCGGGGGATCGGGCGTTCCGGGGATTTCCGGGGGAAAAGTTACTGGGGAGAGGTGCGAGATAAAAGTGATAATGGGTGTTGACACTCACACGGACTCAGGGTAGGAAGGATGCACAGAGCGAGATGAGGAACGAAGAGATGACCAAGCAAGTGACGATCTGGAGCTTTCGCCACAGCGTAGCGCAGGGCAACCATCAGGTTGCAGAGCGCAAGTGCGCAGAGGATGACGCTCTGGCTTGGTTGTCGATTTTTGAGGCTGATGAGCCGGGCATTTGCTTCGTCGCCTCGGCTCGCAAGCCCACATCGAAAAGGAACGGGTGATGAGAGATCCCGTTCGTGATACGCTGCTGGCGGCGCTAGAGGGATTACTTGCTTTTTGTCCGGCGGATACGGAGAAGCAAGATCGAGCTGTGATGGCAGCTAGACGCGCTGCCGCTTTGGCTCGCAAAGAAAAAGCTGGATTGGGTGTTGACACCCTCCCCGGTCGGGGGTAGGGAGGTGGGGAAGAGAACGAAGGGATAGCGACATGGACATCAACGCTCGACTGAACGCTGCAATCGCCGCTCGCAAGAATGCTGGTTTGCAGATCTGGTTTGTGGGTGCCGAGTTCGGCAAGCCGGTGGCTATCAACTGCGCTAACGAGGCGCAGCGGCAGGGTCACATCGTCGCGTTGCGCGCCAAGGGCCGCACTATTCTGAACGATGGGCGTGGGGTGGCGGCATGAGGATTTTGGTAGCTTGTGAATATAGCGCGATCGTTCGGGATGCCTTCCGGGCGCGAGGGCATTACGCCTGGTCGTGTGATCTATTGCCGACCGAAGGCGATCCAGAATGGCATATTGAAGGTAGCGTGTTGCCGGAAATGGCGCATGGCGAGTATTGGGATCTCATGATCGCCCATCCACCTTGCACCCACCTTGCGGTCAGCGGAGCACGACACTTTCCAGCCAAGCGCGCAGATGGACGGCAGCAGGAGGCCTTGGCATTTGTGCAGAAGCTGATGGATGCGCCGATTAATCGCATCTGCGTGGAGAACCCGATCAGCATTATCAGTTCGCAGATCCGAAAGCCCGATCAGATCGTACAGCCGTGGCAGTTCGGGCATGGCGAAACGAAGGCTACCTGTCTGTGGCTGAAGGGGTTGCCGAGGCTGGTGCCTACCAACATCGTGGAAGGCCGCTCCGATCGCATCCACAAGATGCCGCCGGGGCCTAATCGCTGGAAAGAACGGAGCCGGACGTATCAGGGGATTGCGGACGCAATGGCGGAGCAGTGGGGATGAGCCCTGATATCTTCCCCTGCACCCATCCCCGCACCCCCGAGAACAGCAAACCCCGTGGCGATCGGCCGATAGGGGTGAAGTGTCGGATCTGCTGCCGTGAACGTGAGAAAAAAAGTCAGAGGAAACGACGTGCGGGGGTTGACGTTAAAAGCGAGGGCGCATAAGGTTGGGGCACAGAGCGAGATGAGGGATTAGAGAGATGGCCGCCCAGCAGATGAGTAACGTTCGGTACGCAGCCAGGGTTTGAACGACGCCAAGCGCGTTGAGGCAGAAGCCCGCGCCGATTGGAACAACATGAGCACCAATGTTGCCATGTGGCAGAGGTGGCAGGATGCAGAGGATGCGGTTGATGCGGCTCGGGTTGCCTACGACAACGCGATGGCAGCGGCATAACTCCTTCCCAGGGAGGTGGGGAAGAGCAAGCAGGAGTAAGACGATGGCACAGCATAACGTTACCGCCGACGATATGATGATGGCTCGTGATGCAGTTGCCCGCGCCTGGAAGGCAGTGCAGATGGCTGACGCCGAATGGGAAGCCTGTGCTTCCGAAGTGGCTAACATGAACCAGGCATCTGCGGTCAAGGTGTGGAAGCGTGCAGTCGTCCGGCGCGAGAAGATGGAGCGCCGGATGTGGGAGCAGCAGGATGCGGCCTGATTTGAGTGGCATAACTATCGGGATAAATGTGAGGAGGAGTTTTGCTAATGGGCTTTAGGTCAACAGGAAACGAGGTTGCTATTCGCAACCTTACTCCGTCGCATCGACGTGCTATTGTCGCTGCGGAGGAAGCAGTTAATGATGGCGCTTTGTGCTATTGGGCACCATCTTTTAAGGCTGTACGCAATGCCGAAACGATGGGCGTGGCTCGACAAGAGCAAGAGGGGTGCTTGCTTATGGCGCTCACTGCTTTTGGCAAAGCAATTCGCGAGGATCTGAAGTCAGCGTGACTAGCAACCCCCTCCAAGTCGTGCTATCCTCCGCCCTGCGTGGGTTCGGGTGGACCTTGGGGCGTCTGGTCGCGGTGAGGGTTTGGAGGTGGTGATGAACAATCCCTATGCCTCGCAGAATGCCTATTGCCAGCTTGGCCTACAGCAATACGGCCGCAACAAGGCCGGCAATGCGCCTCAAGGTCTGTTGGGACAATTCTCTCCAGGTGCTGGATCTCACATCCAACAGCCTCGATCGCTGAGCGATCGTATGTCGTCGTGGCTTATGCGGCTTGAAATCAGGACCGATAGGCTTGACCTTGACGGCAAGGATATGGACGAGCAAGAATGGTTGCGGTGGATGAGCGAGTTGGAAGAATTCCAGAAGGAGATCGACGGGTGACCGGCAATTTCCCGAGTGGGCTGTGGCACTGCAGCTGACATCGTTGTAAGCAACAAAGTATCAGGAATGGTGGATGGCGTTTGAAAAGGGCAAAAGCGGAAACCCGAATGGTCGACCAAAGGTGCTGCTGCCTGACGGTCGCTCATTGTCCGATATTGCCAAGGCTCATACCGCTAAAGCGATCGAAACGCTGGTTGAGATCATGGAAGATGAGGACGCGCCGCACTCCGCCAAGGTATCGGCCATCAATTCCATTCTCGATCGCGGGTGGGGTCGTCCTGCGCAATCCATCCAAGTCGGCGGCGATCCCGATGGCGTCCCGGTACAGGTTCAGCAGGTAACGGATGCAGCAAATGCTTTCAAAAGCCGACTTGTTCAGGCGGCTGCCGCTGGCCACGCAGATGACGGAGATGGAGAAGCTCAGTCCTGAGGTTCAGGCTGCGCTGAATTACGATTGGTCGTTCTGGGCGCGGCCGGACCAAATGACACCTCCCGGCAACTGGCGCACATGGCTTGCTTTGGCGGGGCGAGGGTTCGGCAAGACCGAGATGGGTGCGCAGTGGATCCGGGAGCGCGTCAAGAACGGGGCGATGTCCATAGCCCTGGTGGCAGAAACCCAGAAGGATCTTGAGGAGGTTATGATACCGCGCATTTTGCGCGTGTCACCTCCGGAGGAAATGCCTGAGGTTCGGTACAAGCCAGTGCGGCTCAAGTGGCCATCGGGGGCTGTGGCGTTCGGTTACAATGGCACGGAGCCGGACCAGCTGCGCGGCCCCGAGTTCGATACCGCATGGGCGGACGAGCTGGCGAAATACTCCAAGGCACGTGAGACGTGGGACATGCTCAAGTTCACGATGCGTCGTCCTGATCCGCGTGTGCTGGTGACGACCACACCCCGCCCCATTCCGATCATCAAGGATCTCGCAAAGGACAAGCGAACTGTGGTCACGAGGGGATCGACAATGGCCAATGCGGGCAATCTGGACTCTGCTTATCTGGAGGAAATCCAAGAGAAGTATGCGGGCACCCGCCTTGGCCGGCAAGAGATTGATGGCGAGATCGTGGATGACGTGGTGGGGGCGTTGTGGACCCGATCATCCCTTGATACGCTGCGTGTGAAGGAAGCGCCGAACATGGCGCGGATAGTGGTGGCTATCGATCCATCAGGAACGGACGGAAAGGACGAGGGCGATGATGTCGGGATTGTTGTCGCTGGTAGAGGCGTTGATGGGCGTGGCTACGTTCTTGCTGATCGTACTTGCAAGCTTTCTCCTGATGGCTGGGCACGGATGGCTGTTTCTGCTTACCATCAATTTGGCGCGGATCGTGTGGTTGCTGAACGAAACTTTGGTGGTGCCATGGTTGCAGCCGTTGTCCGGCAGGCGGACAGAAGCGTAGCGTACAAGGAGGTTACGGCAAGCCGGGGCAAGTGGGTCAGGGCAGAGCCGATATCCGCCTTGTATGAACAGGGGCGCGTATCTCACGTTGGTGGATTGCCCGAGCTTGAAGATGAGATGGTGTTGATGACCGCTGCCGGGTTCATGGGGGAGGGGTCGCCCAACAGGACAGATGCCTTGGTGTGGGCGCTAACGGAGGTCATGCTAGGGCATATACCCGTTCCTCGTTCACAGCCCGTCGCTCCCATCCCATCAACCCGCACGTCTTTTTCAGGCAGGCGTTGATCCTTGCTCTTGGCGGCGATCTCGGTTAGGGTGCGGTCATGAGCGACGACGCCCCCGGTGAAACCGAACTGTCCGACAAGGCTGCCCGCTCGCAAGAGATGATGGCGGTACATGACCGCGCCATGCGCAGGTTCCGGGAAACCGTCGAGCCGCAGCTGTTGCAGCGCGAGCAGTGCCTTCAGGCGCGGCGCTTCTGCTCCATCCCTGGCGCACAGTGGGAAGGCGTTTGGGGCGAGCAGTTCGAACACAGCATTCGCGTCGAGGTGAACAAGGTTCTGCGCGGGGTGCGCAAGATTGAGGGTGACTATCGCGCTAACCGCATCGTGCCGGACTTCCGGCCGGCTGGTGGGGATAGCTCGAACGAGACGGCCGATACACTGGATGGGCTGCACCGTGCCGACAGTTATCATTTCAAGGCGCAGCAGGCGCGCGACAATGCCGTGCTGGAAGCGATCAAGGGAGGCTTCGGCGCGTATCGCCTGGCTACCGCTTGGGCCGATCCCTACGACAAGGAAAGCGATGCTCAGCGGGTAAATCCCGCCATGGTCATTGCGGATGCAGATCAGTCCGTGTTCTTCGATGGCAACAGCAAGCTCTACGACAAGTCTGATGCTCGCTTCGCGTTCGTGCTGACCAGCATGACGGTGGACGCGGCACGGGAAGAGTATGACGAAGACGATCGCCATACCGTAACCACCTGGGATGATGGTCTGCGCAAGGCGTATGGCTGGTACGAGTGGTTCCAGCCGGACATGATCCGGGTGTGTGATTATTACGAAGTGGAGGAGGTCAAAGACAAGCTATGGATCTTCACCGAGACGCTGACCGGTAAGGAAGAGCGTTATTGGGCTGAAGAGATCAGCGCCGAAGATCGCAGCATCAAGGTATCCACGGGTTGGATCCCGCGTAGCCGCAAGGTAGAGCGGTGCCGGGTTCACAAGTACGTGATGTCGGGTGCTGAAGTGTTGGTTGACGGTGGGTATATTGCGGGCGATGCCATTCCGATCGTGCCAGTATACGGAGTGCGGGAGTTCATCGATAACCAGGAGCGGTTCAAGGGCCACGTCCAGGATAAGATGGACAGCCAGCGTATCTACAACGCGAAGATCTCCAAAATGATGGAGACGGACGCGCTTGCACCGCGCGAGATCCCGATCCTGACCCCCGACATGGTGGCGGGCCACGAACAGCGTTGGGCCAACCAGAATATCGAGCGCCATCCTTATGCGCTCATCAATCCGCAGTATGACGAAGACGGCAAGATGGTGGCCATGGCCCCGGTGGGGATGATTACACCGCCGCAGATGCAGCCTGTTACCGCTGCGCTGTTGCAGATTGCGGCATCCGATCTTGTCGAGGATGACGCGGACGGCGCGGATACGGTCAAGGCCAACACCTCTGCAGAAGCTATGGACATCGCCGCTACGCGGGTGGATGCCAAGTCGGGCATCTACCTCGACAACATCCGCCAGAGCATCCAGCGGGAGGGCGAGATTTACCTTGCCATGGCCCGTGACGTGTATTTCGAGCAGGGCCGCAAGGTCGAGACGATGACCGAAGAGGGTGACGACGGCGAAGCTGTGCTGAGCCAGATGGTCACGGATCCCAAAACGGGCAATACGCGGGTCATCAACGATCTTCAGCGCGGCAAGTACAAGGTCATCGCTGACGTTCAGGAAGCGACCACCACACGTATGGAAAAGACTGTGCGCCGGGCCATGGAGGGCGCTGCGTTGTGCATCCAGGCGCAGGACATGGAGGGCGCGCAGGCGTTCCTTGGCACGGCCGTGCTGAATACGGACGGCGAGGGCATGGGCGACTTGCAGGCATGGTGGCGCAAGCGCCTGCTGGCGTCAGGCGTTGTCGAGCCTACCGAGGATGAGCGGGCCGAAATGGAGCGTGCGGCCGAGCAGCGGCAGGCACCAGATCCGCTGGTGCAGATGCAGATGCTTATCGCGCAGTCCAAGGCGCGTCTGGATGATGCTTCGGCCGGCAAGGCTGTGGCTGATACCGATCTGTCCCGTGCCAAGGCTGTGCTTACCATGGCACAGGCCATGGCGGTTGGTGGGCCGGAGGCTGCGCCTGAGGTGCTGTCCGGGTTGGGGCAGGAAAAGGACGCCGCCAAAGCTGAGCGCGATCGTGCGGAGGCGGAATGGACCCGCACGGATGCCGCGCTCCTACCACAGAAGCTGGAACTGGAGCGGCAGAAGATCCGTCGTGGGCCACAGCCGGGGCCGGATCAATGATCCACCGCGCGCCTATGCGCAAGATCCATTGGCGGGCATGGTTCGAAAGTTACTCAGGGTATGACAGGCTGTTTCCACCCCGCCTGCCGCGTTTGGTCGCGGCCAATGACCTTGACCCTTTCTGGTGGTAGCTGAAGGAGATACGGATGCCGGGCGAATTCGAGGATGACGATACGCTGCTGCTGACGGATGTCGCGCAGGATGACGGCGAGGCCAGTGATGACGGCAATCAGGAAGATGCTGCGCCGGACATTCTGTTTGCGGACGAGATCCCGGCAGAGGGCGCGACAGAAGATGACGCCAGTCCCGATCTGCCTAAGCGGCTGCGTCGTGAACTGGACACGCGGGGGCGTGATCTTGCCGCCGCCAAGCGCGAGAAGGCGGACTTGGAACGGCAGCTCGCTGAATTGAAAGCGCCGAAGATCGAGCCGGTCGGCAAGAAGCCTGATCTGTGGGAAGATTGCGACGGTGACGTTGAGAAGTACGACGCTGAATTGCTGGCCTATGAGGGGCGCAAGCGCCAGGTAGAAAGCGCGGGAGACGCAAAACGCAAGGCAGAAGAGGCGCAGGCCGCGAAGGTCACGCGCATGTTCGAGACGTACAACACGCAGAAAGCCGAGCTTGGCCGTGCGGATTTTGCGGATGCAGAAAACGCGGTGATGTCTGTCCTGTCCGTGGAACAGCAGGGCTTGCTGGTAGAAGCGGCCGATAACCCAGCCAAGCTGATCTATGCGCTGGGCAAGTCGCCGGCAAAGCTGGCGATGCTGGCTGGGATGGACAGCCTTGCGAAGTTCACGGCCACCATTGGCAAACTGGAGGGATCGATTACCATGGGTACGCAGCGCAAGGCTCCGCCGCCGGAAAAAGTTACGCGGGGTGCGGGGTCTGTTTCCGCGTCGGGTGGGAGCAAGCGTCTTGCCGAGTTGGAGGCGAGGGCGGACAAGACCGGAGATCGTAGCGAACTGATCGCCTATCGCCGTGCAATGAAGGAGAATAGCAAGTGAGCCGCAAGCATACGGGTGGTATCATCAATGCCGAAGGCGTAGAGATCGGCGATGGTCAGCGTGGCCAAGATCAGCACCACGAATATCCCAAGATGCTCTACAAGGGCAGCGACCATATCGTGGTAGATGATATGGAGGGCGAAATCGCTGCGTCGGAAGATGGCTGGTCTTCGGGTATTTCCGCCGCTCCCAATCCCATGGCGGACGAGATCGCGCGCTTGCGTGCTGAACTTGCCGCACGCGATGGGGCTGCCGATCCTGTTATGCCTGAGTTGAAGCGCGGCCCTGGTCGCCCGCCTCGCTCTGCAACCACCTTTACCGAATAGGGGCTACCTTCAAGGTGGATGTGGTGCCGGCCTCCTGAATGATCCTTCTGCCTGCCCGACCCTCATGGGTTGTGTGGCGGGTCAACGCGTCGCCCCACAGCACTTCGGGCGCGAAGATGGGTAATCGGCACCAACTCATTTAAGGGCTTGCAACGCCCACGTAGATCGCGCATTATGCGCCTGCATCGACCGCCGCCTCCCGGCGCTAAGTGGAGAGACAAGATGCTGGAGCCACTACTGGCTCGCCTTGTCTTAACCGCTATGGGAGTTTTATAAAATGCCGAGTTCCTTCACGAAGGAAGAGCGCATCATGTTTGATGATGTGATCGACGGGTTCGAAGATTTTCTCAGCTATGCCGCTCTTGCCAAGAAGTATGAGCCGCTTAGCCCGAATGAGCTGGTTCACACCCGTGATCGCATGTGGATCCCGTCGCCGATGATCGGCACGACCTACGACGGCTTCGATCAGACGGCTAATTTCGACGGCATCACGGAAATGTCGATCCCGGTTTCGATCGGGTTCCACAAGGCAACGCCGAAGTCGATGAGTGCCAAGAACCTGCGCAATACGTCGGCGCTTTCGATGTACGGCGACGCCGCCAAGGAGCAGATGGCTTCGCAGGTCAACATCGCTCTGCGCAATCGCGTTGCCCTTGAGGGCTCGCTGTTCGTCAAGCGGACGGTTGCTCCGACCGGCTATGACGATTTCGCGCAGGCCAATGCGGCGATGACCCGTATCGGCGTTCCGACCCGCAACCGCGTCGCCATGGTCGGCGTGGATACCAGCATCGGTGTCACGTCCAACCTTGCCAGCCGTTCGGAAGACACGGCGCGTTCGGATGACGCGTATCGCACCGGCCTGATCCGCCGGAACATCGCCAATTTCGACGTGTACAGCGACGATCAGGCGCTGATCCTGGCTGCCGCTGCTGGCGGCGCGACGACGGTCAACGGTGCCAATCAGTACCTGGAGCCGAAGGGTACCTACATCGAGCCGGATGGCGAAGAGGTCAACCAGGACAACCGCTATTCCAACCTCGTGGTGACCGCTGCCAGCTATGCGGGTATCAAGACCGGAGATGCCTTCACGATCACGGGCGTCAATGCTCTGCATCGCATCAGCAAGCAGGACACCGGCAAGCTCCAGACGTTCCGCGTTATCAGCAAGCCGGCGGCGAACACGATCCGCGTTGCTCCTGCCATCATCTCGAATGGCGGCAACACGATCGCGGGCCGTGAGTATCAGAACGTCTCGGCTACTCCGGCAAACGGCGCGACGATCACGTGGCTGAACACGGTCACTGCGGAGCTTAACCCGTTCTTCCGGCGTGACAACCTGCTGCTGCTGCCTGGTTCGTTCTCGGTGGACCCGGCGGACGG
>Ga0247815_10003549_pt1 | contig 11179 bp, 9 predicted proteins | sample UWRJL194509B1_FD_181014 | JGI IMG/M metagenome (GOLD analysis project Ga0247815, IMG submission 181014) | Plant litter microbial communities from Arlington Agricultural Research Station in Wisconsin, United States - UWRJ-L194-509B-1 | ecosystem: Environmental > Terrestrial > Plant litter >... | reverse complement strand
GTGCAAAGATAATGCGAGGTGATGAGTTGGACATACGTAGCAGTAGACCTCATCAAAGTCTCCTTGCGCGTTGAAGACAATGTCCTGAGTTACAGGTCAGCTGCGGACTGGTGTAGAGATAGCGCGCCACTGTGCGAACGGACCACATCGAGCAAGCCAGTGATCTGAGAGAACGTCAATACGGATAATAGTTTTGCAATACATTGGAGAACATACGTTCTTGTGACCACGGAAATGGTGCAGAAGTCTGGACCGGGTTAGAGTGGGTCAGCCACGCGCCGAAGGGGGGACCTGGACAGGCATGGTACTAAGAGGTTGATTATACTGACTTGAGCTCTCGGAGACAACGCTTTGTGAGGATCTTTTTTGACGAGATGGATGAGATGCGCTTGATCGCGATACCCTGGCCAGTGACACGGTGCTTCGCGGCTACGACAGCACCATAGGCACCGGTGCCGAGTTCCTTTACGAACGTGTAGTTGGCGTCAACGACGAAAGTGGTGTTGAGCGCAGTGAACGAGTGCCGCGAGGCGTTGGACATTGCGGGAGCTTGGAAGGCGTAAGAGTGGGGGCGACAAGAAGGTGACAGCAGCCGCAAGGGTCGGGGTCGGCCGCTTTATACAAGGATCGGAGGCCAAACAATCTTGCCGACTCATCATCTCTCCGCCAAAATGAGCGCCCAGGTCGTGTCCCACTCGTTGCCTGCTGCCGTCGCGGGTCAGCTCGACGTTCTTCTGATCGACAACTTTGATTCCTTCACTTGGAATCTTTACCAATATCTCGAGCAGCTCGGTGCCAAGGTCACCGTTGTCCGCAACGACGAGATCTCACCTGCAGACTTCCCACTCCTTCGCATTCGCTCCCTCATCATCTCACCAGGACCTGGACACCCACAGACAGACAGTGGCGTATCGCGCGATGCTATCAGATACTTTGCCGGCAAGGTTCCAGTGCTCGGCGTTTGCATGGGCCTGGAGTGCATCGTGGATGTGTATGGCGGCGAGATTGGGTACGCTGGCGAGATCGTCCATGGCAAGACCACCAAGGTCAATCACGATGACCGCGGCTGCTTCAAAGGACTCCCCCAGGGCATTGCATCTACCCGCTATCACTCGCTGTCGGCCCACATCGCGACATTGCCGAAGGAGCTAGCCATATCCGCTGCGACCGAAGATTCGGGCGTCATCATGGGCGTCCGCCATCGCGTACAATGCATCGAGGCTGTACAGTATCACCCAGAGAGCATCATGTCTGCTTCTGGTCCGAGCTACCTCAAGAACTTCCTCGAGCTCAATGGCGGGACGTGGGCAGAGAACCCAACATTCGGTGTCGTCGACGCACCACCATTCGTGCCAGTGGCTGCTGCTGCCGCTGCTCCCGGCAGCAAGGTTCCAACAATCCTCGAGAGGATCTACCAGCAACGACTCAAGGATGTGGTCGCCGCAAAAGGCACACCTGGGACCACACCTACCGATCTTGACGCCTTGCTTGCCGCTCACGTCGCCCCGCCCCAGATCCAACTCCTCCCACGTATGCGCCAGACGCCACCTGGAACCGCTGCCTTGATGTGCGAGATTAAGCGGGCATCTCCATCCAAGGGAAACATCAACATCGATGCAAATGTTGCTCAACAAGCATTGGCGTATGCGCTTGCTGGCGCCACCGTCATCTCCGTCCTCACCGAGCCGACTTGGTTCAAAGGCTCGCTAGAGGATATGCGAAACATCCGCCAGATTGTCGACTCGCTGCCAAATCGGCCCGCGATCTTGCGCAAAGACTTTATTCTTGACGAGTATCAGATCACCGAAGCACGTTTGCACGGCGCCGACACGGTCCTGCTCATCGTTGCTATGCTCCCCATCGACCGGCTTGCCGCTCTCTACCAATTCTCACACGACGTTCACGGCATGGAGCCACTAGTCGAGGTCAACAATGCCGCCGAAATGGAGATCGCTCTTAACATCGGTGCCCGGCTCATCGGTGTTAATAACCGCAACCTACATGACTTCCAAGTCGACATGGGAACCACGACCCGTCTCGTCGATATGGTCCGTGACCGTGACGAGGTTATTCTGTGCGCGCTCAGTGGTATCACGGGTCCAGAGGACGTACGCGCATACGTAGCGGACGGTGTACGGGCCGTACTCGTCGGCGAATCCCTCATGCGAGCTGCCGACCCTGGTGCATTCGTCCGCACACTCATCGGGCGCGAGCCGCCGTCGCCAGGCCACGCACCTGGCGCCCGCTCGCCGCTCGTCAAGGTCTGCGGTATCCGTGCGCCCCGCGATGCGCTCGTCGCCGCGGAGGCTGGTGCGGACCTCATCGGTGTCGTTCTTGCTCCCGCCTCAAAACGGCGCGTCAACATCGCCGAGGCTGCCGCTGTTAGTGCTGCGTTGCGTGCCGCGTATCCGGCGCGCACGGACTTTGATCTGGCGGCCAGTGGTGCGAGCGAGGGCGAGCAAAAGGAATGGTTTGAAGGTCAGGCGCGCACACTCGAGGCCCGCCTCTCGATCCGCGCGCCGTTGCTCGTGGGCGTGTTCCAGGATCAGCCTCTCGCGGATGTCGTTCATGCCGTCGACGCCATCGGCCTGGACCTCGTTCAGCTGCACGGCCGAGAGCCGCTGCACTGGGCGCGTTACATCCCGGTCCCCGTCATTCGCGCGTTCCATATGCCCGCCATTCCGCTCAAGTCAGTTGGCGAGGTTGTACCACCTACGGAGGCTGAAGGCGTCGAGGCAGCACTCCCACCAATCCCAAAAGATCTGACACGACCGGGTCTGCATAACTTTGTGCTGCTTGACGCCCTGCGCCCGGGTGCGCTTGTCTCTGGCGGGAGTGGACGGCAGCTCGATGCTCGTGCGGCCGCACGAGCCGGCGTTCCAGTTATTCTCGCTGGTGGGCTCAACGTACACAACGTACGCCAGGCCGTGCGCGAAAGCGGTGCTTGGGCAGTCGACGTTAGCGGCGGCGTCGAGCAACCAGGCGTATTTGGCGTCAAGGACCTCGAGGCCGTGCGTACCTTTGTCAAAAACGCGAAGGAGGCTTGGATCGAGACGGAGCAGCCGGTGGCTTGAGCTTGGTTTGACTTGGTCGTAATGGGTTTACAGATGTTTCCTGTATTGAGCAGCGTGTCCAGTGACTCCGCATGTAGATGAGCTTCTGCACGCAATGCCATGCACAGGGACATGTGGGTTTGGTGAAATAAGTGCATGGAAGAGCGGCCGATTAGGTTGAGCGTGAAGGCGACCCACAGTAATCATTGGATCAAGTCTCGCGTTGCATTCAAACGGGCACACTGCAAATGCGTTGATGTGAATGACAGTGTGGGTGGTCTTGCAACAATCTGAATTTCGCAAGATTCTTCATGGTATTCACTTAACTTTGCCACACAATCAAATGTTGAAAAGTATAGCCCGTCCGAACCGCAAGGATGATATTTCGTCGAGATCCCCGATGAACCGGATGAGTAGTTACAGAATGTTGGTACAGGCAAAACGTCGACAACGAACCGAGTAGCGTGAACAGGCAGAGGCGCCTTGAACAAGGGAACCGGTGCAAAAGAGAGGCACGAGGTCGAGCGAAGATGAGGTTTAAGGCCAGGCGGAGACTCGTAACAACAATGATACAGCAAGAAAGCACGATCGGGCGGGAGCGAGATATGCGTGTGTGGGTTTCGTGAGTTTCGTATGGAGAGGGACACGAGCACGAGTCAAGGCAGGTCAGAGTGATACAGGACCAAGGGAGATAGCACGATGTTGACGGGACGCGGTGTGGATCAATACTCGACGTCCAGCCCGGTGGCGGCGGTGGCAACAGGTTGTGTTTCGCCCACGAAGGCGAAGAGGTCCTCGTCCCAAGACGGGCCGAAGAAATCATCTGGACACTGTGGAACCCAGCAAGAGCCGGCAGACACTGTCTTGGATGTAAAGCCAGTGGTGGGCACCTTAGGCAACATCGAGCCCCCGAAACCCTCGTCGACCATTCCTCGGTAGCGAGAGCGACCAAGAGCGAGATCCCAGAAGGCGTCCGAGTGGTACGCAATGGTGTAGGTGCGAGAGGTCGAAGGGTGTGAGTGGCGAACAGGGGGAGGAATAACGGCTGGCGGGTTAGCCGCTACGGCGGCGGCGGGCAAGCTCGCTGAGATGGCCACAGCAGGCATCTGGAGCATGTAATCGGGTGCATCCACCCAGGTTGAGAAGGACTCGCCACGTGGGCGAGGCTTGTGCGCGGCAGAGGCGCCGTGGAGATCGGAACCGGAGAGCAGAGATGTAGGCGCGGTGAGCACCCCCTGTTCAGTGCGAACATCGGAGACGGCAAGACTGGAAAGAAGATCGAGCTCGCTGGAAGATGATGCGGAGGTAGACATCGATGGCGCGCTTATCACGTCGAAATCGACGGAGCGCGGCAGATCGAAAACTTCCTCGTCCTCGTCCTCAGGGACATCAAAGGTCGCCTGGACGTTATCGTAGTACCAATCAGCGCCGACATAGTCGTCAGCGAGGACGGCTGGTGCGCAGGTACCTGGCGCGTAGAGTGCGGAAGAAAACGCGGCCGATGCATAGCGACCCCAGTACGAGTGGAGGTAGGCAGCGCACTCCTGTGCGAGGACGATCTCACGGGCACATGCATCCATATCATCAACTATAGCCTGACCGGAGACGTAATGAAGGCTTGGGCGAGGATGATGGAGTCCAATCGCGATGAGAGGCACACGGTACTTCTCGCGATGATCGATGCCAACGCTGCCCATGCCACTCTCGATGGCGACAGCGTCCTCAAAGTCATCAAGCGTTGGCTCATAGCCGTAGCCCTCGTCGATTAAGGCGCAGACATTATCGCCACCTTGGGCGATTGCAATAGCCTGCGAGGGGATGGGCGACGTGTTGTAGGTCGCCGGGGTACTTGGGCGTGCTTGGTCGATGTCGCCAGCGGTAACAGTTGACCGAGCGAGATTTTGCATGATCTGGCGCGTGTTGATCGCGCGTTCGATTAAATGGGCCTGGGAAATACTCGCAGAGGACATGGCGAGGCTGAAGAGGCTGAAAGCGAGGAGGCGGGGTCGTTAATTGGTGTCCGAAATATCTTGAGCGCGCGCGCGGCACGAGAGGACAGATTGGTCAAAGAGACTTGTGTGACGTGCGCGCGGGGAAGTGGAGAGTCCGCGGGCGACCAGGAATCTTTAAGAGGTCAGGGCGAGACAGCGGACTTTGAAAGTAGCGCGGGCGCGATATATAAAAATCCAGTACCAAGCAGCCGGCAGACGCCGTGATCCGCATCATCACGTGGGAATACAAACCCCGCTCGTGCGTGGTCGAAGTCTTTTACGCTTCGTTGTCCCTGACTCCCTAGCCACTATCCTACATCGGGCTTAGCGGATGCACTACCGACCACACGCAATAGCTAAGAAGACAATGGAAGCAATGAGCCGACTTGTGAACACACAAAGGATCATGCTGTGCAACCCAGGCGAAGCGTATATTCCAAGCGCATTGCGCTCACGACGGCGAATCCGGAATTCTTTGTTCCAGGGAAGAAAACGCACGTGAAGCGCGACGACCTCGGCAAGTTAGATCAACACCCGGCAGGTAAAACTTAATCTCATAATTTGATCTGCATATATTTCCATCAGCCGTACATGACCCTTTGACGCAACCTCCTCTCAAACTAACTACCAACACCCCTCCGTGTCCCGAGTAAGTCATCACAGCCTCGCCTTCACAGTCTCATGCTCTGTGCCTCCCGTTTCGAGCATGAACTTCCGCGCCCAGTCGCCTACCCCTTGCGCAAACCTAACCAGCTCGGCCTGTGTATGCCCGCTGCTCAGGCACACTCTGATGCGCTCCGATCCTATTGGAACAGCAGGAGAGCTCACAGCTCTTGCGACGCTTTTATAGTGGTTAAGCAGGTGGTCTGCGAGCAACCATGCGTTCTTGCCCGGAGCGAGGAGCGGGATGATTGGGATGTTCGTATCGTAGTTCGGGATGTTGAGAATCGAAGCAGGGACATTGTGGGTCTGGAGCTCCGTGCGGAGAAGACTGAGAAGAAACCTAACGTTAGATTCGAGTTTCTTGGCAAGCTGAGAAGGATAGGAACTTGTGTCAATAAGCTTTCGAGTAGTCACTTGACAAACTCACCGCATTTGCCCGTCCATCTTCCAACACATCCAGTGCGTTTTCGACCGCCACGACACTGAACACCGTCGGCGCCGTTGTGAATATGAACGGTCTCGCGTGTGCCACGAGGTAGTCTTTCGCATACCGCGGTATAACAACCGCTGCACCAGTGACGCCAGGTGCCTTACCGAAGGTCACCACCCGCGCAAAGACCTTGCTAGCCTGCTCCTCCGTAACGTAGGGCGGCATCGTTAGTCCTTTCCCAAAGACGAACATGGAATGTGCCTCGTCAACAATGAGCTTGATGCGTCCTGTGTCGAATGTTCCGATGAGGTCTAGGAGTGCGACGATTGGGGCGGCGTCGCCTTCCATGCTATACACGCTCTCCACTCCGACAAAGATCGTCCTGAAGATGTACTTTGCCTCCTGCTCGGCCAGGTCCTCCTTTATCAACCTTTTCAGGGACCTCAAGTCGTTGTGTGGAAAAGTCTTAGCAGCACCAGCGCCACGGCCGATGCGACCGAGCCGCAAACCGTCGTGTACCGACGCGTGGATAAGCTCATCGAACAAGACGAGGTCCCCGGCTTGCGGGAAGCTAGACCAGATCCCGACATTGGTACTATAGCCTGACTGAAAAAAGAGCGCACTCGGTGCATCTGGGTCGTCTCCAGATGCGAGAGTTGATCCTGGAAAGGTTTGGGAGGCCGGCCGGGAGATGGTATACATTTGGGCAATCCGAGCTTCGATGGCGTCGTGATACGGTGCGGGAGCGAGAAGCCGGGAGCCAGAAACACCAAGGATGGATCTGTAATAGGAGCGGCCCAGTCAGTCGTAGAGAAACAAATGCCACAAACGGTGGCAAATGACAGAAACCCACCCATCCATCGCATTGAGCTTCTTCAAAAAAGCCAGTTTCATCTCTTCGCTGCTGGCCAGCGACAAGAAGTCGTTTGAAGAGAAGTCCGTCATATCCTTATCCGCTGGTAGACGCTGCAACGCGCCAACACCAGTCTCACGAGCCACACGCATCCGAGTAGACTTCGCAATGGCGCGACGTAGAGGGTCCACCTCGTCGCGAGCAGGAGGCGGAGGAGCGATGATTGCCGTTGCGGCTGCCATGAGATGTGACTGAAGTTTGATGAGATTGAGTAGTCGATGCGAGTTGAGGGTAGCGAATTACACAAACTCCAAAAGAAGGCTCGAGAGTGATATATAGTCACACGTCACAGTTTACCGGCATTGCAAGGCCGGAGCTTTATGAGCAAGGGTCCTGCATTCGCCGCCGCAACTAGTCCAACCGGGGCGGCGTGACCGTACAAGGGGCGAACATTGGATAATACACAGTCAGCTCGTGGTCAGCGCAACTGTCAAGCAAGCAAATGCGTAGAGTTGCGGAAATCTTTGTCAGCTTTCCAGTGCTGTTGTCGTGAAACTACCGGACAGGCGGGGACGAAGAAGGCAAACCGTTTGGGGTCGCTCCCGACTTGGCTATTCTCCGACGGCTGGCTAGTCCGCGCTTTGTCCTTGCGAAGAAATTTGGAAGAGATGCCCTCTTCTTGCTATCCGGGCCTTCTATCTGCTTTGGGAACTGATGAAGGTTGAAGTTCGACCCGATTGGGAAGAGATCAGGATAGATCCGCGAAGTGGAGCGGATCCCGAGCGCGCCTCTTTCTCCGGCCTTCGCGTCTCTGCAACACTGTCTCTCCCGCTCCGCCGATTTCTGACGATGTCGTCTGCTGCGACGCACACCCGCCCGCTCGTGCTGTTCGGTCCTTCAGGAACTGGAAAGAGCACATTGCTGAAACGCCTGTTTGCCGACCATCCTGAAAAATTCGGGTTCTCTGTTTCTCGTGCGTCGCTTTCAATATCACAACATTCTTGCCAATGAGGAGCTACTAATCATATTCTCTACAATAAAGACACAACCCGAACCCCGCGCGCGGGCGAGGAGAACGGAAAAGCATACCATTTTGTGACGCGCGATGACTTCCTCTCGCTCGTCGATAGGGGTGGTTTCGTAGAGCACGCTGAGTTTGGCGGTAACCTCTATGGCACATCTGTCGCGGCCGTTCACGCGGTCGCGGAACAAGAACCTGCACGCCGCTGTATCCTCGACATCGACGCACAGGGTGTGCGGCTCATCAAGGAGAAGCCCGAACTGCATCCCGTGTACCTGTTTATTGCACCACCAAGCCGCGCGGAGCTTCGCCAGCGGCTCGAGGGTCGTGGGACAGAGACACAGGAGGCTGTCGCAAAGCGACTCGCGATGGCGGAGAAAGAGCTCGAGTATGCGGCACAACCTGGCAGCTGGGACGTGCTGATCGTTAATGACGACCTCGACCGCGCATATGAGCGATTCCAGAAGGTCGCTCTGGGAGAGGAGGTTGACAGTGATGAATTGCCCCGCTGAATAGAAGTGGGTTAGCGTGGTCGTCTCCAAACTTCATCGCTTTGCCTGCTCTCTTGAGTCATGCTCCATCCGATTCTCGTAGACCGACGCTACCCCATTTTCGTGACTCATTTCATCGCCTGCGCAAATTCCTGCTTGAACATCTCCCTGGCGACAGCAGCGTGTCTGGGAGCTCACTGTGGCGCTTCTAAGCAGCTATGGCTTAGTTTCTCACTTCGACTAGCTCAACATTGGAAGACGAAGTTACTGGACTTCGACCAGGCGGACAAGACTTCGACTGTCTACCCATCGTGCTTCAGCCAGGACTTGTACTAGGAATCGGGCGGTAAATCCACGAAGTTGAATCCAAATAACCACGACTGGTGGACGCTCGAACGGTTGCGAAATGCGCCGAGGAATCTCGAATTGCTTCTGGGTACTAGGCGAACAGAGAAGCCAGCGTGATTGCATGTCTACGTGGCTACGGTTGTATCATCGAGGACGAGTTCAAGGCCCCAAATGTACTCCAACTTGCTCTCTCCCAGACGCGGCTGCTCAACGCGCACCTACATGTTCGTGTCAGTTCTGATCACGTTCACCGTCAAGGCTTAACTACGAGATTACGTACCGTGCCAAGTGTGCCAACGAGATCCTCAATGGGCGGCTGTACGGTCAGCACCTCCTTGTTACCGGTATCCTGCACCTGGACAAGAATGTACATGTCCTTGACCGGGACAGGAAAACCAGCGAGGAACTCATTCACTTGGGCGGTTGACACTGGCTCGAGCCTGAACTTCCAAGCGTCCTCCTTATTGCGGGTTGTCGTGGCGTAAATCTAACCCACAGAGGCAGTATAGCATCAATGGATGCACTTGTGTACTATGTGCGGACGCACTGGGAGGACAAAGCCTGGGGGCAGCACAATTCCAGGCCCCTCTGGGATCACAGTATTGAGAGACGTGGCGGTGCCTAGGTAGAGTGTGTCGTTCTCGTTGCCGAGGATGTAGATGTGATGCTCGCCGAGCGAGAACAACTCGTGTAGCTTCCACTTCAATGAAAATAGCCTGGGTTAGCCTCATAACGCTGCCATTTGGACTTTTCGTTACTCACGATTTGGGGCGGCGGCGCTGGGACACTGAGCGGAATTGACATCTTTGCGCCGGGCTCTCCAGGAACAAGAGGGCAGCTTTTGAAGGATACAGCGTAACGGCCCGAGGGGAGATAGACCTCAGGAAGTGGAAGGGTAATGTTGGACATAGCTGTCGGCGGTGTGGGTGGTGTGATGAGCTGTGGTCGCTGTCGAGGTTGCTGCGATATCGTCGCTTGGCTCGCAGACTCCAGTCTTATATACAGTATCTACAAGAACGTATTTGGCCCGCATACAATGCGCAGCGTCGGCAGTTGCCTAAAAGTGAAGTCGGTCCGACTAGAATGCCGCTGTTATCGCAGAGGCCGGATGCCCCGGCGATAACACGAACGTATGAGGTGGTTTGGCAGTGGTCGCGGGAATTTTGTACTGCGAAGTCATTCTCCGGTAAAGTGGCAGTTCGACTGCTTCGGGCGAGGTCTGAAGTTTAGCCTGGCATGTTCCAAATTTGTGGATGTCGCCACCACGGTGACACAGAGGGACCAGATCAAATGCTATTTGTGGAGCGACTGGTAACTTACAGCCACGCACGCATCCTGGAATTCTGTGGGTTGAATTCCTGGCCGGAACAGCATTCCACTCGGTGGTTGACCTGTTTGCCACAAAAATTTCGCGGCATTTAGCAGGCGCAATACTTATGAATCTATGATCAGACGCTGTATCATGGTAGCAGAGACGGAAATAGATTCAGGGTATGTGCTGTGTAGCTGTACTGTTCGTCACAAACCGGGACAAACCGGGAGTGGCGGACTCCGGCAGCAAATTCTGAGACGACCGTGACAACGTCATGAACTTTCCTCTCCAGCAGGTAGGTAATATTAAGTTAGAGGCGAGACTGGGGAGTAAGAATATGATAATGAAAGAGCTTTGATTTGGACTATAGCCGAACGGGCGAAAGGATATCATCGAGGGCATGAAGGGGTACGAGACACGGAAGCCACGGAACCAACAGCCAGAATCAAAGATCAATGAATTCTCACGGCTGAGAATTGTACAATAGGGCTCTGGAAAAATAGCCGGTAGACTACATCGTACAGTACGGTCACTCCCTGCGCTTATTACGCGTCCTCGGTTGGAGCTAGGACGCTAAGTCGAAGACCCCAAATATACTCCAGTTTGTTCTCTCCGAGACGTGGCTCCTCGATTTGCACCTAGAAGATAAGCGTCAGATCTGATGGCGGTCACTATTTATATATCAGAGCACGAACCGTGCCAAGACTGCCAACCAGGTCGTCAAGGGGCGGCTGCACGGTCAAAACCTCCTTTTTGCCAGTATCCTTCACCTGGACAAGGATGTATCCATCCTGGGGAGAAGCAGAGGACTCTCCGAGCGACTCGTTGGCCAGGGCGTTCGGCACTGACTCGAGCCTGAACTTCCAAGCGTCCTCTTTGTTGCGCGTCGTCGTAGCATAAACCTGACCAGGCACTCTAGCATCAATAGATGCACGTGTATACCATCTGAGATGAAAGACATACTGGAAGCGCAGGCTTTGGGGCGAGGTCAGTTTCACCGCCCTCTGGGATCACTGT
>Ga0247815_10003546_pt1 | contig 11185 bp, 14 predicted proteins | sample UWRJL194509B1_FD_181014 | JGI IMG/M metagenome (GOLD analysis project Ga0247815, IMG submission 181014) | Plant litter microbial communities from Arlington Agricultural Research Station in Wisconsin, United States - UWRJ-L194-509B-1 | ecosystem: Environmental > Terrestrial > Plant litter >... | reverse complement strand
CGTGAATGATACCGCGGCTGGGAGACATTGTCAGACTTATGAGACAAACGTGCGGAAAACTCACACATGGTCGTGCCGATGTCGAGCCCGAAACAAAGCTTCTCAGTGCCACTGTATGTCCCGAGAGCCATGGTAACGTGTCGAGTGATGGTGGAATGCGATAAAAATGCCCCTGAACCCTCCCATTTCGCGCCTCTTTTTGTACCCTGGCGTTGCATTGTTGAAAAGCGTGGCGGAGACAGTGCGCTGAGCGCAGATTCTGCCACATGACCAGCGGGTAGACACCTGTTAGTACTGTAGACACGTCTACTGCTGCGTTAGTAGGCAGTGCGAATGGCCACCCCTGGACCACCCGAGCGCCAGGTACAGATTGGCCGATAGTACAACAGTTGAGCAATGCAAGCGCGTCTGCGGGTTCAGTTTCCGACCACCCATGACCTAGCAACCGCTGCTTGCTGGCCGAGTGACACGGACTAAGGCAAGATCTTCATCCAGACAACGTCAAGCGGCACAGAGCGGAAAACAACGAACGAGCAAGCGCCTTTATCACAGCTCACAGGACGTGACACGATGAGGTTCTGAGCCTCTTACTAAGATGTTCCGCTCCAAGTGGTTCGGCAGTCGTCAGTCCGTCACTACCTACACCGCACGCCCCGTTGCTCCTGAAGTAGCAGACTAAAGGGTACTGGTCGCGTCCCGCCGCAAAACTGGTGATACGCGAGATCAAGGTGGCGCGTTTGACAAGCGCGTCATCGCGGCAGGCGTCTCCCGCGGCTGCTACTCGAGCTTTAGATCGGTACAGCACTTGTCCTAAGCAGAGATGACAGAAACGGAGCGCGTACGGGCGAGGAGCGATGGTGATCTCAAATGCCTGCTGAGCGTTCGATCGACTGAGCTGACCACCATGTCACTGTTGCAGCCACGTCTCATCACGATCAAACAGTGGATGATTCAACTGCAATCATCGTCCGGTCGTCAAAACTGGGCGAGTTACCGGCTTCCAACGCGAAACCTGCTCGCTCTGGCGAAAGCCGCGGGGCCACCGGCTCCCAGTCACAGAGCCGGATCGACCTTGAGTGTGTCGTAATTGGCATCGCACTGAAACCAATCCTGATCACTGTTGTAGACGTGAGTCTTATATAGTGAAGCACCTCGGAAGCGAGTTGTCTTTGGTGCGAAGTCAACACGCCGAACTTGAACGTCAGGTCCAGGAGGCCAACGTCGCCCAACGACAGGTTGGCCGAGGAGCGCCAAGCGTCACGCCAGCGCGAAGAATCGATGAACACCGCGTTGATCGAAGCCGAGCGGAGAGTGCAAGCGTTCAGAGCCGACGGGCCGCCACGCGCGTTTTTGCCGAGTCCGAAGAGGTTGACGGCAAAGGTGTGCCCCGCAATTCAACTCCCGCCCCGCCACTTGCCCTCCTGCTTCTGTTTATGAAGAACTCATTTCGTCCACCTGTACCCCAGCCATTGTCGACCACTTCAATGATTTTGTCGACGGCGTCAACGACCTCCTCTTCTGCGTCACGGATAAACTGGAAGAGAATGAGCTCACGGCAGTTATCCAGTTGGAGCGCGTATTGGACCTCGCAAAGACCAATGGCGATGTTGGAAACCTCTTGCACGCATTCATTACCCCTCTGTCCAAGGCTCAACCAAAGTTCGAGCTCGTAGCACTTCATGTCATGCAGGCGACGAGCTTTCGAGTGCTCTGTGACTACATTTTTTGCCCGACGCTGAGCCTTGCCGGTCCAGTATCCCGCGAGGTAGTCCAAGGGTTCGAACATCTGCGCAAGAGTGTCGCCTCATCCGGTAATCATATGTTTATTTTGATCTGCCCTTGAACTCGTGATGATATTTTCCGCAGAATCCCAGGAGAAGTACGGTCGTTGGCGCACAATCACGTATGGTGCCATGCGCAAACCCGAAAACGACAACCAGATCGCTCAATATGTGGCACTCGAAATCAGTCGCAAGCTGGAACATATCCTTTTTGCCCTTCTTCCCGCCACTTCCAGCCAGGATAACCGCTTACAGCGAAAGCTATCGAGCGATTTCCCAGCTGCGGCGACCAAGTTGGTCCTTGACGCTATCAAGCTGCAGGACAAGATCCAACGCGTCTACATTTCTCATGACTATTCCGCATACCTCCCAACCACGAACGATCTCTTTTCGGTAACCAGGATGGTGCCCATGGATCTGGGACCTGATGTACCAGAGGCGCTTTCACGAGCAATCTACGATGCGCACGAAGTGCGAGGTACTGTTTTACTCCCCGCTCTGCCCGACCTGCGAGCGATGCGTGTTGGTCAAAACTTCCCAGACTTGGACGTCATGGCGAAGAAGGCATACGTTATAGTTCTCCTCTGATAGCCGACAGTGACATGGCCTCTGTTCATTTCTTGAGTGATTTGGTGTACACCTAAACCCGCATGATGACTTGTGCCGTACCACATCACCAGCCTCATCGGACCTAAATATCATGTAACATAATACATTGATGTTCTGAACACAACCGTCCCCGCGATTGACTGACTCGCGAAAGTCGGAGGTTATGACAAGCACTTGGTAGACATTATAATACCGCAATGACATCCGCCTTCTTCACCACAACCTCCGCACGGGAGCCACCTGCACCTATACGCTGAGCCTTGAGACCGAGTCCGGCAGGTAATAAAACGGTCCGGCGGCCGCCGATGTGGTGGACCGGCCCTTCGAGCTCCTTCATGGCGTCGGGTCCGAGGTCCAATACAGTCATTTCGTCCTTCGAGAACGGCGAGTTCATCATCGGAAAGAAAACAAAATAGTCGCGGGAGACATAAACACGCTGCATCATATCCTGCAGCTTGATGGCATCCAGAAGAAGTTTGGTGGCTCGCTCGGTGAGGTCGCTGAAGAGTTTATCCTTCAATGCCAGGCTGTCAGCACCTGAAGCCACGGCAGTGAAGGGAAGAATTGCTGCGACAAGTTGAAGGATATTTTCAAATATCTGGGAGACCAGCTCGCAAGCAAGCTCGTCGTCTCTCTCCGGTGCGCGCATTGCATTATGTGTCATGGCGCGCCAGCGACCATACTTCTCCTGAGGCTCTGCACGCGAGATACTAATTAGAGTTGAGTCAAGGCATATGTGATCTCACTTACCTATTGTGGCCGTGCGGACCAGAAGAGTCTGGATGTATTGCGCTGCCTCCGGTGAGACATGTCCTGCCAAGCTGGTCTGACGGAAGACACGCCGTTCGAGCAAGCCAAAGATGAGCGCCTGCATCGAAGGAAGTACGACGAGTTCGACTTTGGCGCTAGCGCGGGCCATTGAGGCGAGGAATGTATGCAGCCAGCGGTTGGCAGGCTCGTTCTGAGCGGTGAGTTCGTAGACTCGATCCAGCGAGACAACAGCAGCGAGATCTTCTTCGTCAAGCTTCTCCATCACACAGAACGCAAGGTCGCTAACTCCTTCCACAACGTCACCAAATAGGTCGACAACAGCTGCGTGATCGTAAGTTCAATAGCCCGGAACATAAGACAGAGTTGGAAAGCCGCGTCTGCGGGGACCGAACTCGAGGACATACCTTTGCCATCGATATCCTCCGACTCTGCAAAACTGCGTGCTGCAGCCCCGTCCGCCTTGATAGCACGCAACCTATCCTCAGTCTCGGCCAAGGAACTGGTCAACTCGTGTTCGCGTTGAGACCATCTAGCAGCTTGCTCGAGCCGCTGGTGTTCAGCGCTAGCCACTGCGCGTTTAATTTGCTGCAGTTGATCTTGGGCAAGCATTAGATCGGTCTTGAATGCCTCGCGGGAGGCAGTCTCGAGTCTACGTCTGTCATTCAGTCTACTGGCTCCAGAAAAGAGTAGGAGAGTGACAGACAGAAGCGCTCTTTCTAGCTCCTCGACTTTGCGGTTCGTTTCATGCTGTGGACTGTTTCTGCCGTTGTAATTGCTGACTACTGCAGTGCAAGCAAGTGTAGTTTAGCAAACCGCTGACTGGGTGCGTAGTGATTACTGATTACTTACTATCTATGCTCATTCTCTCGGTCCCCGAGTCCGAATCCTCGCCGCTTCTATCCCAATCGCGCGAAGCTGGGCTCTGGACTAATACCTGTGCAAGTAGTAGCGCACGCGTGGATCAGTCAAAGTGGGCTTTGAATGGACACCACCACCGTGGCCTCCACGCCCACAGAGTTTGTAGAGAGTACGCCCTGGCAAATGAAGGAACTTCGGGTCCTCACCGAGTCGTCGCCGTTGCCGCGGTCGCTGCACTCGATCCCTCTGCCAGGAAGTGCCTCTGACAAGCCTGCGCCATCCTTGCTTTTATCCTTGCCCAAACTCCCGTGCCTGAGCTTCTTCAAACCATCCAAGGCTCTAGATTTCAAGTCTGAGAGGTCGCCTAGAATCATGGTGGGATGAAGAAGGGGTGAGTGATTTGCGAGCCGATCCGCGGCGTCGCCAAAAACAGACTCTTGCGTTGTACCCGTAGCACAGGTTCAAACGAGATCGCGGCTCACTTCAGTCACACCTCCCTGAAAACAACATGTCGCCCGAACTGGTTGTGGTAATCATTTCCGAAACCGCCAGCAAGAACCCGCGGTTGCGAGCGCAGGTTTAAAGCCAAGGGGGTGGGGGCGGGGTGGCTGAACCCTGCATCCTTAACAGTCCCCTCCCCAAGATGGCACTCGGCAGGTATCACGGCACAGAGAAGTTGGTCTTCTCCTTCGATGTAGGCACCACCATGTGTGCGTTCTAGTCTCTCATTCTTATCGTCGTCGGTCACAGTCTCACAGACAGTGCAGCGGCTGTTACCTTTGCCCATTTTGAAGACGGTTTGGAACCCCATATCCGTCTCGTCACACGCTGGCCAGGCCAAGAAGACGCCGCAGGTACGTATCTGCTCCTTCTCAATCGTGCGCCGAATATGAACGGGCTTCCTGTATGCGCAGGTAATTGCAAAGTACCTACGGTTGTGCGGTACACTTCCGGTGGGCGCGCCGTCCAGTTTGGAACCGAGGCAGTAGACAACATCGAAGGCCTCGATGATACTACTCTCGCTAAATGGTTTAAACTCTTCCTGCATCCTATGGCGATGCGAACTCAGAATCACCTCACGCCCCCGCCCTTGCCACGCGGTGTTACGCTCAAAACTGTCTACGCCGATATGTTGGCATACTTATTCAAGCATGCGCGACAGTTTGTCGATTCGTCGTCATTGGATGCACTTGGACGCGGCTCGCTCTGGATGCGGCTCAAGTCAAACTTTGTCCTCGTCATGGCAATCCCTAACGGCTGGGACGACTCGCAGCAGGCGTTTCTTCGCGAGGCAGTAGTCTCAGCCGGCATCCTCCCGTTTGATCATGACCATGAGCGGCTAAAGTTTGTCTCCGAGTCGGAGGCTTCAGTACACTTCGCGATCAACTACGCGAACATCGGGACATGGCTACGCAAGGGCACGACGTTTGCTGTGTGTGACGCCGGTGGATCTACGGTTGACACTACCGTATATAAATGTGTAGCTGAGGCACCACAGCTGCGGCTTGAGGAGGTCACGTCTAGCGAATGCGTCCAGGCTGGGAGCGCGTTACTCGACCACGAGGCGAAACAGTTTCTCCAGTACAAGCTCACAGGTTCCAAGTACGGCACCCCAGATATGATCGACATCATGGTCCAGGAGTTCGAACGAAAGACGGTGGGTATCCTCTTGAGCTATCCGGGACAAGAGCTAACTGTTTCCTTTCAGAAACGCAAGTTTGACGGTAGCCAACAGCGGTCAGTCATTCAGTTTGGCAACACCTACGACAACGACCGACCGCGAGTTATCGCTGGTCGTGTGACGCTGACCTGGTATTGTGCCATTTTCGCTCTTTTGAAGGTGTTCGGGTTGACTAAGCGAAGCCGCAGCGAGGAAGTGAAAGACATTTTCAAGCGCACTGTCGAATTGATAATCAACAGTGTTGAGGACATCCTAAATCGAGCTGGAGCATGCGAGGTACGAAAATCATGCCATCTGAAACACTTCTCTCGCTCATTGAATTGAATTGACGCATGTAGGCACTAATTATGGTTGGAGGCTTTGCGGAATCGACGTACTTGCGAAGTGTTCTCCACAACAAGATCAAGGGCTCTCGGTTGATAAGCATCGACGAGCCAACGTGCGTGTTGTTATTATCTAGCTGCAAGATTGCACAGCTCAGAGTGACATCCATCATTTCCCCAGCAAGAAGGCCGCCGCTGAAGGCGCGCTGGCATGGCACGCGAAGCTTTTCGTTACCGCCCGGGCAGCTAGAGCGACCTACGGCACAACATACTACCAGGACTACGACTACACCCTCCCCTCTCACCGCGAGCGCGATCATATGACCTGGGTAGCTCCAGATGGGAAGCAGAAGCTCAGTGGCTTCTTCGATACAATGGTCTTAATGGTAAGTACCGAAGACCGAAGACCGCCGGTCAAAATTGCGTTCTCGCTAATTCGGCTTGAAGAATAAAGTCGTGCAGAACGACAGCAGCGTTAAATTCTCATACTACGAGCTCTATTCGTCCCTACCGACGACACTCGAGAGTGTGTCGACTAATATCGTTTGCATTGAACGCGAGGAGCCTGGAAAATGGTACAAAGATACAGATGGTACGCTGCAATCATCTAGCGTGAAGTGGTAGAGATCTGATGTGAGCTGTAAAGGCACCATCATTGAAGGCTTCCGCGACGTCTGTAGGATCACGGCTGACCTGTCGGGTCTCACCCGCAGCCTTCGCAGCGTCCGTGGTGTTGAAGGGCGTGTCCACTGGAGGATCGACTACGACCTCGAGATCTTTTTCGGCCAGACTAGCCTTTGTGCAATGATTGTCTGGCAGGAAGACGTGCGTGGAGCTTGTTTGCTCTTGCAGTCATTACGAAACTTACGCACAACGACAGGGACAAACTCGCAAGGTGACATAGTTTCAGTCGACAATAAATGTAACACAGCTGATTCCTGGTCATAGGGCCCCGTCCCGGTGATCCCGAACTCTCTTTTCTGACCTGACACAACGTGGAGTGAAGGAAGGTTGCGTTACGGCAAACGTTCGAACAAAAATACAGCGTGCATTTCTGTACGATGAGATAAAAGTTACGAATAAAAAATCAAACATTGCTTGATGCTCCACAGAAATGCTCAAAAATGGGTATCGCGTCATCAGGTTGGAAACTACAGACACTAGTGGTCCTCCTTGCAATAGACATCAGTATTTTGTGCATGCAGATGCACTTAGCCGTCGATTGTAGTAGATCGCGAGATATAAACGAAGTACCGTTCATGCGCAGCTTCGGCGATACCCGACGCAACACCGAGGATGTGCGAACCATAACGATCCGGACACCAACGCATCGCTCATCGCGCAACGGTCGCGCATGTTATAGCCTTCGTCGCGTGCGAGGTCGTATACGATCAGGATCGACATTACTGTTTCAGCACGCCGAAACGCCAGCTCACCGGCTAGTCCGTTTCGGTGGCGGTCACGCGAACTCACGCGAATCATCTCGTATCTCGTGCACCGATTAGGAGTAGTAATCGCGCAACTTCGATATGATCGCGAGGCGTTCAGGTGGAGTCTCTCGTCCGCTAGATACGACCCATTTGTTGCCCTTGCCACCAACTCTCCCATCTCCACAGCATTATATCGTCGCGATGAGCACAGGTATTCGGTTCTCGTATATAAGGACATGTATTTACGACCAGATTCCGGAGGATTGGATTCGCCTCTCCTCACCCCCATCAGTTCCCACTCGCTCTATCGGCCTTACACTCGGCAAGGTGTTCCCATACTCATATTCGCTTCGCTCTCGTATCACAATCGTATATTCGTCATTCGGGCGGGTACATCAGCTGAAACCCGAACTCACCTGCACCTGAAGGCTACTCCTAACCATCGACTACACACCACCCTCAATAGCACTTCAACAAGTATCCACGCTGGTTATACACATTCTGATGCGCTCAAAGCATTGTTGAATTGCAGCAGAGCCTCATGGAAGCGTTGGCTTGCGGCAGCCCGCTCCTTCATACATGGTGGACCGTTGTCAACCGTCCACTCGGCGTCCAATGAACCTCTTTGACCCCGGATTGCAATATCATACCAAAGGCCGAGTAATAGCGAAATTTGCGTGATAATTTGCTGCATTTTCCGCTTGCCGCTTTTGCTAAAATACCCGACATTGTGCGTTGTCTCTTGCCGACCTGGTGCATCCACTGCTCGGCGCCCGCTGAGACATGGTCGTTGCTGCGTCAGTCGTGGATTGATGTGGGCTGTTGGGTTCACCCAGGCCATCGACCATGCCGGTGATAGCCGATGTGCGCATGAACGCTCGATAAGCCCAGTCCTTGTTCGCGTCTTGATATTTTTATATGTGCCTGACAAGTTGATCGCGTCCCAGGTCCGTCACACCAGGTCCAATCCGGATACTGACCCTGCCTTTTGCAGACTGGCGGAGATTCGCCCACATACTGCGCGTTCCTTTTGCGTCGCGTTTCCCCGGATTTAGCAGGCCTGCGAGCCCCCGTGAAGGGTTGCGTTTGGGCAGTCTGTGCGTGTGCCCGGCTTTGAGCGGTACCTTCAATGCATTGTCCTATGTTTGTCGAGCCACATATCTCATACATGCTCTTGTTCGGCTGCGGAAGGATTGGATGGACTGTTAATCTAAATCTCACCTTAAATGCTACCCTCTCTACGCTCTAGATGTTTCACCACAAATTTGCCGTATGGCTCTGAGCAGCATGAAATGACAGGATGATTTTCGATCGCTTTTCGAACTGAGGTGGCTATTCACAACGTCCTCAGCGAGAACCATACAACAACCGTCAGATTTACCAAAACAAAGTACACAAGTCCGAACGGAATAAACACCGCGGCATGTACCGGCGGTTAGTCAGAAGAAAGTGCGTTCACGTGATCGAGTTTGAGATGACCGACACAGGACCCTGCAAAGAGAGTGAGCCACTCAGACTTTGGACGTGATGACTGGGTCGCACCTTGCGAGTCTGCCCCTGCAGCTACTGTCAGTATGCGTCGTCAAACTTCTCGTTCTGCTAAGAGTACGCACGTCCTCAGTCCACGTCAAATTTGCGCAGAGGCTGGTCTGTCCGAAGAAGACCTCAATCTCGAATTCTACGCGCCAGTACTGCTTTCCAAGTCGGCTTGTGTGGCTGCGAAGGCTGCGTTCAAGCCCTGAGAGATCTGCCTTGAGTATACAGTGTGTGCGATATCCATCGGCGATTGAACCTGCAGGATAATACTTAGATTTGAGCATCAACTTTAAACAGTGTGTGAAGGCTTGCCGTCGGGGTTTTTGCACCACAAACCTGGGTGCGGGTTGTCGATACTGAGCAACGTGGTTTCGAAACTCTGAAGGCTGGCCGGGAAACTGGCATAGCTCCGCCCAAAAGATGACGCGGAGCTGAGATTGTTCTGAACAATATCACCCTGGAAGACCATTAGACAAGAGTGTGCGTATGAAACATGCGGAAGTGCACAGACTTTGAGTACAAGCGGAGAGAAGATGCCATGAAGGTCTGCAGTACCTTCAGGACCAACATGTGTCAAGTGTGACCTAGTGGCGTGTGATTTCAAGTGCTTGTTGTACTCTTGTCGGATCTCTATGCCATATGTTGCTCTTGCAGCCCGTGCGACGACGAACTGCTTGGTGTACCACGAAAGCGCACCCTCAGCCGCGGCCTTCTTACTGATAGTCATTCAGCAAATGTGGGAAACGCCCATCGTGTAGTACGGAAGAACGCACGTTGCTTCGTCAATGTTAATTTGTTTAACGCCCAACTTGAGGCGGGACTGTAAGGCGGTCCGCAGGTACCGCGATTCCGCGAAGCCTCCCACGAGAACCATCGCCTGCTCGAAAATAATTTGTGCTTGTTCAGTAATTTCGCAAATGAGAGCAGAGGTCAAGCATTGACCGACCTCAAACCCTCCGGAGCGGCCGAGTACCTTATCAATACTGGCAACAATGTCCTGGAGAGGTTTCTCAAAGAGCGTCATGACTTCGGCGCTACGTATTTCATCAGCATCTAGCGCGTGATAGAGTGAATCGTACCAAAATATACCAAGAGAGTGACAAGCGACCTTGGCTTACGCGAGGGCGGTCGTTGTCGTAACTGTGACCAAACTGGATCACAGATTTGTCCTGGGTGCCGTCAAACTTGCGCTTCTGGAATCAAAAGCTCAGCAACATAATAGGGGTTCGCGGACAGTGAAGAAAGGAGGCCGTTTCGGACTCACCGTCTTGCGCTCGAACTCGCAGACCATGAGGTTGATCATTTCTGGAGTGCCGTACTTGGTGCCGGAGAGTTTGCGCTGCAAGAACAGCTCCGCCTCCTGGTCGAGGAAGGCGCTACCCGCCTGGACGCACTCGCTCGGGATAACCTCCTCGAGTTCCAGCTGCGGTGAAGTCGACACGCATTGGTAAACGGTTGTGTCGACCGTGGAACCTCCAGCGTCGCAGACCGCCAGTGTTGTTCCCTCGCGCAGCCAGCTGCCGATGTTGGCATAGGTAATCGCAAAGTGGACCGATGCCTCGGACTCGGACACGAACTTGAGACGCTCGCGGTCGTGGTCGAATGGAAGGATTCCAGCCATCACAACTGCTTCGCGAAGGAATGCCTGCTGGGCGTCGTCCCAACCATTGGGAATCGCCATGACGATGACGCAGTTGTCCTTGAGCCGCGTCCAAAGAGAACCCCGTCCGACTGCATCCAACGATGACGAATCGACGAACTGGCGCGCGTGTTTGAACACATAGCCGAGAAAGTCCGCATATACTGTCTTGAGAGATACATTTCGTGGAAGAGCCGGCGGAGTAAGATGATTCCGAGTGCGCATGGCCGCGGGATGGAGGTGAAGCTTGAACCATTTGGCAAGCGTGGTGTTTTCAAGCCCGTCGACGTTCTCAACGGCCTCCGTCCCGTACTGAGCTGCGCGGCCATCCGCAGTGTATCGAACAACAGTCGGTACTTTGCAATCCCCTGCGGCCACGACGGGAATTGAGCAAGATATTGACTTCATTATTCTCAACGCGCCGTACCTGCTGCGTCCTCCTGACCTGGCCAACGAGTGACGAGCCGGATCCGAGGTTCTTCGCCATCCTCGAGGTGCGTGAATGAAACGGCCGCTGGGAGATTCAGTTAGACCAGCGAGATGGGGGACGCGTACAG
>Ga0247815_10003545_pt1 | contig 11190 bp, 11 predicted proteins | sample UWRJL194509B1_FD_181014 | JGI IMG/M metagenome (GOLD analysis project Ga0247815, IMG submission 181014) | Plant litter microbial communities from Arlington Agricultural Research Station in Wisconsin, United States - UWRJ-L194-509B-1 | ecosystem: Environmental > Terrestrial > Plant litter >... | reverse complement strand
TTGAATACGTTTTTCAACCGTATCAAGATCTTTCAGCTGTAATTCTGTATCAATGATTTCCTTATCGCGGATTGGGTCAACCGATCCATCAACATGGATCACATTGCCGTCGTCAAAACAACGAAGAACGTGTATAATAGCGTTTGTAGCTCTGATATTTCCCAAAAACTGATTGCCCAGTCCTTCACCTTTAGATGCACCTTTTACAAGACCGGCAATATCTACAATTTCGATTGTATTAGGTACCACACGGTTTGGTTTTACCAGCTCTTCAAGCTTGGTTAAACGCTCGTCAGGTACTGTGATCACCCCAATGTTTGGTTCGATCGTGCAGAACGGAAAGTTTGCCGCCTGAGCTTTTGCGTTAGATAAACAGTTAAATAGGGTAGATTTTCCAACATTTGGTAAACCAACTATACCACATTGTAATGCCATGAATGATTATTTTCTTGATTTGCCGCAAAGGTATCAATTTTTTTAAATGCCTGATACAATAAACTTGCGCCACATCCAAATATTCTTTATGTTTAACAACTTATAAATAAATAGTAAAATTTGTTTTAACATATGGAGAACTTTGAAGAAATAGACCCAATTTCCCCGCAAGATGATGAAGTGGAAGCTTTATGGATTTCGGAGGATGTACGCAGTTATTTGTATGAAACTGCAAAATGGACTAAATTTTTATCGATTGTAGGATTTGTATTTGCTGGTATTACTGCTGTAGGAGCATTTGGTGCAGGTGCTGTTTTAAGTGCCCTTGGACCTAATAATCCGTTGTCAAAAATAGGTGCAGCAGGACTTACCATTGTTTATTTGGTATTTGCATTAATAGAGTTTTATCCCAGCTATCTTTTGTACAAGTTTTCTGCCTCAACCAATCAGGCCGTATTATTTGGGGATCAGCTTAGTCTTTCAGATGCGATGCACAAAATGAAGTCTTTTTTTAAATTTTGGGGTATCATTATGATAGCATTTATAGCTTTTTACGCGATGATGATCATCACAATAGTTGTAGCCGGAATTGCCGTTGCAGGACGTTAAAACCCTGCCCTGTTAGTACAGGGCAGGCGCTTCAACCTGATGTTTAAAAGTTTTGATCTCCTTAGTAAGCAGAGTTTCGAAATAAGGGTTTAACAACCTGGCTACGCCAATGCCGATTCCACCAACCGGAGGATGGTAGGATAGGACTATCTTAAGGACAGTTCCACGTCCATCTGCCGTTTGATCAAATTCCACTTTTCCCACATGCTGAAGAATGGAATCATGTGTTGATCTCCAGCCAATCAAATGACCAGGTTCATCCTTGACAATTTCTGCTTTCCAGTTTACCGGCAGCAATTTACCCAGAATAGTGCTTTTCCAATAAGATAGTTTTTCATCTATTTTCTTAACATCCAACAGGTGATAGACACTTCCTGGAAGATTATTTAGGTTGCGCCAATAGTCATATACCTCTGCCGCCGTCCTGTCAATAACAAACTCGCCGCGTACATTTATTGCTTGTTGTTTTGTGGCATCTATCCCTAACTGCTCGTAGAAAAGGCAGCGTCCGGTAAATCCACGATAGGTAAGGTAAGCGCCATAGAGAAATTTGGGTTTGAAAGGGTTGGTTATTCCTTTGCTCAGCAATATTGCCCCCGCAAATACAGACACAAAACGTTCTGTTAGCCCAACATTTTCATAACGGTGTTCTTCGATGGAGAAATTACCGGATCGTAATTTTAAATGGGTCTGATGACTTTCCATAGCTATTTAATTTTTTGTGTAATTGCTTCACCGATTGCAGCCACCTCTTCGTCGCTAATTTCACCCCAAAGCTGCTCCCAATTATTATCTTCATCAAGTCTTAGCTGAGTGATTTCACTGCCGCCTGATTTACATTTGTAGTATTCTACACCATCGCTGGTTTCGTCTGGCTGAACTGTAATTGTTTTTTGCTCTCCACTGATGTTGACTGTGATATCAAATTCGGGATTGTGTAACTCTAAATCTGCCATGTTTTTTCTATTAGTAATTGTTAATTCAATAAATTTATGGAACCAGCATGGATAGTCTTTTTTCTTAAAGTAAGCCTACAATACATGCACTTAATTATAGAAGTAACAGTTTTATTTGCTGAGTGTTTCATGAAAATAGATATAAGTGGTGTTGCGCCCGTGGGTGTTGGGATAGGTAGAGTGATTATTTAATTAAATAATTCTGCACAGTTCTGTATCCGATTTGAAATTCTCATTTTGATGAAGATGAACCTGCTTATAGTGGGCTGATGCACAGTGCGTTGATTTTTACTTGTTTAATTCTGCTCGCACATTTATTACATAGTCTACGTCAACCTCGGCAATCTCTGCTGCCTGAATATCTGAAAAGCCAAATTTTGTAATTAGGTTTACGATTACTGCACGGGTCTTTTTTTGTTCACCTCTTCTTTGTCCAATAACTTCGCCTTTGGTTTGTCCAACAGCTTCGCCCTTCTGGAAAAGGAAATCTTCTTCTTCTTTAAAAAATGTTGATACTGATTGCATAGCTTTTACAATTTGTGATTCTATACTTTTGCGTAACTTCCCATAGATACGCAATTGTTCAAAATGTTTTAGTTGCTCAAATTTGTTCGCGTCCGTGGAACTTATACCTGTTACTATAGAGCTGGCTACTGCTTCACTGTCTTCTTTACCAAAGTTAGCTAATATTCCCAACATCTTAAATTCTGGACTGTTGGATTTTAGAAACATTTTGTAATCTAATTCTGAAATCCGAATAAGATTAAAATTAAATTTATGATGCGCTGTATCCAGGAAAGTTGGCATTTTAGGTTTTGTCTCCCTCAAATAAATCACGTACTGTTGAATAGCAAGCTTGTATTTTCGCATGAGCATAATACTGTACTCTGCCATACGGTAAATCATGTCTTTTTCATCTGTCGCATTAATTAAAATAAGAAGGGCCCGGATCACGATAAAGTGAAACGGGCCTCATCTTAGCGTCTGCCGGGGAGAACCTCTGGGATCTGCCAATCCTATTGGTCTCCCGCAAACGCAACCCTAACCAACTGCAAAAACTATCTTAAGTATCATGATGTGGCGGACCTTGCTAAATCCCTGGTGTTTACAATGTGGTCTGCCTTTTTACGGTATGCCCAGTAAAATACAATCGGATAAACAAACAGGCTGAACAGTGTATTGGTAATTAATCCGCCTATAACAACAATGGCCAGTGGTTTTGATGCTTCTGAACCTATGCCGGTAGATAAAGCTGCAGGCATCAACCCGATGGCAGCCATCATGGCAGTCATGATTACAGGACGCAGTCTGGTGGCGATTCCATCTTTCAGCGCGTCTGAAAACTTCCATGTAGGATGGTACTTCAGGTCAGCGATATTGGTTTTAAACCTTGTAAGCAGGATAACGCCGTTCTGCACACATATACCAAACAGGGCAATAAATCCGATACCTGCTGAGATGTTAAAGTTTACCCCGGAAGCCAGCAGCGCCAGGATACCGCCCACCATTGCAAAAGGCACGTTATTTAATACCAGCAGGGAATCTTTAATATTTCCAAACAGTACAAAGAGGATAAAGAAAATCAGCAGCAAACTGATAGGCACCGCCTGCGATAATCTGGCGGTTGCTCTTTGCTGATTCTCGAAATCACCCGCCCATTGTAATTTATAAGCTTTGGGCAGCTTAATCTCTGCATTTACTTTGGCTTGTGCCTCAGCTATGGTGCTGCCCATATCGCGTCCGCGGATGGAAAATTTAATGGCACCGTACCGCTCATGTTTATCACGGTAAATGATACTTGGCCCGGTTACTTTTTTAATGGTCGAGATTTCGCTCAATGGTACTTTTGCGCCGGAAAGGCTCTGGATCCTCAGATTGCCGATGGAGGCTTCGTTTTCCCTGAATGAGTCAGGGTACCTGATCCTCAGGTCAAACTTGCGCTCGCCTTCAAAGATTTGTGTGGCAGCTTTTCCACCGATGGCCATTTCAATTACTGCGTTTGCATCTTCGGCAGTTACACCATAAAGTGCCATTTTTGTCTGGTCGAGGTTAATCTGCAGTTCAGGCTGACCTAAATTTCGCAGTATCCCAAGATCTTCTATACCAGGAACGGTTTTCAGGATTTTCTCGATCTTCTCTTCCTCACCTTCTATAAAGTTATAATCGTCGCCAAACATTTTTACGACTATCGAGCCTTTCACCCCGGATACAGCTTCTTCAACGTTATCTGAAATGGGCTGCGAGAAATTCAGACTGATACCTGGATAACCTTTCAGTCTTTCCTGCATACGGTCAATTAGCTGTTCCTTACTTTCATGGCGTTTCCATTCATCTTTGGGATATATATCAACCAGAAATTCCATGTTATAAAAACCGGTGGCATCTGTTCCGTCATTGGGCCTTCCTGTTTGTGAAACAACTTGTTTTACTTCATCAAAATGAAGGAAAATCTTGCGGATTTCGTTGGAGAGTTTTTTGGTTTCGTCCAGTGAAATACTTAACGGAGCGCTTGCCCTTACATAGATAGAACCTTCATCTAGTGTTGGCAGGAACTCTGTTCCCAGGAACCTGAAACTGAACAGGCCTGCCACCAGGATAATCATGGCTACTGGAAACACAATTTTGCGTGCTTTAAATGCAGCATTATAGATGCTAATGGTTCCATTGGTAATAGCCCTTAAGAAAAAGTTATGTTTCTCTTTTACATTCTTTTTCAACAAGACACTGGCTAGCGCTGGTACAAGTGTAAAGGTAAGTATCAAGGCACCCAATAGGGCAAAACTCAGCGTCCAGGCCAGTGGCGAAAACATTTTTCCTTCTACTTTTTCAAAGGTAAAAATAGGTAGTAAGCCGGTTACGATGATAAGCTTGGCAAAGAAGATTCCCTTACCGTTTTCTAAACAGGCGCGTTTGATGATGCCGAGTTTGCTTAGCTTGTTGAATTTCTCCATGCCGTCTTTTTCGGCGCGGTGGTCCAGCGCTACAAAAATCCCCTCAACCATTACAACAGCCCCATCTATAATGATCCCAAAATCGATGGCCCCCATAGATAACAAGTTGGCGGACATGCCCTTCAGTTTCAAACAAATGAAAGCGAAGAGCAATGCCAGTGGGATAATGATGGATACAATCACTGTTGTCCGCCAGTCGGCCATAAAAAGGAATACAATCACTGTAACGAAGATTATTCCCTCCATCATATTGTGCATTACTGTGTGGATGGCATAGTCTACCAGGTTTTCCCTGTCGTAGAATGTATTGATCCTGACATCGCCCGGGAGGATATTATCATTGATGTCTGTGATCTTTTCTTTCAGGCGTTTTAATACTTCACTTGGGTTTTCGCCTTTGCGCATTACTACAATTCCTTCTACTACGTCGGGATCGTTGTCTCTTCCTACCTGCCCAAGACGCGGCAGGGCAGCTTCGGTTACATCTCCGATAGTTTTTACATAAACGGGGGTGCCATTTACGTTGTCAACAATCACATTTTTAATCTCTTCTATATTGTTGAGTACGCCAATACCGCGGACTACATAAGCTTGTCCCGCCTGAGTAATTACGTCACCGCCCACATTGATGTTACTTTTTGATACCGCGTCATAAACTTCTTTGGCGGTAACGCCGTATTGTATCGATTTTTGTGGGTCTACTGTGATCTGGTAGGTTTTTACTTCGCCTCCAAAACTTACTACGTCGGCTACTCCGGGCACGGAAAGTAATTCCCTTTCGATAACCCAATCTTGCAGGGTTTTCAGTTCGCGGATAGATTTTGTATCACTTTTTAGTGTATAACGGAAAATTTCTCCTGTTGGTCCTGATGACGGTTGTATGCCTGGACTAATTCCCGGGGGCAGGTCTGCGTCGTCGATGTGGTTGTTTACCTGCACCCTGGCAAAAGCATAATCTACATCATCTTCAAATGTGATTTTAACGATGGAGAGTCCAAACAGGGAAGACGAGCGGATGCTGGTTTTTTTCTCTGTAGGGTTCATGGCAATTTCGAGTGGCCTGGTTACAAACTTTTCTACTTCTTCTGCACTTCTTCCCGGCCATTGGGTAATAATGGTGATATTGGTATTGGTTACATCCGGGAAAGCTTCTATAGTAGTGTTCTTGAAGCTCAGGTAGCCTGCCACAATCATCACGAAGGTGGCAAAAAATACAAAGTATTTGTTTTTTAAGGCAAAACCTATTATCGACTTAATGAATTTATTCATTATAATGAGTTTAATATAAAGTCCTGGAAATTAGTCTTTAAGGCTTTGGAAGAGGAATACCGTTTTGGATGCCACTACACGGTCTCCCGGTTGCAGTCCTTTACTGATATACGACTTTGCACCCGACGTCCGTTCAACAATTACTTCCTGGGTACGGGCCTTTTTTACTTTGTCCAGCACAATCACGTAGTTTTTATTTTCGTCGAAAATGATGTCATTTGAATTTACCGATGGCAGGTCGTTAGTTGATTTTGCAGTAATTTCTACTGTGGCCATCATGCCTGGCTTGAGCAAAAAACCGGGATTGCAAATGCTTACACGCGCATTCATTACCTTACTGTCGGGATCTAAAACATTGTAAATTTTGTCTATTTTACCTGTAAAGGTCTTGTCGGGGTAGGACAGGATAGAAATTTTTACGGGATCTCCCTGCTGAATACTGGATATATCAGATTCGTAGATATTGATAATTCCCCATACGGTAGAAAGGTCGGCAACTGTAAACAAACTTTGACTGTTATCTGGCCTTAGGGCCATATTGTTGTTTACATTTTTTTCAATCACGAATCCTGAAATGGGCGATTTAAGTGTATAACTACCGTTGGTACTTCCGCCGTTCAGGTTTAATACCGATCTGCTGCGTTTATCTTCTGCCTGTTTTACCAGATAATCATTTTTAGCTTCATCCAGGTCCCTGGCTGATGATAATCCGCTTTTATACATATCCTCGGCAAGTTTCAGGCTTCTTGCTGCATTTCTTAGTTCGGCGGAAGAACTGATGGCGTCTTTATCAAAGCTGGCCATTTCGGGGCTTCCCATAGTAGCCAGCACCTGGCCTTTGCTCACATGGTCTCCTAATTTTACAGGAACTGACCGCACACTTCCACTTACCATAGGAAAAATCCTTGCAGTGGTTTCTTCATTGGGAGCTATTTTGGCAGAAAAGCTAAGATCACTTTCACTATTGGGGTTTCTTACGGTATCGATCAGTAACCTGTTGATCAGTGAATCTGTAAGGACAAATTTGTCGTCTTTAGGTTGTTCTGCCGGATGTTCCGAACAGCCCTGTAAAACTAAGGCAACCGTCAGGATGCTGAGCGTGAGCATACTGATTTTTTTGATTGGGCTTTGCATAGGTATTTTAGTTGAATATGGTGGAACCGGTAACATAGTTGATTTCTTCTTTTGCATTCATGCGCTGATACTTCATGTCATTCATCTGGAGCGTGCTTTGGCGGTAAGAATCGTAGAAGTCCATAAATTCTACCAGGCTCAGATTGCGGCTTTTGAAGTTTTTAATCACTTCGTTAATGAGTTTGTCGAAATCGGTATTGAAGTTTTGATCAATACCTTTATATAGTGTTTCCGTTCGTTGGGCTGTTTTATAACTATTAAAAACCTCATTTTCTAAAGTTGCTTCCTGCTGATCGAGCAATGTTTTTCCGGCGTCAACAGCAATTTTGGCTTTCTTGATCTCGCCCTGGTTCCTGTTAAAAAGGGGCAGGGGAATACTTAGGCCAAGGCCGGTGTAGTTATTGGGGTAACTTCCCTGAAGATCGTACACCAATGAAAATTGTACATCAGGTACCGCTAGTGCTTTTTGTACCATGAGGCTTTTTTCAGCGTAAGTAATTCCGGCTTGGGTAAGTTTAAGGTCAGCACGGTTGTTGCGGGCCGAGTCCAACAGGTTAGCATATATTGTCTTATCCAGCTGGTAATTCTTTTCTTCTGCAGGATCCATCACGAGTTTGATATTGCTTTCAGGTTTGATGTTCGTCATCAGCTTCAGTTCCGTCTCCATATCTTCGATATTGTTCTCCAGGTTATTGTATTCAGTCTGGAGGCTATACACGAGGGATTTGATCCTGATCATATCTTTCACGGCGATATTGCCAGCCTTTAACTGTGCTTCTGAAGCTGAAAGTAATTTTTGCAGGGAGCTGATTTGCTGCTCATAGAGTTTCGCGCTTTGCTGAGCGTAGTAGGTTTTGTAAAAATTTGCCCGGAGGTTATACCTTAAGGTGCGCATGAGGTCGAAATACTGATATTCGGCAAGTTTTACACCCACGGTTGCAAGTTGAATATTTTTGTTGCGCTTGCCTGCCAGTTTTACCAGCTGGGAAATAGATGCCTGATACTGCCCATTGGTTTTTGAAGTTTCAAAAAACCTCTTGGTATCGGGGTTATACAGCTGGGTTTCTGCGCTTAGTGTTGGATTATCAAACAACCGGGCGGTGATAATTTCAGCTCTTGCCTGGTCGGTCTGATAATTTTGAGCAATCAACTGGTAGTTGTTTTGTACAAAAAGTTTTTCTGCTTGTGGCAGGCTGAGCTGTAAGGTATCCGCAGATTGCGCCGTAGCGGGCTCTGCGAAACCTGGCAGGATTATGCAGAGTAAAAGGGTATAGAATATTTTAGTTTGGGTAACCATCGACTTGTTGTTTGAAACAAATCTACCCGGGCAGGATTAAACGAGAATTAAAGGGTAATTAAAATGCAGTTAAAATGTGTAAAATGCTATTTTAAAGGTAGTTCCGTTAGTGTTTGATGACGAAACGGTGATGGTTCCTTTGAATAAAGTAATGATTTTATGGGCCATGTAGAGACCCATTCCGTTTCCTGCGTGACTGGCTTTTCCGGATGAACTATAAAATGGCTGGAATATTTCAGTTTGTTTGTCTTCAGGAATTCCAACGCCTTTGTCGCTAATAGTGATAAATATTCCATTTTGTGCCACTTCGAGGATACAATTTACTTTCTGATCGTCGGAAAATTTAAAGGCGTTGCTAATGATATTGTCTATTGCGATTTGTAATAGGGTAGGATTGGCCCTGATGATCAATAAGGAATCATTGTCCATCGGCAGGTTGATCATGTCTACATGTAATAGGTTTTTTCCTTTTTTCTGATACCATTCGGCCTGCAACTGCCAGACCAGCTCATCCAGACGTACATCTTCAGCCAGGGACGAACTGTATTCCAGGTCGGCTTGCGCAAGGTTGAGCAAAGCTGTAATGATGTTCTCCAGTTTTTCGGCATCTTCGAGTACTGACTTTAATGCGGCTTCGTATTCTTCTTTTTCGCGCTCCTTGGAAAGTGCAATTTCAGCTCCGATAATCATCCTTGTTACGGGTGTACGGAGTTCATGAGATGCATTTGCAACAAATGTTTTCTGCAGGATAAAGGAATGTTCCAGGTGTTCCATCAGGTTGTTGAAGTTTTGCGAGAGCAGTGTAATCTCATCTTTGTTGTGTCCTTCTTTGACCCGGAAATGGAGATTGTTGGACTTAATCAACTTTACCTGTTCAATAAATACATTTAGCGGGCTGAGGATCCGTTCAGCAATCCATCTGCCGGAGACGAGCAGGCTGAGGAAAATAATAATAAACACGATGATCATTACCTTCAGTAGTTGCTGAACCCTAATCTGCGTAGCCTGGTCTATCGCTGAAGCAATGATTACAAAATTACCCTGGTTATCCTTGTAGAAAATACCAACTACCTGCCGGTCGCCATCTTTGAACCTCATTTTACCTTGCTGCCTAACCTGGTCGATGGTTTCTGTTGTCCAGAACTGCTGGTCATCTCCTATAAACGTTGGATTGTTACCTTCGTTATAAATGCGGATAACTTCCCCGTTAAGTTTTTCAAGGTACTGTTCCCTTACTTTGTTGAGTGCATCGCTTGAAATTTCATCGGCCTTGAGGTATAATTTAGCAGTTACCATTGTACGGTCGGTAAGCCGGTCAAAGAATTCGGATTCCATTACTTTTTCAAAACTGATATACACTGCGGTGAGTACACATAACAAAGTGAGCGTACTGATGAGTGTAAAGTATAACGCAAGCCGGTCTTTGATTTTCATGTTGCTTATTTCATGATGTACCCCATGCCAATTTTGGTATGGATAAGCTTTCTGTCAAAGCCTTTTTCAATTTTATTCCTCAGGAAATTCACATAAACGTCAATTACATTGGTACCTGTGTCAAAGCTAATGTCCCAGGCATTTTCTGCGATATATTGTCTGGATAATAACCTGTTCGGATTTTTGAGGAAGAGCTCCAGCAGGGTAAATTCTTTTGCGGTAAGCTGGATGTCTTTATCATCGCGTTTTACAGTCTTACTGTAAGTATCCAATACAATACCTTCATAGCTGAGCAGGTTTTTTTGTTGTGTAAAGGAAGGTGAATGTCTTCTCAGTAAGGCCTCGATCCTGGCAAGCAGTTCTTTGAAATGGAAAGGTTTTACCAGATAGTCATCTGCACCGGAGTTGAGTCCCAGTACCTTATCATCTACAGAACCCAGCGCAGTAAGCATTAAAACAGGGACATCTTTGTTAGTTTCCCTTAGCTGACGGCAAACTTCAATGCCGTTCATTCCAGGCATCATCACATCGAGGATGATCAGGTCAAATACCTCTTCCTGGAAGATATTTAAGGCTATACTACCATCCGGGATGGCGGTAACACTGTAATTGTGTTCCTGCAGCCCGGTTTTTATCAGGCTGGCTATTTTGGTGTCGTCTTCTGCTAATCCGATCTTAAACATTGGCTGAATAGGGTTGGTTGATCGGTAAAGATAACTATCTAATTCGAAACTCATTCCTGTCCTTTTTGTCCATCCTTAAACTCTTTGATCCCCTGGCCAAGGCCTTTCATCAGTTCAGGAATTTTTTTACCACCGAATAAAAGCATTACTACAACAAGGATAACAAGTATTTCGGGGGTACCTAGTGCAGCGAGGATAGTTGAATTGTACATAATTTCTGATTAAAGAATTGATTAATGCTGAGGTAAAAGTAAAATCAGATGGTTAAAGCCCAATTAAAACGATATTAAAAAGGCATTAAATATCAATAACATAACCTTAATCTTTGTTTCGATTTTAAAAGTGTACCTTTGCAAAAATGTTTCCCTGATGCTTCGGTTGATCCTGCCATTCAGCCTGTTAATCACAAACAGTTATTGCCG